>Ga0123355_10015936_pt1 | contig 11826 bp, 13 predicted proteins | sample TergutEmb28metaG_3_FD_89872 | JGI IMG/M metagenome (GOLD analysis project Ga0123355, IMG submission 89872) | Embiratermes neotenicus P1 segment gut microbial communities from Petit-Saut dam, French Guiana - Emb289 P1 | ecosystem: Host-associated > Arthropoda: Insects > Digestive system > Gut ...
TACATACATACATACATACATACATACATACATACATACATACATACATACATACATACATACATACATACATACATACATACATACATACATACATACATACATACATACGTACGTACGTACTTCGTGAATTTAAAATCGAAACAATTTTTAATAAATGATTAAATTTTTGTTCCGTGATCGGGTAGAAGATTGGTGATAACTAAAAAATGTACATTAGTCGAAACATGTAGCTCAATAATGTATAGTTTTTTATTGACGGTGTTTTTTCTTGTAGGTACACTTGTGTATCTCTCAAGTGGATGTCCGGCTTAAAATAACTACTCCCGACTAACCAACAATAATTTTCTCGTGTAATGTAATTACACAGTTTTTCTTTACGCTGAGCCATTTTAATTATTATTTACCACCCAGTTGTCGCTATATGTTCCGACTGCTCTGACATTAATAAGCTTTTCATTGTGCCGACACGCTTTGTTTATCTGTTTATGTGTTTCACATGATTCTCACATACACGGTATTTAACCGTCCAGACAGCGTTACCCGAATGGATTTCGTAGCGCCACGGACTGTAACGTACGAACTGAAATTTTATTCGTAACACTGGTGAATGCGTGTCCTGAAGTTGTAATTCTGTGTGCTTCACATAAAATTACTTGTTGTGTTGAATAAAGGAACACGAGATTAAATTTAGTGTGTCTGTAGTCACCGCAGCCCGAAGTGATGCGGCTGCGAATAACAATTTTCAAAAAGAAATATGCCTTGCGCGCAGACACTAAGAGGCACAATGTACCTTTGTTTGTGCACATTGTGCGAATGAGTAATACAGATGGAACTGTGTAAATCTAGTTTTAGACATTTCGAGGATATTCCCAACAAACAGTAGCTTAGTTAAATCTGTACTATAATTCCTGTGCCTTTGTATTTAACCACACTCTACGTTTTGTGCAAAGGAAAATGATGACTTCGTCGACGCCTGCAGAAGGGCCTCGTATCTTCCCAAGAATAACTTTTCCACCAAGTCACCTAAAGAAGGCACTGCACTTGATACTTTGCGAATCTTCTACATGTTGGGGCGTCATTTAAAATATCGATATGAATTCAATTTCCTGATATGCCTAAGTAATCGACGGGCTGGACGGTCGGAGTTTGATTCCGAGCAGGCATACAACGTCCATAGCTGCTCTTGAGCCCATTCAAACTCCTCTGCAGTGGTTAACGTGGGCTCTATTTTCTCGCGATTCATTCCATCGGAGTGTGAAGTTATCACACTCTCATCAGTGCCGATATCTAAGTCACTTTGAAGTTTACTTCCGCTCATTCCTTGTGTGATGCGTAGGTGCTGGAGAAACGTCGCCTTTGCTTTAGAATATAAAGAGTGTTCTGCTTTGATGAAGGGGTAATTATGTAGATTTGTATTATGACAGCATCCACTTACTTTCGTGGGCGAAAAGGAGGAACTTAAGCTTCGGATTGAATTTACAATCATGGGAACTTTTTCAGTTGCAAATATTTGCTGTACTGAGCGTATAATTTAAATATACATGTCTTGTATGAACCGATGTGATTTTCGGAGTGTTCACGACTGTGGGAACTCTTCTCCGGTCCAGCGCATCTACTGTCTCGTTCGTTTTTCCGTGGGAAAAATATAAAACACTAATGAGGCTCAAAATTGGCAATAACTGTTCCTGAAATCTGAAACACTGGATGAGACAACCGTTACAGGCTATGTTGAGGTCGTTATGGTGAGCTGGACCGGTAACACTGGTAGGAGAGAAAATATTAACCTTTGTGAGCTACGTGGAATGCACGAGACCACGTAGAAGAATTCACGAGAGATGCTGTTATTGTGGTTACGGAAGAAGAGGGATAGAAGGGAGGGAGGGAGGAAAGGTAGGAAGAAAGAAGTAAAGAAAAAAATAAAGAAGAATTATATTTACAAAGAGAGGAAAGGAGAAAGAATGAATGAAAATGTGTAAAATGGACATGGGGAGTGGAGAAGAGAACGAAAAAGAGAGAGAGATAAATGTGGATTGACGTAGTGAAAGATGACAATACCCAGCAAGGGAAGAATTGGAAGATAAAGCAAGTAAATAAATGAACGGGCGTGTAGAGATGATAATTCCGTGAATGTGTTTATTTGCTGATATTTCAACGTGTATTTTACTAAGTATTTAACGTCAAGAAGTACAGTTACTTGGCTTGTTTGTCTATAATTGGTACCTGTAGCGTGTTGTGCAGTGCACATAACCCCCGCTTAGAGTATTTCACTGTTACAGCGATAAAAGTTCTGGTTCGTTATCCATTAAAGTGCATTAATCTTGCTGAATCCCTCAGGATCTCCATGAAGTGCCCATCATTATTGTCGTTTCTTTCACTGATCTGAGCACCAAATAATTCAGACCACAGGCGTCAGTGTTCCTGAAGAAGACTTTTCATTCCTACCGTGCAGTGGGTACACTGGAGTGCTCCATAGAACCAGAAGGGACTGTTACGACAGACGTTCTGCAGCGTGTTGTCGTTTGTTGAAAACGTGGTAAAGGTGCGCTTGTGCTTAAGTACCATTCCAAGATGTAATGTGGGCACACTGACGTAAAATTCCCACATAATTAAGTTAATTCTTGGGTGAAAATGCATAACCACCTTCACGTTCTGTTGGCCGGGTAGCTCAGTTAGTATAACTACTGACTGGACGGTCCGGGATCGAATCCCGGTGGGTACGAGATTTTCCGCCCGTCCAGACCGGCCCTGGGGCCCAACCATCCTCCTGTAAAATGAGTACCGGGTCTTTCCTGGGGTAAAGTGCGGCCGGGGCGTGCTGCTGACCACTCACCCCCTTCTAGTACCGCGGTCATGGAAGAGTAGAGCTATACCTATACCCACCGTCTGGGCCAAACCGGGCCTATAACGGGATCACTTTACCTTTACTTTTACCTTCAAGTTCTGGCCGTTCAGCCGTCTGGCCTTGAGAGGTGGGTTGAACTTCGTAAAGGGAAAAGCCTACCTTCGGCCATCCACCCCATACCCATTCACTTTATTGACTGTTTCGTGGCGGATGTGGCCACGGTCTATGCTCGTGTAATATCCTGTGGGATCAGACGAACCAAAACGTAGATGCTAAGTACTGCATTTTATGGACTGGCATTTGAACTTGCATGTCATAGTGCCTGACGCCTTAATATTGCCCTGATCGCATTTTCGTAACTCTGTTTTCTTGTCTTTTACAGGATTCCCGTTAAATCCTGTTTTTGCGGGAGCTGCAGAGTCGGTCGAAGGTGAGTCTTCCTCTAGTTCAGTGCTTCTCAACCGCCGGGCCCTGGCATCAATTATACCGTGCGGCGAGAGATTCTCCTGGAATTGATAATTAATTTAAATGTAATTTTATATTTATCAACATGCCACACCGTACACATAATTGTACTAATACTCTTTATGATTATGCCATAATTAATTATTAATGCTTATGTTAGTTTAATGTATGAACTTAAAAAAATTGGAAAGGTACTGACGAGTAAATCTGTTGGAACCGGACCCTCGTCTTATGAAAAACAATTTACCGGGCCGCGGTCTTGCAAGGGTTGAGAAACACTGCTGTAGTTTGCAGTGTTCGTTGTGAGTGAGTTGTGAGAATTTTAATATTTTCGCGAAATGGCGCCGTGTGGAATTCTGTTGTATTTCTGTCGTTTTGGAGGAATCTGCTGACTCTGTGTTCCGGGTTTAAGACAGACTGCCCACTCTCTCGTGCCGTCCTCGTCCCAAAACAAGATCAATGTATCCATGAATCGCCATGAAAGCGCAAAATCATTAACAATTTCTCGTAGAGCAATCTGCCCATATACTTCTTGGCTAGGTTTCCTCTCTTTAACCTGTGTACGATGTAAGGAAGCCTGGGTAGCTCAGGCGGTGTAGTGACTAGGTAGCGGGTTCGACGACCGGGGACCATTTCTCGGTAGGAGCAGATTTTTCATTTCGTCACTGCCGTCACTTCTGGCAAACTACCTGTGTGTGGGAAGTGGGAGGATGGGCAAGCTAGCCACCTCTCCACTGGCTAGATCTACCGGGGACTGTTTTTCGGAAGGTAAAAATGCCAGATCCTGAAGAAAAACTTGCTTTTACTTAGGCTCAGTGGCACTTCTGCTATTTTCAGTATGAAATAAAAGTTTTACAATACAAAATTTCAAGCAAACTAAGATGTGTTTTATATACACAATGAAACCTCGCTTTTTCTTTACCTTGAGGCAAGAACATGTACTTTCAGGGTAAAGCAGTTCTTCTACGGCTGCTTGACCCTGAGGCACTTCGAAACGTCTGTTACTATTTACCTGTTGACACGCCGTAAGCTCCGAGAGGATACGAATATTCTGCAACACCGCTGTGAGAACCTCAGATCTCGCAACTTAACAATTGATGGACGTGCATGATGAACGCTGTCTTTTTATATGCCAATCTAATGTTAGGTTACTGAAATAAACAGCATACGGAGGAGGGAGGAGGTGACCAAGCCACGGTCAGCGGGCCGCATGAGACCCGCCAGGTTGTGTTACGCTGCCCGCGGCCATATTTGTTAATTACACACATACATTATTCAAATTACACGGCAATTTAGGCGGTTAGGTATAAAATTTACTGTTTTATACGTGTGGCCCGCAAACCAGTCCACAAGAACAGTTGTGGCCCTTTGCCAGAAATGCTGGACACTCCTGGGGTTTGATATCGAGGGCACTTGTGTCTTATGATGAGTCGCTCTGTGTATACGTAAATTATATCAAAACTTCAAGGAATCTGGCTTTTTGCAGCCCAGAAAAATGTCGGAATGTCATATTAAGATGGACTGTAGTGATGTCGATTTTGAGGACGAGGTGTATATGGCACTGGCTGGGCATGGTGATGGCTTTCATATCAGCCACGTTGAAAACTTCAGATTCTTCTTGCAGAATGCTAGTTTAGTGGGCTGTATTTTGCGAATTATTTGTACAACATGTTGCAGTATGTCCCGGTGGGGACGAGATTTTTCATCCGTCCAGACCGGCCCTGGGGCCCACCTAGCCTCCTGTACAATGGGTACCGGGTCTTTCCCGGAGGTAGGGGCGGCCGTGGCGTGGGGCTGACCCCACTACCCCCATCTAGTGCCGAAGGTCCTAGAAAAGAGTAGAGCTATACCTCTACTGAACCTAAGGGCCTGCGTGGCCTATAGAAAGGGTGAAAACCTACCTGTTACAGTGTGTGCAAGGAAACCAAATTGTATATATATTTTTTTATATAAATCTTATTGTAGCACCGTGCATCTTCGTAGAATCACTTCAATTTATCAACCCACGAATGCACATATAATTTCACATGAAACACTTTAAAAGACTCCGACATGTTTCGATCATGTCAGATCATCATCAGGGAGCTTTGTTCCTTGCTAAAGTTATATTACACTATTCACAATTCAATTCGTATTTGCAAACGAGGTGTTGTGGCAGCATATCATGTTGTGGGGGAATGTGTTGTGGAGCAGTGGCTAGGTGTGCGTCGTACGATGCACACCTAGCCACTGCTCCACAACACAACATGATATGTTGCCACAACACCTCGTTTGAAAATAAGAATTGAATTGTGAATAGTGTAATATAACTTTAGCAAGGAACAAAGCTTCCTGATGATCTGACAAGATCGAAACATGTCGGAGTGTTTTAAAGTGTTTTAAATGTATTTTATGTGAAATTATATGTGCATTCGTTGGTTTGATTAATTGTGAAGTGATTCTACGAAAATGCACGGTGCTACAATAAGATCTACGGCGTTTCTATTATACCAACAGTGGAACGAGTATACACGCTGAATCTTATACAACGTTCGCACACGGTTCAACAACTGAGAACATTGCTGGACGACGACGACGACGACGACGACATCAACGGTGTAAACTAAAGACATCTCTTTAAAGTCAACCCCTTCTTGCTTCTCCTTACTAAAGAAAATCTGCATACAAAGGAAGATATTAAAACCCCAAACAATTCCGGTAGACCCGATTTTTACTCATGTTCTTATGCTGTACGTTGCCTGGATCGGCGTGTCTCAGCAGACACGCACGCGCCACATTCTTGATCCGCGTCCAGCGGCGTCATGTTTCCCAGTGACATGGCTTCCACACTGACTTCCATGGCTGTTTCTTCACAAAGTTGAGTTCAGTAAGGATAAACGGAGAGTCACACACTGAATTAGGAATAGTCAGCCATGAAGCGAACGATTTGCACGATTTAGCGCAGTCAAATCAGAGTCACGACTTGTGTGGAAGGCGTGTTTAGATCATGCTTACTGCGGTCGCAGTTTTGAAGGTGTCACGGACAAAAAAATTCAGCACTCATAAATGAACTTTTCTTTAAAGAATAAAGAGCACATCCTGTTCTAGGAGTACTTATAATTTAAACTGATTTCTGTGAGATGTATTTTTTATTTCTTACTGCTGCAATCGCTGTTCAGTGTTGCAGGCGTCACCACGTCTAATGGTACAGAAAGTGTAAAGAATTTTAATTGGACGTGTTCATCAGGAAGTCAAGAGTCCTGTGCCTCATGATATTCTTGTCATCACGGCTGTGAAGGGGAGCACACCTATACATGTGGAGAAACATGAGTTAATGGAGCATAAAGCCTACCTTAACATAACACAGAATCCTAGTTTCACATTATTATTATTATTATTATTATTATTATTATTATTATTATTAACCCTCTTATCTCCTTTATGCAGGGTATTTACAGTTATATACCGGAAACAGACCATGTTTCTGTGGTATATAGTGTTGCAGCTGTTCTGTATTTACAGTTTGTGCTATATGTAATGTAATTTGGCCCGTGAAATATGTTTTGTAGTTTTACATTAGCACTTTCCGCAGTGTGTGTGCGCAGTGCCCAATATGGCTGTTTTTTTGTAGTTCCTTAATTTCGTGCTTTCCTGGTATGTTGCTCAAGTGTTGCCTGAGTAATTTTGAAATGGTTCCAGTCACCCCTATTATTACAGTTTTTCACTTTTACTTTTATTGTTATTATTTAAGGAGTTTTGCTTTATCATCGAGTTATGATTTTTGTATGTTACTTGAACCACGGAATTTCTCCCTATTTGTCCATATGATCCAGGCAGTACTATATTTCGGTTTTGCGGAAGAATTACCTCAACTGTAAAAGAGGTTTATTACTTCACTTACTTACATAACGAGAGATAAATACCACATATTGGGAAAAAATGTGAATGGAATGGAACAGTTGCTTGTGGATTTCAGTAGCGCGCTATTAGTCTTTCAGAAGTGGATTTTGCACAGTACTTTAATCCAGTTTGGCGTACAAATGAAACTATCTAGGTTAATTAAAATACCATATTTGACTGAAAGCTGTAGTAAAATCCTGTATAGACAAATATTTTTATGCGATTCCAGTTCAGAAATATCTTAAATAAGGAGACGCTTTATCGCCATTTATTTTTAAATTTTCTCTCAAATATTGTATTGAGAAGGTCCAAGAAAACTGAGACAGGTGGGCCTGGATAGAGTTCTGTTCTGCGCTTATAACGCTGATATATTCGGCAAAACTACGCGATACGCAGAAAATATAGAAGAAGCAAAATTAGTCGCTAGACAGGAGGACTCTCTAGAGGTAAAGGAACAGGAGTATAACTATGTCTGATCGCGCATCCCAATTATAGCTAATAAATTCCGTTAAAATGATAAAAGTTCAAATATTTAAAAACGACACAACAAAACTAAATTATATTCACGAATAAATCAGCAGCACATTAAATTCAGATATCTGTGCTGCGATCCAATTTATAGTTATTTGTCTTTCTATCTGCTGTTAAAGAAAATTAGAAGCCAGAATATACGATTACAAAACTAATTTTGTTTCTAATCTTATATGGGCGTGTAACTTCGTTCTTCCAAACTAAGGGAACAACACTGAACATAACGTAAGCGGGTGAAGTAACAGGAGGCTGGAAGAAATTAATATCGTGAAGAGATTCATGGTCTGATTTCTTGCCAATTATTACAATGTTGAAATTGGCGGGGTAAGTTGGAGGTGTGGGACAGGATGTATGTGACTATAGGACTGTTGTGGTGAAACCTGAAGGAAGGAGATCACTTGGAAGACCTAGGTGCAAATAGCAAGGTTGGGAAAATGATATTGAAACCTGTGTTGAACAGAAGGGCGTGGACTGCATTCGTCAGGCTGAGGACAGTAATTAGAGCAGTATGAACGCAGTAATGAACCTTCGCGTTTCATAATGTGCGAGGAATTTGACTGGCTGAACAATTCGTGCCTTCTCAGTAGGGACTGTACTCCATGGAGTTTCCTAGGAATTATGGATAAATGGAGAAGCGATAGAATATAGGGATGTAGAAAACTAAACCCCGTTAGAGGAAGAATGAAGGAAATACGAACAGGGAGATGACGAAAGAAACGACGGAAGTACAGGGGAAGACGGCCGTGTCATGTATATATGTATGTGTTTATATATATATATATATATACATACATACATATATACATACATACATGCAAACATACATACATACATACACACATATAACATACACACATACATATATATACGTACATACATACATACATACACACATACATACATAACATACTTACATACATATATACATACATAATTCAAACATACATACATAACATACATATACATACATAACATTCACACATACATAAGTACATACATACATAAGTACATACATACATACACACATACATACATAATACATACATACATAAGTACATACATACATACATACATACATACATGCATAGACAAATAGAGAGAGAATGTCAGTAAGCAAGGTAGAGGGAAGAAGAAGAAAAATGGGAAAATTATGCTAAAATGACGCCTAAAAATGGTGAAAATTTAAGTGCTCTACAATTTCAGTTCAGTTGCTGTACGTCATGTGGAACATACCCAAGTGTGTGTACAAAAAGATTATTCGGTTCCGTTGATTCGTTTCACAGAGAAGTTGTCTCCGTTTTGACTGTTACAAATGGACCTTGTCCTACTTTCCTTTCTTCAGATGAAACAAGAAGTAGGCTTATGACATCAACATGTTATGTGTGCCCTACGGCAGGTGTTACCAGGCTTTGTATAGAGCATGTTCCCTGGGCAAGACTGGCTGTGGCTTTTTGTTTGTGTGGTCGGTATTTGTACTTTTGAAGCAGCTGGCCGCCACCTATAGCCTAAACCTTGATATGAACATTATACAATTGGGTGACACCATAATGCCTTGCATGCCACTTTATTGCAATCAATTCGATATCGCTACTTAGAAATAAGAGGAAAACAGACATAACCTGCAAATTATGCCTCTCGTTGCGTCTATTTTGTGCAAAAATACATTAAAGTAATGTACAAATGTGGGTTATTGTACACGCTTCCTAATGCCGGAATGGTTTCGTTTGAAGACGCACACAAGTAGCTACAGCGAATAAGAAATTCAATGGCGCCAGTCGACATCTCGCTAAGGCTTTCACGGCCAGTCGTTACTGGATGCAAGCACGGTGCTGGGTGCGGTAAGGTCCGCCATGTGTGAGGTCTTAAACTCTTCACGCGTAGGCCTAATTCTATTATAAAATATATGTAACGACGAATTAAAGGTAAAATTTCGGACAACCGTGGTTCGATTCTAGTTAGGGGTAGGAAATTTTCACGTTTCCAGACTGTCTCTGGGGTCCACGAGCCCTGCACTGATAACTGCTTCAAATAAAAGTTGTATATCTTGGTGCGTTCTCCCTTTTATGTCACGTGACAGTGAAAATATACAAAATTTGATTTTAGCGTCATCTGAAGAGGTGATTGGTTGTATTGGGCCAGAATTTAATGATTTAGATACTTCGTAGCGTAAGTCTTACTATTAATGTTTATCGAGTTTCGTTAAATAGTTCCGGAGATGGAACCTACGGACGGACAGACGGACGAGCTTGTACGACCTCCCTTAATTGCGTTGGCTTTTCGCAGTCCGTGGAAAGTATATGTAAAAAAGAAAGTGAATGTCTTTGAGAACAGAAGCACGTTTAAAATAAGTGTTAAGAAACTAAATTGCATTGCGCGCTCGATAAATACAGCTACTGCACAGCCATTATTATGTGACCTTCCTACAAATCCTAATGTAATGACTGAATGTAACAATACAACGAGAGCACGTACAAAGGACTTTTTCAGGTAGTTTGTAGTTGGTATCACGTTTGTAACAAGTATTTAGTTTTTCGGCCTTGTGTGTGAAGGCCAATATCCAATAGACAATGCGTCTTGCCGGTAATGTCATGCGGCAGTGATACTGCGCTGATTGCCTTGAAGCGATCTGTACATGTAGAGGACCACAGTTCATTGGCCAGCTACAGATTGGGAACGGCGAGCGTGTTGCACATAGGGGGAAAGCAGTGGGAAATATAGAATATTAGAAAGAGAGAAGGAAGTGGTGAGGAAAGAAAGTAAGATATATATGTAGATAGATGAATGAATGGATGGGGAGATGGATAAATAAATAGACTGGCAGACTGAAAGATGGATAGGCAGCTAGATAGATAGATTGATTTATTGATTTGGTAGGCAGGTAAGTTGATGGATTAATAGGTTTTTGATAGGTAGGTTGATTGATGGGTTGTCGATTGATTGCTTGATTGATAGGTAGGTAGTTGGATAGGAAACCCGAACTAGACTATGAATATACAGAACAGATATAATACATATATTTTCGGGCCTGGTTTGTATTCGGTAGGTGCTGGGTTAAAATCCGGAAACCGCTTATCCTGACAAGCTTTTCGTGGTTTTCCTCAGACTATCCATGCAGGTGCCATGAGACTAGTCACCTTCAGTTAAACCACGATTTTTTCCCTTCGCTTCCCTCCCTATGCATTATTCGTGCTAACATTTGACGCCATGTGGTCTGAACTGGAACTCCCGAAAGTGTCGTTAAAGAAATCGCAAATAAAAATCAAGGAATGCCTTCTTTGCAAATATGACTCTTTGTGGTGATGCTTATTTATATTTGATGCGGAATTATTTTGTAACTATTTTGGGTGAAATTTGTTTGACGTGTATGAATAGTTAAAACTATTTTCCGGGCAATATTTAGTTCTTGTTTCATGGGGATCTATTGTTATAAACTGAGTTCTGCTATACAAATACTCTGCAGTGAATTTATTTGTAGATTATTTCTCTTGTGCTTCCCTAATATTTATTATATCGAAGTTATTGAAAATGAAGTGTATATCTTATTGACCATTGTATCTTGCCTCGTGTACCTGCTCTTTTGGAAGACGAACCCTCTTTGAAGAGAATATTTAGTGCGCAGAAGACTGGTGATCACATATGTTTTTATTCACATTTTGCCTCAAATTTCGAAAAACGCTGGAAGTTCGGCTACACTTTCATGTATACCGGAATCCACCTGTACTGGATCTGTAGCAACAGCAGTCAAATGTGCTAAATTGTTTTAGCAATTTCTGTTGTAAACATTAATTAACCTAACTTTATTATCATCTTAAGTCCTTTATTTGTCCAACTAATGCACACAAATTATTATAAAATTGTTAAACAGTTTAAATCATTTAAAATTATAATAGTTGCTCCAATATGTTTCGGTCTACATAGGCCATCATCAGGGAGCTCTCAGCCTGTGCTTCGCTGCAGTTACGAGGGCCGTTCCGAAATTAATTCCACCTATTTTATTATGTTGGCTCACGACGTCAGAGGCGAATATTGTTGATATGGCAGTAGAGGTTGAACCTTCCCGCCAATATTCCGTTAAATTCTGTTGCCGTGCGACAGATGACAGCAGA
>Ga0123355_10015937_pt1 | contig 11825 bp, 8 predicted proteins | sample TergutEmb28metaG_3_FD_89872 | JGI IMG/M metagenome (GOLD analysis project Ga0123355, IMG submission 89872) | Embiratermes neotenicus P1 segment gut microbial communities from Petit-Saut dam, French Guiana - Emb289 P1 | ecosystem: Host-associated > Arthropoda: Insects > Digestive system > Gut ...
CCGGTAACTGGTTCCAGTGTTGGATGGTCCTATTTACAAAAGAATATTTCCCTATATCCGTCCTTTGTCTCCTACTCCTAATTTTCCTTCCATGATCTACCCTGCTCAGATAGTGTGGCCGTTCTAATCTGTCACCAGTGGGCTTCCACGTGGGTTCCTCAGAGTACGCTTTGAAGAGGGCACATATGCGTGATAACTTTCTACGTGACGCCAAAGTTTCCCAGTTCGGACTGTTCGTATAATGTGCAAATTTGGCCGCTTTCTTTTGCACCCTGTCCAACGCACTTACTTGACTCTCCCTATACGGATCCCAGCATGCAGCTCCATATTCAAGACTCGGAAGTACAAGTGACATGTAGGCTAAACTTTTGGTATCGCTATTACCCTTTTTTAGTATTCGCATTGTGAAATGTAGTGCTTTCCAGGCCTTTTTCACCGCATAGTTAACTTGATCTGCCCAAATTAAGTCGCTGCGTAAGATAATTCCTAAATATTTACAGCTGCTTGCTTCCGGTATTAATGTGCCCATTAACGAATAATTTAGTGGATCCTTTACCCTAGCTCTCATGAAGCGAATTGCCTTACTTTTACTTGGATTTATTTTCATCGAATTTTCAACTGCCCACTCCCCCAGCCTGTTCAGATCTTTCAACAATTTTTCCATGTCTGCATTATTTATATTTTTTCTGTAAATTACACAGTCATCAGCAAAAGTCTAATAGTTGATTCCATATTCCTCCAAATATCATTTACGTAGGCTAGGAACAGAGGAGGACCTAATACGCTTCCTTGCGGTACACCTGACATTACTCTAACTTCTTCAGATAATTGCCCTCCCACCCTGACTCTGTGTGCGACCTAAAAGGAATTCCCTTATCCACACCACTACCCTAGAATCCATGCCCGAGTTTGCAATTTTAGTTAGCAATCGACAATGAGGAATGAACAAGAACAATGAGATGGATGGGGCATGTAGCATATACGGGGAGAGGAAAGGTGCACACAGAGTTTTGGTGGGGAAACCTGAGGGAAGCAGACCACTTGGAAGACCCAGACATAGATCAGAGGACAGTATGAAAATGGATCTACCAGGAAGTGAGATGGGGGACATGGACTGGATTGTTCTGGTTCAGAATAGGGAGTGTTACATGCTGTTATGAATGTCTTTGGGTTCCAGAAAATGTGGGGAATTTCTGGACTAGCTGAGAACCTGTTAGCTTCTCAAGAAGTAATTACCAATGGAGTTATTTACACATCTTACTCAGCCAGAATCTGTACAAATTTGTCTTCTTTTCTGTGCATGCCACGTGTCACATACAGTTTAAGATTTTTGACTTTCTCATCCTCACAAGTTTGGTGAAGAGGACACAGTACAAAGCTCCTTACTGTGCAGTTTTCTGCAGTCTTGACATTTCCGCCCTCTTAGTTCAAAATATTCTGTGCTATAATCTTTCATTTAATTTTTGTGTAGCTACAAAATTGGTCTCCCACTTTAAGGGAAGAACAGAGATTGCAGGCATTTAAGTATCTTAATAGAAATTTAAAACAATTTAATCTTAACTTTACTTTCAGCATGCAGTTATTCTGTTTTTTTTTTTCCTTACTTTGTTGAAAATGATTGTTGGAACAAATCCAAGGCCTGAAGGAGCTACTTTTAAAGTTTCTTGCTGTGCCAATAGCTGCAAAGCAGTGCCTGACACAGACGTCATGCAGCTATCAACAGCGGCCCAACTGATTCCAGCTTCTTCAGAACACTGAAAAATGACAATGATATGAACACAGTTACATAAATGCAAAAAGTATGCTAATTATATTGGAAGAAGATATCCTGTTGTGTTTAAACAATATTGAACGGCAGTCAAACAAGACTATATGTACTGCGTAATGGTAAGTCACATTTTGGTCCTACTAGACCATCATCAGGTAGAACTGAAAAATGTAGCACATTGTTGCCACATTTAATGTACTGTTGTGTTTGATAGTTGTTTACTAATTAGTATGTTATTAATGAGTGAAGTACAGGAGTACATTCCAGAAAACCTGGTTCATTACAGTTGTCTATTATGATTTTTGGGTGTATGAGCTCTGGAACCAGTTCTTATAAGAGGTGTGAAATAATACAAATATATACTTTATATTTGTGTATATGCCATAACAGGAAATGTGAAAGTGCATTTACATGTTTTATACATGTTCTGCAGTTCGATAACAGTTCAAATTGGCATGTTTTAAACATAAATTTGTGTCTAATTTAATAATGAATTTAAGAAACAAATTATTTTATTGCATATGAAAATTGGGTTCTTGTCACCATTGTCAGATTAGACATTCTGTGTTTTCCTGTTTATGTTGGTGTGGAAACATGGCAGGAAACAGAAAGGGAATTCTGTTAACCATGTCCTGATATCATATGACAATGTGCTAATCAAAAGGATTGGTTCCTTATTTTGCTTTGTACTGCGAGTTACTACATGTGTCTGCACATTTTGTTCCCACAGTTACTTAACAAACTAAAAAAATTAAATGTCAAGATGTACAATAAACACACTGGAGAATTCAAGATTTTATATTGGGAAATGAATCTGGTAATGTTTTTGACTTTTGTATAGGAGGTAGCCAGTTCAAATATAAGCCAGGATACTGACTCACCTTGTGTCATTCATTGTTTTTCTCAGCTCTTCCTGGCAAGTGACAGGGTGTTACCATACATGAGCCCATAAACATTTCTTTCCATATTTTTCCAATTTATTGTTACCCTGTTTGTCACTTTGCAATTGTAATTACTACCAGTATTGTTAAAAGAATTAGTGTGTATAGGAATAAATATTCAACAATTAATTGTGACCAAAATAAGGGTAATGAAAGTGTTGTTGAACCAAATCTTTAAAAATTTACAAATTGTCTTTAGTTCAGTATAATCTTATATACTGCGTTTTACATAAGAAAATACTGTTTATTTTTTGATAAAGGGTGAACATTTGGTGTGATCTGCATGCCCTTAAGAAGAAATTTAAGTAGGTGTGTACCAAAAGATACTGTTCTTGTTTTCTTTGTGCATTCTTACATTTGCAACATCATAGTGTAGTTTCTAAACACCGACATGGGGATTAAATCTTTTTCAGTATGACTTCTTGTATGCTCCATGAAGTGTATTTAATTTTTCAGTAAAAATTCCTGTTCTGTCTCCAATTACTATGTTTCATGGTCTCTCCAAGGCAATTTTCTACAAATCAGGAAGAGAAGATTGAAAAATTCAAGAACAAAACACTCATGATGTGGCTTTTTGTTTGGCATAAGAAGCTTACACGTTTTCCTTCTTGACTTCCATCTGTGCTACTCATGACACAAGACACAAACTCCATTTTTGGTCCTGAAGGGCTGAGTAGGCTTAGTGCACATGACTGCATTAAATTGCCCCTACATTCCCGCTCTCCATGTTGACACACAAAACCACCAAAACCATCTCCCTGCAAACAAATGCCAGGAATTTATTTTAAGTCCAAGCACTACAGACAATTATCTGTAATACTTGAAGAAATAAAGGTGGGATGGTGAATTCTAAATGTTGGAGAAAATTGTAGCATATAGAGACAAATACATATTTGTACTGCATGGTAAGTCACAAGATCTGTTGAACTAGATGTCCACTTTGCTGTAGTTGAATCTGAAATTCCTGCAGGGTTTGTACGAGAATATGTTACACCATTTGGTGTAAATATTGGGAAAGATATGTTCTTTCACTGCTTCTGACATCTGTGTTTTCAGTTTTGAGCTAATTTTACAGGTTAGTGTCATGACGTCTGCAAATAATTACAGTAGGCCAATAGTCGATGCTCTTGGGAACAGTTGTGTTCTTGGAGAGCATTCTTAAAGGGAGATTTTTAAAGATGGTCTTCTGGTGCTTAGTCCTAGGCCTTTTAAACTGCTCAATGAAGTACACTATTTCAGCAGTCCATGTTTCTTGTTAAGACATTGGACTGCTTGTAATTGTATAATTTTTTGTTGACCCATTCTTTCCACGAGAAAGCATACACTTGAACACACATTATTCTGCTGAGTCTGTCTTTCATTTTCCCATTCTTTCTTTCAGATACTCCTTAATGCCCCTGTTAATTACTACAGTAATTGATTCTGAGGCATTAAACAACCTAATGTGTGTAGTGGAAAAGTGCACCAACAGGCCGACAGAGTAAACAAATTTTCTGTATGTGTTTTAAATGACTGCAGTAATTGATTGAGTCATCAGACAACCTGATATAAAGAATGGAATAGTTTACTCCAACAGAGCAGTAATATATTTTGCATACCTTTCTTGTTTCTGTGTTAATTTCTACAGATATGCATATTGTTGCAAAACTAATTTTTGTCAGGGTAAAAACAAAGTATTCCAAGTAGAACTTGCAAAAATTAATGATAGCAACCAGTCCATCTCTGAGGCCCACCCAAGCTACTACTTAGTGGGTACCAGGGTTCTTTTGCAGGGGTCAGGGTGTCAAGTTGACCACTCACTTGTATATAGTTGTGAGGTTCAAAATGACTAGATTTTTACTCCTGCTCCCCATACATACCTTCATGGCATGTTGACTTGAATCTTGACTGCTACTACTACTAGTAGTAGTAGTAGTAGTAGTAGTAGTAGTAGTAGTACTAGTCAAGAATCAAGTCTTACAGGATATGCAGCCGTGTTGACTGGTCAGTATTTACCAGCATTTACCTTTCAAAACTGGTGACCATTTACCTCTCAGCATGAGATAATATTCCGGAAGACTTGAAACTCCATCAACACTACTGTGGGAACCTCAAATCTCCCAGAGAATTGCTTATTTAAACCATGATTTTAACAGAAATTCTTTTTACTTATGTATTCTTATATTTTAATACTCATTTATATTTAGGGCAAAGGTTCACTTACATACTGACAATATGCTGAGATGGACACACACTAAAAATGTTAAGATTGTAAAATAATATATGTGCATACAAGATTTAACATTAAGTGATACTATGTCAGCATTGAACTGATCTTGGGCCCACTTTACTCTTACAAGCACATCATCATCATCATATTTATGCAGGGTATATAGTGTTGCAGCTAATCTGTAGTTACAATTTGTGGTACATGTAATATTTCCCGTGTTGAATATTGTTTGCTTTCCTGGCATGTTGCTCAGGTATTTTCTTAATGAATTTCAGATGGTTCAGTTGCCCCTTTCATTACTCGGATCACTTTTGTATTTACATTTTGCATTTCTGTTCTAAGAATATTCTTGACTTTTTTCTTAATCACATTTCTTTATCCTCACAATGCAACATCTATTACCATACATGTATCTTCTTCATTATCCACGATTATAATGTTTGGTTTACTGTTAGGGATGGTTCTATTGGTTTGTTGATACCATTAACCTACCTTGTACTCATTTGGATACATGTTTTCCTCTTATTATTATTATTTATCACCTTATTACAGGATATTTATAAATACATACCTGAAAAAATCATGTTCCTAGGCTATATTGTATTGTAGCTACTCTGCAGTTACAGTTTATGGAATATGTATTGTTATTTTCCATGTGTTTTGTACTTTTACATTAGTACTTCCCTAAGTATGTGTTTAGTGCCCAGTATGGCTGTTTTCTATAGTTCCTTTATTTCGTGTCTTCTGGGTTGTTCTGTTGTTCAGATATTTTCTGCATGATTCTGAGATGGTTTCCGTTCCCCCTGTTATTACTGGGATTACCTATTTTACATTCCAGATATGCCACTACCATCATCATCATTATCATCATCATCAATGGGTACATATATCTACCAACTAGTCTAGATAGATGCACACATGTTTAGTGTGTGCAATTATCTAATAAGACATCCTTAAGCAGATCGGATTATGTTGAGAGATGTACACATCTCTTATCGCATGGAGTAAAATGTTCCATGCTTTTGAATGGCACTTTCTTGAGAATAAATAGTAAACTCTCTAGAATAAAGACAATGGCTATTGAATTGTACTCACTGAAGATTTACCAAATGGAACAAACTCTAGAATAAGATGGTCCTTTAGATCCTTCCAAGCTGGGTAAAGCTGGAATGTGATAAATTGCTGGCTGTCAGGACACAGTGTTTCATAGAACACAGTGACATGGACTTTCTGCAAAATATCGGAGGCTGCAGTTAACAAGACTTATTGTTAAACCATCAGGAAAATATTATTTATTTGGATTTGAAGGTGAGAATAACATAATTTGTTAATGCTGTTAATGATTATTAATAAGTACTTTTTTATAATGAGGGTTTTTAACAAAAGGCTATGATTTGTTAGTGTTTATATAAGTAACTGTAGGCCAATAGATCTATGTCTTGCATTTTAAAGATGTGCCTGAATAATGTGATCATTAGCTATTATCCTTTTCTGGACTGCTATGTGTATTTTGTACTGATTGATATTACTTGAGTTCACATGCACAGAATGGGAGTAGTGTCTTAATTGCACTGTTCAGGTCATTGTATGGTGTACTAAAAAAAATATACCTGAATGTTATTGGAGTGTGAGGATTGAGTACCTGTCATTAAAGGTTTTTTATTTGCTTTGGGGTTGATAGTAATATGCTCTGGATTGTAACATCAGTATTAACATAACATCATCTGTTCAAGGTTTTTGGTGTCACTTATGACAAATATCCTTCCACACTTATCCTTGAAAGCAGATTAACTTTAAAAATATTCTGATACATTCCCACACCCCATTATAATTATGCTGTAGTCCGGGTTACTCAATTGGCGATCCATGAGACAACATAACAAGGATTACTGGCATATTGTTTTACTATAAGAATTTCTGTGTTGTTCAGCTTTCCGGATAAATTTAAACACCTTCTTGTAATTGACTACAGTCATTTGCGATTATAAATTATTGGTTTTTTTTCCATGTCCGTACATTAAAGAATATTTTCTTCTATAAGAAACCAACAGTTGCACATTTATAAATATGTTCAAGCACATATTATTATTATTCTTCACCAAAATGCTTCGGTCACTCCCATGACCATCATCAGGGTGTTTTATAACAAAAATACAAATAAAATAACTATCAATATTTTCAATCACAAAAAGCACACACTTTGTGAATAAATTTATTTCGTGGCGGCTAGTTCGGAACCTAAAATTCTAGGTCATGATCAAGCCATTATACAAGAACATGAATGTATACAGAAAATAAATACAATATGTTGGAGAGCTTCTAGTTTTAAGATGACGCTCCGTATGCAGTGAAAGAATGCAAAACTGCCTCCGAATTACACTCGCATCATACCAGGGTAACTTGAATTTAACTAGAGACAGAAAATGCCACTTATCACACAGGCAGTTTGAAAGTGTTGGGTTCTGTTTACACCAATTGTGTTTTCTAGTTACTCCCTGTCTAAATTTTATATCCTACAACAAAACAAAGTTTTGTTTCACATTTGTAAGATGGCCGTGCCATGGCTCAGGAGGTTAGTCGTCGGCCTCTCATCGTAGAGCCCCGGGTTTTACCCCAGGTCTTTCTATGTGGAATTTGTGGTGGAAGAAGTTGCACTGGGACAGAATTTACTCCCGTATACTTCGGTTTTCCCATGTCAGTATAATTCCACCAGTAATCCATAGTTAATATTTTGCACACTTAAAAACTTCAATTTTTATCGACTCTTGAGGGTACCGCATGTCGGATTCAGTTCTTATGTTGTGCAAAAAGTTGTGTTTAACTACAAATTTAATCGAATATATATATAGTCAAACGAACCGCCTAATATAAGTGTGTCAACCACGCTATTCTGGCTTCTATGCAACAAATCCGTTAATATCACGTCAGTAATCCTCGAGTATGTATAAACTCACCTGTTTATTCTCGCTATCTGTTATTGCTAATATAATTATAGTTATGAAATACGTGAATTTCATGTAGTAGGTCATTTTCACTTCTCTGTCCTCCACAATATATGCATAAAAACAAAACAATATAACACCTGAAATGTCACGTTAAGAGAAAAACTGCCTTGTTTGACAACGAATTTTACAGCTTTTATACAGTAGCTGGTGTCATAATACGCTACATTAGTGACCGTTGAGTGTAGAAACACAAAACATTTTTACATCTACGAAACACGATGCACACGATACGAACAAGTTGGAAACAGAACTCGCTCTGCGGGGTCTGAGCAGGTGCATTCGACACACTGCTTAAACAAAAAACAAAGTGACCTTGATGTGTGGGTCACTTTCGTAGAAGAGCCCACATTTCGCAGTAAGGTAAAGTACATGATGGGGCCAGCGCCTCTTGCCATGAATTCGGGTGTACCGCTATTTAAATTGTGGCTTCCAAGATTAGATGTCCATCCTATTTTTAAGGATTTTAAAATTTGTCCTGAAAGTTGTTTAAAACACAACGAACTAACTTAACGGAGCAGAGTCATTCTTGAGAAGCGAACAGGTCCTCATCTAGTCAATACATTAGGCGCATTTTATGGAACCCGAAGGTTCATTACCGCATTCACAAGCACCTGCCACCTGTCCATGTCCTTAGCCTGACCAGTTCAATCCATGCCCTCCCATCCCACTTCTTAAAGTTCCATTTTAATATTATCCCCATCTACGCCTATGTTTTCCAAGTGGTCTCTTACCCTCAAAGTCTCCTCACCAAAACCTCTTTCTCCCATACGTGCCACATGGCTCGTCCATCTCAGAGTTTAAAGAATTGGAATTACAAAAGCGCGTAAACTGCGCAGTCATACAGCATGCAGTGTCTCAGTCTGAGATCGAATCCTGTTTTGATATTGGACCATTAGTAACTTTCAGCCCGGAACCTAGAATTTTTCAATTGGAGGGAGGGGGGTGGGGATACGAAAGGTTGTATATAATTTGTCTACGTAGTTCTTATTTCTTTTTTCAAAATTCCAGTGTACCCGATTTTAGTTGTTGCTTTTAGCTGAAAGGTAAATAACGTAAAAGTTTGATATAATCGGGTGTGTAAAATCTGTATTTTTATTAAATATCTGTTTGGAAGAGGAGGCTGCAGGCCTGCAACCACCCTCCTTGGGTGCACGCCTAATAACTTTTGTCTCTTCGATTAAGTCTCTACGTCCAGACTCTTGTACTTCGTAACATTCTTCACTGCAGGTGACCTACAAAGTTTAACCGGTTTATTCCAACACGTAACCAACTTCAGTTCTGTGTGACAGATAGCTAACCGAATATTTTGTCCGTAATGTCAGATGACATCAACTTTGTATTCACAAATGTTTCGCACTGTTTATCGGGTGAAAGAACTTACACAGCCCTGTCTCCACACTAACGCTTCTTGGAGGAATTAATCACACACTTTCTAAATTACCTTCGTCGCTGTGTCGAAGAGCAAACGACCTCGGTTCGCTTTGCTATAACTTTCTGGACCAGTGATTCCCATACTAAATTCGGCGAGATCCTGGATTTGTCAGGTTGAAGGTTCAAGTCTCGTCGTAACAATTACTGCTTGCCTTACGGTGGAATTATGAATTTTAATGGGTATGATTTTAGACTTACCCTACGCTTGCTTCCTTTCATGTGCTAGCAAATTCACAACTTCATATGATCCACATGGTCCTAAGCTTCTGCTCTGTATGAACTCTAAAGCTGAAATATTTCCGTTACATAAATTGGAATAAAAATAATATAATTATTGTCTTAGATTAAAACCACTGAATAAAGTACAGAGATGTTTAGCTCTGAATGCAAGACCTTAGACTGACGTATTAAACTTTGAAGGACAAAGTAATACTAACTGCAGTGCACTTATAGTTCACGAGAATTCCCCTGTAAAGACAGAGGGAAACTGATGCAAAATGTGTCGGGGTGATTTAAACTCGAACATGACACTCCTCAATACACATCAGATTACAATACCTCTGAGCAAATTCCTTACCCATTTAATTCTCAGTAGTAATTAAAAATAAATCTCCTTTCTTCTGGGACTTGCCCCCCGCAGTGACACAGCATTACATTACTGATATTCACAATGGTCACAGGCTGTTCTCTGTGAGATTGGGCATGAAGATTTTACATAATTTGAACCTCCTGCTTACATATTTATTTTGCCTTAATGCTCCATATGTCACACTGTTTGACTAACATTCCGACGAGTTTCGGTGCTATCTGCGGGAATACCATCTTCTCGGTTAACTTTTCATCACATCAAATGGTTTCAGACAATCGATTACACCTTTAGAACCTCCCCCCCCCCCAAAAGAAAAAACAGACTTAACAACAGTTTTCTCTGAAACGTCTATAGGTTTTTACCAGACTACATCCTCGAGGAAGCTCGACTTGAATACACGTAAATGTCAGGTTAACAAAACATACCGAGACTGAAGAGTGAAAGACCGATTGTTTCTGTTCATACGGCCTACATCAATACACACATATATTCGTAAGCTTATATACGTGTATACACACATGCATACATACATGCAGGCTTACATTCATACATATAATTTCATCGCTGACCTGAGCACGACAGCTGTCCGCGTTATGTCGCCTTTGATGGAGGCTTTACTGTGCGATAAACCTGCTTTGCCCTGTTGAGAGATAAAAGAAACACTACGTAAATACACATAATCGTCCAGTCTACTAACATCTGTGTGCACGTTTCCACACATGTATGCATACGTTGTAGGCGGCGGCTACTCCACTGGCAGCAGTGAGTGACGTGACTCGTGAAATGTGCAATAATGTCTGCATGTGCGACCTTACCCTCAAATTCAGATATGCTGTCGAAGCGGTAATAAAGAAACTGTTAATGTTTCACGACGTAGTTTGCAGGCGGTCAAGGACTTCTTCCTGTCATATTTATAAGGCCGAGTCTTGCATGGGTGGAGATTTGCATGGCGATAACTCTGACGTTTATTGTCTTCTGGGCCATGACACCGTGTAGTCTTTTAGAAATTTACCGACACTCTGAAGATGGGCATGGCTTGTTCCTTCGAAGTAACAGGAAGGTGCAAACTTTAAAGCTTACTTACCGAGGTGGCGCAGTGGTTTTTTTAAGGCGCGGTCGCAAACTTACGGAAAGCGACTATTAACCCCTATTAATGCAACAACTCCGCACCCACTGCACGGATTTTCTTAAAATTTGATATGAGTATTTTTCGAAAATCTGTCGAGAAAATTAAAGTATCATGAAAATCTGACAAGAAATGATTTACAGAAAACTTATGCACATTTATGGTAATATTTTACTGTATTCTTCTTGGAATGTTGTACGTAAATTCACACACACACATACACACATTTTGTGTTCGATATTTTTTCTTCCCGAAAATCGTACAATTTATGAGATAATGCAGAAAATTATTGTGCAGCCGAACAGGACACATATGACAATATAATACGGTGCAGGAACTTTGCAAGCTGGATAAATGAGACTACAAACACATAATCCAATCTCTCTCAATGATTATGTAATTTAGATCTTTACTAATTTCACATTCCAAGAATGTTTTAAGAGAGATCAGATACCGTTATGGAAACATTTCTGAGTTCAAAAACTTGGTCTGTAGCTATTGCTATATATACAGTGTGTCCCAGGAGGAATGTGCCAGACTTCGGGAGGGTGTTCCTTATGCTAAAGTATACCGATATAACCCAAAACACCTACGTCCAAAATGGAACGTTTACGGAGATAATGGTCAGAGAAGTTTGAAACTTTGACAGCTGTTACTCACTTATTGATTACGAAATACATATCGAAACTGGCAGGAATATGTATTCTGTAATGTTAATAGCTGTACGTAACATCAAAGTCAATTGTGAGTGACATA
>Ga0123355_10015938_pt1 | contig 11825 bp, 7 predicted proteins | sample TergutEmb28metaG_3_FD_89872 | JGI IMG/M metagenome (GOLD analysis project Ga0123355, IMG submission 89872) | Embiratermes neotenicus P1 segment gut microbial communities from Petit-Saut dam, French Guiana - Emb289 P1 | ecosystem: Host-associated > Arthropoda: Insects > Digestive system > Gut ...
AAGTTATTGAACATAAAATGTGTTTTGATTTTCTCTACAAATTTTATCTGAAACATTTCTCATTTTAAGAACTGAACCAGATATGATCAAAAATGTATAATGGTCTCCATTCAAAGTTCCCGTTATTCTTGTCAGATTTGAAAGAAACTTGGATTTTCTCTATGGATTTTCGAAAAATGCTCAAATATCAAATTTCATGAAAATCCGTCCAGTGGAAGCCGGGTTGTTTCGTGCGAACGGACGGAGAGACATGACGAAGCTAAAGTCGCTTTTCGCAATTTTGCGAACGCGCCTTAGAAAGATGAACGTAATATTACTCTAATTAGATGTCATGTCATGTCATGTCATGCAGGCATACGGCGGAATGGACTACAGCTCCATGCATTCTTAAATTCACCAGTACACGGAGGTGTGTAGTCGGTTTCACACCTCCGCCAATTCACCCTTGGGTAAAAGCCCGTAAACCATTGAACCAAACTCCATGCAACAGAGTCACTGACAAACTGGTCATGAAATCCTCAGCCTACCCTGTTCATATGAGCCGGCCACTGGGTCCTACCGTCCCGTCCTGAGCCTGACGAGTCCAAACCATGACCCCACACCCCACTGCCCTATGATTCATTTTAATGCAGGGTGTGCCAGAAGTACCTGTGCGCCTCTGCAAGAAGTCCCAGACAAAGACACTTCAGGTGGGATACGTGACCTCTGACACGAAGTCCCAACCCCCTTCACATCTGAATTCTCGACCAGGTGTTATGTACTCTCATTCACTGGGACTTCTTATTTCCGACACGTGTAGTGGGATTTGTCGTTCACCTTGCATTATCCTTCCACTCAAAGGCAGGTCTCACAGCGATCTTTCTTCCCTTCAGATTTACGAACTACAGTTTCGTGTACATTTTTCCTAAGCGTGCTACAAATAATCATCACAAAAATTACTTGTTCCTATTCATCGTGGCCGCCACTTCGATACAATTTTCAATACCGTCTCATAACCAAACAGCAAAGACACTCCAGGCTCCTAGTCGCTACAACAACCATTATTACACTCGCGCTCTCTCTCGATAAACATCAGTATCTGATACTGGTACAACTGGTACCGGTAAAACAATATTCAGGTCATGAAATGTAGACCATAAATGGTCATTTCCATTCACATAAAACGTAAACAACACTTCCAGTAAACCGTTCCAAAATTCTTAAATGTTACCATAATTTACCTAACAAGAAGTTTACACCAAGGAAATGCTAGCAAAACAAACTTATATTCACGAAAAATGGGATATTCGTTACCCATGTGTATTTGTAACGGAAACAAAATTGGCCTATTAATAATCGACTAACATTGCCTTTGTTCTACTATTTGCCTGAACAAAAGTTTGTAACATACCATCCTCTACCACTGATCTCCTCATAACAGACCAAGGTTCCAAGAACTAAATTCATCGTGTGCATTGATAGCTACCGTATATTCTCGAATCTAATCCGCACGAGTTTTTGCCGATTCCTTAAACGAAAAAAAAAAAAAAGTTAGTTCGCGGTTCTAATCCGCACCTTTCCTTCATCCGCCCCTTGCCTACAAGGCAGACTGATTGACGATTGACGATTCAGTTACGAGTGACGACGGCGAGTCTGATGACTAATAAATTATAAATATTATATAATATATTATATATTATAAATAAATAAAATAATAAATTATTGTATTGTTCTTACGGCACGTACAGCGGCTCCATCATTTTTCCAAAATGCAGCTCACGACCGCAAATCTAATCCACACGCGATTCTAATCCGCATCTGATTTTTTAGCCCTCTGAAACTGTAAAAAGGGTGCGGATTAGATTTGAGGATATACGGTATATTACGAAACCTAAATCTTGATATTACCGTATCAATCGGTATAGAAGAACGTTAATCAGCAAAAATAACAGGACGGAACATACTTCGTAACACGATCAAGTTGCTAAGAGATCCACACGGGATAGCAGCAAATTATAAATTAACGCGACGCGTCACTATAAGGAACTTACGACTACTGTACATGAAGAATAGAGCTCGTAACGACCCAACAGATACATCAGTTACAGGCATGCAAAGACGTCCCGGCATCACAAAGCGGGTATATAAAAATGGGCATAAACACACATACACAAATACAGACTGTAAACAGCCAGCAAGAAAGATGCTACACAGGACAGTGACAAGTGGGCAGCAGCAGCACGAATATAATACACACATAACTGTACTCAAACAATGTCAGGTAAATGATAAATGACAAAATACAATAACCGCATATTTCAATTCTCATCATAACATATACAGCAGATTTAAACATAAATCTGCTCACTTTAACAACGTCAATTATGGCACACTAGCCACGTGTTGCAAATCCTCAATCGTCTGAATATGGAACCTAAGAGAAAGAACCACCAGGTTAGCAACATGTCAGGTGTAACACAATGAGTTGTAATTGACGGAAGATTGTGATTAATTATGAAACCTAAATGCAAACGTCAATTTGAGAATGTAAATGAACATTCTAATGGATTTGACGAGGAAAAGGGAACTCCCGTTACCTCTTTCCTCAGAGGACCTGTTAATTTACCTCCATAAGCTCGGTTACACAAACGGATCCATTCGGTGTAATGAAACTGTAAGTGAATTATCTGATAAATTCATCATCTCATATCAAATTAACTAATTTCACGAGCGCAGAATCGAGTGGATGGGCCAGAAGCTTTTCGCGTTCAGTGGGACCGCCCCAGGTCGCTTCACGACTGCTCTGTATGGAAAACTCTAATGAGTTGCAGGTGTAAAAGATCCAAATTACGATCGAAGACAACTACACCGCGCCAAAAGTCTAAAATCTCCCACGCGCGTGAAAAAAAAATAAATAAATTCTCCTCCATAACACGATCTATACTTAGGTCGCACATGGAGTTCGGCAGGAACTAGTATGGCGCTAACACAAAACGAAATTATCCGTCACTGCAGGGGTCAAACTAAGGACCCAAAATATTAACCTCCCTCTAACGTGGCCTGATCGGGCCACGTTGGAGGGAAGCTGCTGTACCAGTATTATGACCTGTACCGGAGGCTGCGGTTACAGTTTTTAGTACTCCTGATGATGGGTGCTGTGACACCCGAAACATGTATAGTGACTCTGCAGTAAATAAATATCTGCATACTGTTGCATCTGGTTGGATTTTTATTAACATTGAATTACGATGCACGGAACCATGAGCTCAAAATTCAATACCTTATTCACAACAGCCCCTTGCCAGACTCTGTACCAGACCCAATAAATCCAATCCATATATCCAACCCTACTTCAAGCTCCATTTTAATACGCTGTTCTATTTAAATAACATAAAATTATTGAGATATATCATCACGATACAGCAGCTAATTACGATCTCCACACTAAAGCATGCCCTACGTGTTTCGATGGAATTTTCACCATCTCTAGGAGTCTCTCACTTTGGCTCCGGCTGTTCACAGCCTAAAGTGAACACTCAGCCCTAAAATACGCTCACGACTTTACTTCCTTACTAAAATTACAATTATTAACCAGTAGGAAGCATATACCTCAGATATGTCCCGATATGATGGTTTTTATTTTAAATTCTTAATTTTGCTTTTGTAAAAACGTAATTTTGTGGCACGGTACACAGCGCATTAAATCTTACATCAGAATCAGCTGCACCTGTTCCAGACACTACTCATGTATTTGTTCCTGTGTAATATACACAAAAGCCAAAACCTGAGTTTAAATATCAAAAATGTTTGGTCTGCTGCAGTATTTTTTAACAGAAGGTAGTATTCGCGTTCCAGGCAATTCCCGACGTTACGAACTTTGACCTATATATCCTGTTAACTTGCATGACAGTACAGTACTCGCGTTTACTTTGGCAATTCCCTTTTAATAATCCATAAGCACCTACACCTAGCAATTGTTATCATCCCTTCAGTTTCTCTGAATGAAAGTCTGTATTAACATCTAATGCTTCCATGCGTGCTACACGCACGTTCACCTCTTCATTGATCACCTCAATAACAACACCTTTTGAAGAGTGCACATCATAAAGCTCCTCGTGACGCCATAACGGGCCCCGGTTTGCGCGTTTAGTTGCCAGCATCTCACCGTAAAGTGCTGGGTTCGACCCTAGGGTAGTCCACTTGCGATTAATTGTGGACGAAGTATTTACTGGACGGGTTTACCTCAGAGTATACAGGTTTTCAGCTGTCAGTATGATTCCAAAAATCTCCGTGTCCATATTTAATTCAGCTACAATCGACGCTTATCAGAACGAACCTTGGAGATAGATGAGGAATTATGTGTTTGCTTCGCAGGCTGGCAAAAGGCGTTTGACCGAGACAACTGGGCCAAATTACCGCAGATACTAAAGGGAACTGGTACTGACTTTCGCAAAAGAAGATTGATTAGCAACTTGTACATGGCTCAGAGTGTTAAAGTACGACTGAACCGAGGGGAGACAAGAAGTGTGAAGACTGGAAGAGGAGTTAGACAACGGAGCTGTTCGTCACCAGTTCTGTTCAACTTGTACAGCGAATGCCTTAACAAGAAAGCTCTGGAAGGTTTTGGAGACTTCCAAGTAGGAGGGCAAATCATTCACACTGTGAAATATGCAGATGACCTTGTGTTACTTGCTAAGGAAGAAAAGGTGCTACAGGACATGACTGATAACTAATTGAACTTGGAGGATGCTATGGAATGGAAATGAATGTGGAAAAAACAAAAGTAACGAGAATTTCAAGACAACCATTCCCAGTAAAAATTATGATAGACCAAAAACAACTAGAGAATGTGGAATTTTTTAAATATTTGGGTAGCATTTTAACAAATGATGGAAGATGTACTTGTAAAATTAAATGTAGGATTGCTATGGCTAAAGCCGCATTCAACAGGAAGAGGGCTCTTTTTACTAGCACATTGGACTTGAAATTGAGGAAGAAGCTAGTGAAGTGCCACATTTGGAGCATAGCTTTTTATGGTGCTGACACTTGGACGCTTCGAGCAGTAGATCAGAAACACCTGGGAAGTTTTTAAATGTGGTGCTGGAGAAGGCTGGAAAAGATCATTTGGACCGATCGTGTGAGAAATGAAGAAGTATTACTTACAGTCAAGGAGCACAGGAATATCCTACACGAAATAAGTAAATGATAGGCTAATTTGATTGGTCACACTTTGCGTAGAAACTGCCTTCTACGGAGGGTTATTGAAGGAAAGATAAAAGGGGGGATAGAAGTGACAGGAATACGAGGAAGAAGACGTAGGAAGCTACTGGATGACCTTAAGGAAAGGAGAAGGTAATCTCATTTGAAGGAGGAAGCTCTAGATCGCACTATGTGGAGAACTCGCTTTGGAAGAGGATTTGGACCTGTCGCAAGACAGACTACTAAATGAATGAATGAATCGACGCATATGACTTCAGCAACTAAGAGCGTCGTTAAATAAATCAATATATCATCCATCATATGCACTGTGACACACCATTTATGTCGTATATCAACTCTTGCATGTTTCGACACCGAGGTGCCATCCACAGAGTCATCATAACAAAGGTATACAAGCCAACATGCCAGTACAGGTTCTACTCCTCCTTATAGGGATGAACGAAATCGTAAAAATGCTAAAATACACAAAACTGATAACTATACATTACAATTATAACACTTCATATCATAATATTGTAATTTACAGTAAATTTTTATGTATTTCAGAATTTTAAGATTCTAGTAATTCCTATAAGGAGGGACAGAACGCAGACTGGCATGTTGGCTTATATACCTTTGTTATAATGACTCCCCTGTGGATGGTACCTCGGTGCCGAAACATGTAAGAGTTGATATATGTCACTAATGGTTTATCAAACAGTGAATATGCTGGCTGCTATTACGATGTAACAACATGCACGGTATGAATAACATAAAAATGTCTTTAAATAAAATTATCATTTCTCTCATTTTTCAAACTCTCATCATCCGCCTGTTACTTTTTGTTTCCCAGAAAGCTATAAGCGTGTAATTACCCGTTACCTGTTGGCAACATTATCAACCCGTTCCGGATGTCCCATCAATGCCAAGTGTCGTACCCACCCTTTCTGACAGTCACCTAACCGCAACTAATCTAGACGTCTTCACGCTGTGACATGCCAAGGCCAACGTTTTCAATATACGTTTGTGGTTGGCAGAAGGTAGACGTCTGATAACATACTTTCCTCGTCGCTCTTACTGTCTTTATTCCCAATGCAACTGTCCCTTTACATAAAAATAAATTACAAGAAGTAACCTAAATATAATAGGCAGGGCATGTACCACGCGTGGAAAACCAAAAACGCTTCAACATTTTAGTCGGCAAATTTGATGGGAAAACCCCACATTGTATGCATTAGAGTATACAGAATAATATTAAAACAGATCTTCAAGCAACAGGGTGGGATTTGGTGGCATGAGTTCACAAGGGACCAATGCCAAACTGTTGTGAACAGGATAATGAAGATTGGCGCCCCATAACTTGCGGACAGTTTATTGTGCAGCTGAGCGACTATAGTTTCTTAAAAACGACTCAGCTCCACTAAGTCATACTCGTATACTAAATAATGCAAACATAGAGCTGACCGTGCGACTTGGCCCTGCGCGGTGAAGACGTGCCGAGAGTGCAGACACATTCGAGGACTTATAATAAACAATGTCTTTATGTGTTAGCACTTTCCGCTATTTTATATATAGAGCACGGCGCAGCAAATATCAATGTCCTGTAGTACAAAGCACGACTCTGATCCTCTCATTCCTGAAGCGTTGACCCCTAGGTTCCTGCCACTTTTAGCCGAACAATATAACAGGTAAAGGACCGTTCCAGGAGTCTTCATCGCTCTTCACCGCTATGCTTGCATGCTCAGGACTGTGACCGTGACAACTGTATGACGCACGCGACGCTATCAAGTCGACAGACAAACTTTACCATAAACAAACATATCTTTCACGAACATACACAGTGTTTTTCAAACAACATCTAATTTTTTTTAACTTTATCGTCTACTTGTATTCAAAACACAGTTTCGGAAGACGGATCTACTTCCGTCTTCGGGTGTTGAAACGAACCTTTCAGGTAGGCCCCTTACGAGCTATTCTTGGTCAGTGTCTAGCTCGTTCTACGGGACCTGCGCGGTTCGACGAATGAAGAGGGAAACAAAGCCGGCTTCCGAAACCTTTAATTATAAATCGACGACGGACAAAGTCTGAAAAAAAGGGAGACTGTTTCGGAATACAACACGACAAATCCATATATACATATGCATATATTCAACTGAGTAATACATAACTGTGCATGAAGGCTAGGCTGCAGTTAAGGACTAAGCAGCCCGAATTCTTTATTTGAAGCTCCTTACTATGAAATTTTCTCCATTTTATTACCTCATGTCTACTGTATCCAGCTCTCTGTTCTCAATCGCCCACGGTCAGCTTCCTTCCATTACAGTGAAAGACCAAGTTTCACACCCACAGGCTACAAAGCAATAAAACAATTCTGCGGCCGTAGTTCAGTCTCAGTTTTGTGACGACCCAAAAGGAGTCGGGGCAACGTAGTCGGTACAGAGACGACACTACCAGCTGGATAACCGAGGATTCATGATTCGACTCCCAGCAAAAGCAAAACATTTTTCGTGTCACTACTACGCCCAGACAGGCTCTGGGGTCCTCAAGGTCCCCTGTTCTAAGAACCGGGGGCTCCTCCCCACGGGGTAAAGCAGTCGTGTGACGCTGACCACCCAACTCCATGTAGTGCCAAGGCTAAGAATGAGCGGAGCAATACCTCCATTCCCCTCACATTCCTTCGCGGCGAAGGCAGGGATAAATTAACCGATACCTTCACCTTCGCCTACTTTCTCCAGTACGTGCTACAATATCACCCTCTTGAACATGATCACCTTAATAACATCTTGCGAATTCCCTCGGTATACTTTTTGTCCATTTTGATGCTAGCCTACTTTCTCTCTTAGGTTCAGATATGCTCCACATGCCTTGGGATGAAAAGGACAATATTTACAACTGTTTTTAATTTGCAGTGTGATGATCAGCCCGTTACTTGATACGAAACCCACAGTGAATTAGAAATGCATGCGTAGCACCTGGGAGCTGAATCAGGCTGGCTGACAGGCTATGCAGCACTATTCTTCACTCGGCAGTGCAGTGTGTGCAATTTACAACGCACTGCTGTGACAGGAACTAATCCTTCTTTACAGCTTTCAGTAAAACGACGTTATCCCTGTACTTAATACATTCCACGCTTTCTTGACTTCATCGCCCAATGGAAGCGGGTGGTCAGCTTCACGTTCCGGGGGCTTTACTCCTGGCGACAAATCCTCCGTACATATTGCACAGCATGCTGCGTGACCTCCCCAGATTTCCTGGACGCCACAGCAGAGAGAAAATATCCTGCCTCATCTGGGAATTGAACACTGGTCTCCAGTTCGTAGCCTAATCATTACATTAACTGAGTTTTCTCGGGTTTCTCAATGCTATTACAACTACTACGGCCTGTTTAGATGCAAGAATTACAAGCCGGTCAACAATGGCTTTTACAGGCGTTAATTAAACATACATGTAGCACCTCGTTCTACTTCACTGGAGTACAAAGAGGGGGGGGGGGGGCATTGAGAGTTTTTTACCCAAAGTCCATACGGTATGCACAAGAAAAATATAAATGCCGAGGTCCTCCAGCTGGAGGGCCATTGTTCGTTTCGAGTCCCGTATTCTATCTCGCGCGTTTCACTATGACAGTGCATACACTACCGTTACGATATCCAGCACTAACACAACGCAACTGCTATAACGCTGGACATTCATACGAAGCGAACGCGGCTTCAAACTCTTCACTGTTAACACAGAAGTCAGTGTATTTACGGGAAGCGAACACACTACAGTTAAAACAGCTACTGACACCTAACTAACCGAACAAGCAATAAAAGAATTGAACTACAGCAGAACTCCACTTATCCGGACGCTGGTTATCCTTATCGGCTTGGCCCTTCGGGTACATTTATCGAGAATTCTAAACAAATATCTTGCCTTGAAATTATCCCTTATCGGGTCAAGAACAGTACACTGTTATGGCTTCCACAACTTCAAATCCGGCGTGGTCGAAAGGTTTAGACGCAGGTACTGATTGTAAATAGTAACAGCCGAGCTTCAAACTGGCAATGTAGCCTATTTTCAAAGAACAATCCAATTATCCGCATATTCTGCGTATCCGGATAGCTCGCCTTCCCAATTAATGCCGTTAAATGGAGTTATACTGTACTTCGGATGTAATGCATCGTATATAAATAATGACAATACGTTACAAAGGTCTGTAATATTACATATTGGGAACATTTAAACAAGTAATAAGGAGACCTGTTGAAATTACATGAGATAATGGCGGTACAGACGCTTCTACAGAGAAGTTGTAACTGCACTTGACTGGGACGGGGTGAATGAAAAACTGAGACGGCGGAGATGAGATTTCAGCTACAGGGTATACATTATATGCCCGTAAAACGGATGAGTAAGAGAAAAACTCACCACAAAACAAGTGAAAAAACAACAAAACAAATATATCAAATCTAAATTAAAATGCCGTGGAATACAGAAGAAAGTGGGCACAGCATTTAGAATGAATGATACATGCATCCCCTAGTTAGTGCACGAATATACCTCGATCGGCAGAAAAAACGTAGAGCGACCAAGGAAGAGGACGGAACAAGCCTATATGGCTCACGCCCTGTTGCTGATGCTGACATATTTTAAATAACGCTACAATGTTGTCTTGCGCCAATTTCAAACGTGGCATCCCAGTGCTAGTACGATAATACTGGCACTGCTCAGAATGCACTAAGTTGCATATAAGATACAGACTGCCTAGGGATGGCTGCTTTCGACTGAAGCATGTAGCAGAAAAACACCAAAAATAAAGTTACATTGTTGCGCTAACGATAAACTATCTTGTCTTTATTCAGTACTAAGTTTCCTGCTGATCCTGATTTACTGCTTGCCTAACGCAGCAGTACACAAACTTTTTCTTTGAATGTTTGTAGAAATTATTTCAGGGGCCGCATGTTTTGACAGTCATCATTACAAAAAACAAAGCTTGGAAGGGTATTAACAGTGTCTGAGCATACACATGCGGCTTCCTTTCTGCCTGACCGATTAATATGGAATATTCAATGTGGCAAATTCTGGATCAAACACGAAAGTCAGACATTTTCAAAGACTAGAAATTTGTCAGTGGGCTATCACACCACTGGAACTCCTTTCTCGATTCTATACATTATATCGACTCTTCTGCCTGCTTGGCAATGTTCTGACTCCTAACAGCAGGAAAGTTTTCTCTTTATGTCTTCCTGCTATTATATAAAAGGATTAACATTTCAAGTACGTAAGTCTAAGGAATATTCTTCCTGTGCGATGAGACGTTTCTCCTCCTCTCTGCGGGCATGGCCTTTCAAAAAGAACGTACGCAACCGAAAACGAAAAATTTACACTTTTACATGCTACAATGGGGATCGCGGTGGCACAGTGGTTAAGGAGCTGTGCTACAAATCGTAAGGTCGCTGGTTCGATCCCAGCTGGTGTCATTGGAATTTTTCATTGACATAAAATCCTTCCGATCGCACTAGGGCCCTGGGGTCGACTCAGCCTCTAACCAAAACGAGTACCAGGAGCATTTCCTGCGGGTCAGGGCGGCCGGTGCGTAAGGCTGACCTTACCACCATCCTGTACCGTTGTCATGAAATCTGGGAACCTGAACTTCCTGGAACCCTCTGGGCCACTCCAGGCCTGTAACGGGACTGCTTTACCTTTACATGCTACAGTAAACTGAAGGACCTTCTCCTACATCGAAACCAGCGTCGCAGACCAATGAAACTGCGCTTCACAGCGTGGCATCATGCCGAGAGAACATAGTGGAACACAGAAGACATACTAAGGGCTGCGGTGCACAAATCCTGCGCGCTAGTCACCCTGGCGACCACATTTTGGACGGTGGAGCCTAAAATGTGTGGGTCTTCCGTATGAATCTTGCTTCAAAACACCCTTCCGGCACCTAGAGTTCTGAAGTGGCTCTTATAATTTTGTAACACTTGTGCACCCTAGACTCGGGAGCTTTCCCTGACACAGAGGACGCATCTGATCCGCACTTGAAGCTACAACAAACGTTGCAGTAAGGCGAACAACCAACCCACCATTCGCAGCTTGCTTCGTCTAAGCTGGAAACAAGGAACATAACCAAAATACCAGAAGAAACCCTCACGATGGGACAAGAGTGAGCCCAGAGAGGTGCGTGCTGTCACCTCTGCTGTACAGCCTAATGAGGGACAACCTTCTCACGGAAATCCACGACAGTGAATTTCCGTGAGAATGCGAATGATATTGCAGCACCAAAAAAATGGGAAATTTCCTGAGACACTGTCAGTGGTGCTTCAAACAAGTCCGGCAAAATTCGACACCAGTTGGTGCTCACACTTTTATGGACCTATTGTTAACCAAGAGCTGGAGTTAGTTGCAGGTAAGGCGCAAGAAGTACACGAGCCTAGGGATAAATGAGCGGGGGGGGACTGTTAAACATGGTCTATTGACTCTCAATATACACTATAATGACGTACACACCCACGAATTTTAAAATTTAGAATTATGAATTATGGATAATAGACCGCCTCTGTGGTCTAGTGGTCAGAGTTTCTGGCTACAGATACAGAGGTCCCGGGTTCGATCCCCGGCGCTACCAGATTTTCTGAGTAGTAGTGGGTCTGGAACGGGGTCCACTC
>Ga0123355_10015939_pt1 | contig 11824 bp, 5 predicted proteins | sample TergutEmb28metaG_3_FD_89872 | JGI IMG/M metagenome (GOLD analysis project Ga0123355, IMG submission 89872) | Embiratermes neotenicus P1 segment gut microbial communities from Petit-Saut dam, French Guiana - Emb289 P1 | ecosystem: Host-associated > Arthropoda: Insects > Digestive system > Gut ...
GTATTAACGGCCGAAACATGTTGAGCAATGAATGAGTATTAAATAATAAAATAAGTGGCATCAAGTTGGTTTTTCTCTTTACGCAACTATAAAGATGATGCACGGTCCAATAAACATAAGGTACTACAGAGAGTAAAGATAAAAAGCGCTGTGTGTTTGTGTGTGTTTTTGGACCCAAGTATAGCCTGCAAATAAGGACATTACATCTGTCCTTACATCTTACAGCCCGACCTATTTGTTGATTGCATTTTATACACTCGAAACTGAACACGCTTCTTTTGAAATGAATGTTTATATTTCCCTCCTGACGGGTTATTTAGTGTTCTGACGTCAGTGTCGTCATGTTTCGTATAACTACTTATGGGGGTAAATATTTTAGTACGTTTTCATAAATGAGGAGCTGTGACCTAATATGTTTGTAAACGTTTGTGCGTACATTCTGGGATGAAGCTTGTGAATTTTTTACAGCCAGGATGTTCGTGTTTATAAAAATTATACATTAAAATTTCCACCAATTATACGCGGAAAATTAAAAGCAAAGGAACATCTGTATCTGTCTAATAGTCACCACTTTTTTAATTACACATGAGTTTCAGGTATATTTTTAAACATTTAGTAGGAGAGGACCAGTCGATTTTATTCTAGTTTTTCTCAGGTTGATATACAAGTAGCAAACCGACTACCTTTACCAACCTTTTCCGTATTTTTCCTCAGTTTATCAAGTCAAACATTATGGTATCACTGATATGAATTACAGCAGCTACTTCTCAGTGCTTCATGCCTCACCGAATATGATTATTCTTTTTTGTCCGTGACAAAAAGGAACAGTATTGTCGTCACTGAGGCGTCGTATAATGACTCATATTTTGTCCATTTAGTAGGACTGAGTAGTGAAGTTACCCGTCACAAGCATTTTCCTTACAAATACAAAAAAGAAATGCTTCGGGATATGATGAAAGTGATCACATAAACCCATAAGTGCGGCAGGGTGATGGTGGTTACTGTAACTAATTATGATAGTTCAACTGACACTTTAGCTACAGTGTTTCTGCCAAAATCTGAAGATCGAATCGCATTCAGGTCTCGCGAAACTGGTTGAATCAGTAACAACTAACTATTCAGCAGATGCTCCCAATTAATACAAAATATCCCCGTTGGTGAAACAATCATAACATCTATCTATATTTTAAGTCACAACCAACAAACAATTTGCGAACGATTTATTAGATGGCAACTAATTTCGACCCTAGACTCGGTTCACATTCAGGCCACGATTCAGTTATATGAACATGCACAGAAAATAATAGTAATAATAATAATAATAATAATAATAATAATATTTATTTACTACAATAGGGTTGTTACCCGGTGGCAGTGGTTATTTTACTTGTAAACAAAACATGAAATTGGTTACTACTAAATTTAAGTCGGGAGGGATACATGAGAAGCATGTAGTGGCAACTTGGGATCTTGGGAACCATCTCAGCATTTGCTTTTCGGCAAAAGGAAACCAAGAAAAACCTGTGTCGAGATGGCCGGTCGCAGGACCTTCCGAGTACTGACTTGTAGCCAGCAGTCCGGCATTTAAAGTAAAAAAAAACAATACACACATAGTACAACAAATACACATAATATAACAACACATACAAGTCAACTACAACAATACACACGGTCAACCAACAACAATTACCCAAAAGACAACTTAAATCTAGCAACAAAACACACGATACAAATTAGAATTTTACAACATGTACAAAAGGTAAAAACACCCAAGCAAATAAAAGCCTTAGGTTGGAGATCTCCTACTTTAAATTAAAAATACGTTTAAATATATGTCAGGTATGCAGGGGTACAACCAATTGCAAAAAGGCGTAAGGAATTCAGCCAGCCGGTCATTCAGTCAGTAAGTCATTCACTCAACAGTAAACAACTAGCAGCTAATCACGCACAGGAAGCTCTGCTAGCCCCGATAACTGTATAAATCCATTTACGTTCCAGAGAGCACTGAACCTCTCTCTAAAATATTCGGAACATCATTTACATATATACAAGAATCTTGAGAAATTTATTTTATTACGTCCTCAAAAATAACTCTGCTATAAATTAAATGGCATCCCAACTTATTAGATGACAATACATCGTGACACATCAGTAGACACCGACAGCCTACAGCACACAGTACCTTTATACTGAATGCTGTTATTAAGAAATGCTGCAGTTGACATAAAACAAATACATCACTTTTGGTTTATGGAAATATTGTAATTGGTATTTTTAAAAACAGTTTACAAAAATGGTTTATTATTTTTTAAACGTCCTTTTTGTCTACCCTTGTATGCCTTACATACATTTTAAATATATTTTTTAGTATAAAAAGATAGAAATCTCCAAATTACGTTTTTTTAATTATGTATATGTTCATATTCTTGTATCATGACCTGATGATGACCCAAGTCTAGGGTCGAAAGTAGTTGGCATCTAATAAATTTTTCGCAAATTGTGTGTTGGTTGCGACTGAAATTATTGATATGTAAAACTGATCTTACGTTTCTTATAGTATCATGGGTTAAAAGTGGGAAATTCAGGGTAAATCTGATACCACGAAGGAAAACATATATCTTAAATTTTGTGTTATTCGTACCGTACATGTTATTACATTCAATATACTGTATAGTGCATTTGTTGGATGATATTTTTTGTATCTTATGATATATACGTAAACTCTAGCACAAAATTTAAGGCGACTGATTTCACTGTAGTGGAGTATTTTCCTCTTTCATACGGTCTCTGTAAGCTTATTATGAATCTAATAACTGGAGAACTAGACACAATATTCATACAAGTATTCTAGTTACGCCAGACTCACATTCAAAACTAGCAGACAACGTCAGGTGGCAATGGTGTTATAAATGATAGGCCTGTAGTATCTTTAGACTGAAGAAACCTTGTTCACCTTCTCTCAAAAGCACCAGTAGTGCAGTCCATGATGTGGTCCCAAACCCTGATCCATATATACATGATACTTTGGCTAAATACGCACTTCCCATTATCCACATTACTGAAGTCTTGTTCTAGCAGTTGTGTTTCTTCCCCACCCAAGGGAGTTTCTAAAAACCCATAAAAATCTTAGGAACTGACACACCAAGTTACTTAAATAACCTGATTTCAGAACTGTAACAATAAATTATATTTTCAGTTTGGTGTGTTTTATTACACTCGCTAGTTTTTTAAACTTTGTATATTATTTTGCATCTCACAGTTGAAATGTGAAGACATTCCTAGAGGTTGGACCCGAAGCTTCCGGGATTTAATTATGTTATTGCTCCTCACTGGTGAATGGTGAGTGCTGCAGCAACGATCTTAAGGGCCCTGGCAATTTTAAAGACTCAAATGTCTTCTACGTTATAGCAACTAGCTACAGGCTGGATTGTCAGGGGTTCGAATCCCGACAGGAGTGAGAGATTTTCTTTTTTTCGAAACTTTCCAGACTGGTTCTGGGACACATGCAGGCTCCTGCTTCAGGGGTACCGCGTTCTATCCTGGTCTCAAGCGACATGGGCTTGAAGTTTACTACATAACTCTATCTAGTGATGAATTTAAGAATTAGTGGAGATATTACTCTGCACATTCGTGGTGTGAACAGTAAAAAATTGGCCTCTTTCATATTCTTGATTCCCGGGCTTCCTATAACGAAGCAGAGCAACGCCAGTTACAACCTACCATGAATTATATGACCATGAGCATATATTGATTCGTGAGGTTTATTTCCCAATTAGGTTATGAGCCAGTAAGTTCAGTAATATAAAATATGATAATATCTATGTTATGTATATATAGAGTATTCGAGATTTGTTACGTGTTCAAAGATAATATTTTGGTGACCTTATTCTCAGGTGTGGACAGATCCCAGGAAAACAATTTTATGCTCCAAAATTTCTAAAAAAATTGAGTACTCTTGCTTTTGTCCTTTTTTAATGGTTTTACCTTGAAAATTTCTTCCTTCTGAAAGGGTAAGATCGGAACAGAAAATTGGGCTATCCTAGCCCTTATCATTGAATAATCCAGAAAGCATTCAGCATGATACCTTCCTCTGCGGATTGCGATAGTGATATGATTATTAATAAACCACAATTTCCAAAAATGTTTTGTTCTCTTCATATAAAATTTACCACCCTCTATTTATTTTCTTACAATACAAGTGTAAGGGGCCTTACAGGCCAATGAGTGACCCTGTAACGCGGAGAAATGAGGGTTCTGTTTCGACGTCGACAGCTGTCAGAGAGATCGGTTTTGCACTCGACGCGACCTGTCTACAAACGTTACAAAAAACGGAAAGCGGGTAACCATAGACCACAGTGACCTCTAAAACCATTCACTTAGGTAGACTTGTATGTTTTAATTTGGCCGTCACATGTTGTGAAAATTTAAATTCATAATTATGGAATGAGCGAAATATAAGATTTCTGAAATGGTTTTGGAGATCGTCCAAACGTATGCTGGGTTGGGCAGCATAGTCGGTATAGCAACTGGTTACGGGTTGGACGGTCCGAGGATCGAATCCCGGTGGGGGCGATATTTTCCGCACCTGTCCAGACCGGCCCTGGGGCCCACGCAGCCTCCCGTAAAACGGGTACCGTGTCTTTCATGGGGGTAAAAAGCGGCCAGGGCGTGACGCTGACCCCTCACCCCTTCTTGTGCCGTGGTCAAGAAAGAGTAGAGCTATACCTCTACTCCCCCCATGGGCCGTACGGCCTGTACAGAGCCTCAGTTCCTGTGCAAGGGTGCACTTTAATTTACTAACGTGTGCTATATCACTGGCGTCTGGGTAACTTTCGTCCATATACTAACCGTTTTGAGGGCATCAGAGAGCTGATGTTGAGACACACTGAGGCAAATGTTATTCGTTTTTGTGTATAATATTTTGATACAATTAACTTATGAACGCTACAGTGCACTACGCTGCATAGCCTCTGATAATGTTTGTGTGATTAGCTATTGAATGACTCTTATAGCTATAATGGTACATCTAGATGTGTCCTGCTGTGAGCAGTCGATGTTTGTAACCCATGCTTCATCTGCTTCGTCCGGCTTCCAAACACCGACTGTAGCTGAGAACCGGACCAGGGAGCGCAAAGTAGTGTGTCATTTGATCGACTGATTCCGTGTTTGTAACTTGAGCTTAGGTTTTTAATTCATTATCAGTACTTGCCAAAAGAAAATTCTAATTTATGAGCAATAGAATGGGCGAGTTTCAACCGCAACACATAAATAGGAGACGTGATGACCTCTGTTTATTAAACGGAATTCGGGCTTTTCCTTAAACAAACTTATTGGCACTTACCGAGACCGGTAAACCGTTTCGTACCAAATATGCTTCAACTAACAAAAGTGATTTAGTACATATTACTTGACACATACCTCTTTGAGATGGGCGTGAGAAGTTGTTCATATTAATAAAACAGTATAGGCTGATGCTTTTCGAAAACAGTGAACAGTCTATTAATAAAACAGTATAGGCTTATGTTTTTCGAAAACAGCGAAAAATCTATTTATAAAACAGCATAGGCTGATGTTTTTCGAAAAAAGTGACAAATCTATTAATAAAAGAGTAGAGGCTGATGTTTTTCGAAAGAAGTTAAAAATCTATTAATAAAATCGTATAGGCTGATGTTTTCTGAAAGCAGTAAAACACCTATTAATAAAACAGCATAGGCTGATGTTTTGCGAAAACAGTGAACAGTTTATTAATAAAACAGTACAGGCTGATGTTTTTCGAAAACAGCGAAGAGTTTATTAATAAAACAGCATAGGCTGATGTTTTGCGAAAACAGTGAACAGTTTATTAATAAAACAGTACAGGCTGATGTTTTTCGAAAACGGCGAAGAGTTTATTAATAAAACAGTATAGATTAATGTTTTTCGAAAACAGCGAAGAGTTTATTAATAAAACAGTATAGATTAATGTTTTTCGAAAACAGCGAAAAATCTATTAATAAAACAGTATAGGCTGATGTTTTCGAAAACAGTGACAAATCTCTTAATAAAAGAGTAGAGGCTGATGTTTTTCGAAAGCAGTGAAAAATCTATTAATAAAACAGCATAAGCTGATTTTTTTCGAAAAAAGTGAACAGTCTGTTAATAAAAGTGTAGGCTAAGGTTTTTCGACAACAGTGAAAAGTCTATTAATAAAAGAGTATAGGCTGATGTTTTTCGAAAACAGTGAAAAATATATTAATAAAGAGTATATGCTGATATTTCGAAAACGGTGAAAAATCTATTTGGACCTTCCATGGAAGAAACAAGAAGACGACCCAAACATTTAATAATGAAGAATTTTGTGATTTCAACTCGTCATGAAACCTTATTAGGGCGATCAAATCACGGAGATTGAGATGGAGTTTAATGTGGCACAAGAGGAAGTGATTTATTTCAATAAGAAGTGCTTCCAGTCATCTGCTGAATTTCTTTAGAGCTCGCTTTAACTCTTGGATTGTGTGTGTGTGTGTGTGTGTGTGTGATCCTTATACCCGAGATACAAGGAAATTCGGTTTGTTTGAGAGGCTGAAATTTAGATCTGTCTTTGTGTATCGCGAAAGTGAACAATAAGCAAAGAACGGTATTTAAATGAAGGAAGGGCCTAAAGGGACGTGTAGAGATCTTTCTGTGAGTCTGCATAACTTTGCTTTGGGGAAATATAAAGTAGCAATATTGTACACAAAAAGAATTCTAACTTGAAAAATAATTTAATTTTAAAATGGTTCCCGATGTTATTAAAAAGAAACGTTCTTAATTTCCATTATCAGAGATAATCTCAATACCAAACTTCGTCTTGTTTTTACTCATGCATTCGTCAATGCAACAGAAATGACAAAGCCTATAAACACAGCCTTTAATTGGAAATAGAATTATCTTCAGTCAAATACCTGGCAACAATCAACCAAGTTACTACGCAATTTAGTACCCATTATCGTAACCACGCCACTTTTAATCTTATGTTCTTAATGCCCACAAACACATTTCAGTATGTTTTTAGCATCTTTTGTCCATTTTTACCATTTAATTAAACTCCAAACTTCTGCAAACTAGAAACACACTTTTGTTGCTGCTAGCAGGATTTAATCACAGCTGAAACCAAGTTCAGTTGCGTAACTTAGAAATATTTATGCATTCTGGGTAAATTTGAAGAATCTTCTTAGGAGAATTTTATTTATTTTGTATTATTATAACTGAAATTAAGAAGTGTTGATAACATAACTAACTATTATTTACAGTTAAACTCATAGACCTAAAATGTAAAATGTTCGTCTGAGACTATGGAACATAAATCCGCATGTTCAAGTCAGACTTAAGTACTTAATTCCTTGTATTTTGAACAGTTCTTTTAGAATCAAGTGCAAATCGTTCATGTAACGACTTTCAGATGCTAAGATAATACACAGCGTCAATGGTAGATGCATGAATAAGGCGCTGTAACATTAGTGGAATGACATTAACAAGAGAGAGTGGAAGACCACGTTTTCGACCACAAATCTCACATGACCTGGACTAGGGTAGGAATCGGTCAGAACCTTTTGTTATTTTGTTTTAGTTTTATTTTAACCTTTATCCTGCTAACGTGTAGAATATGGTGAGCTTCTAATAATGCCAACAGATGGCAGATAGAATTTAACTCGGCGTTTAAAGTGTCAATACACTGTCCTGGCGAGGTAGAAGGAAGATACGAAATATTTCCTTCAGTATTTCCCTCCTTCTATGAAGAAATTTCAATCTGAAAAATCCCGAATTCTAATTAGAAATACCTAATAACATTTACTCAAATGTTTATAATCTTTACATTCTGTAACAGATTAGTGTTTATGTAGCCTTGTGGAAACCGTAAGGCACGTGTTATGTAGTTTGCTGTATTTTATAACCGATAAGAAAGGATTATTTTTGAGGTATTTTTCGGAAGCAAGCTGGTGCGACTGAAGAGAAATATGCAGGTCGCTCCAAACAGATTGGTGTAGCAGTAATGCTGCAAGCTCATATTCGGGACGTGTGCCTGAACACTCGCTGCAATGATTAGGATTCTCACGGTTTTCGTAGGTCTCTCCTTTCAGATGTATCTCGATTAGGCAATGACCATTTCCTTCCAGATACTTTCCATTTATGACTGATTAATCACTGAATAATTTGACGTTAAATTATAGCTTTTGATACCGGAAGTATCCTCATCAAACCGCTCAACAAACACAGATACGATTTAAACAGGGTCTGTTTTTCTGGCTGAGGTGACTCGTGCGGTTTGTGCAGGGACAGGGTGCAGCGCGGGAATATCTCTAACTCATATCGGGAAATACTCGCAGCCAGATGATCTTCTATTTCCATGTCTCTGCAGGAGTAAAAAAGAAGGCGCCCCTGTGGCCTAGGCTTTAAGCAGACAGTTGACAAGTACTGTCACTGCGTCGTCGGTAAGGTACAGCGTCCGGTGATCACATTATCAGGATTTGCTGCATATACTGAACCTATGTGTAGACAGTTAATCAAGTTTCCTTTGAACGTTCACTGACATTCGACGGATATAAATGGAAACTAACTCCAATCCAAAACCAAATTTTAGCTAAATACCTTTATGAAACGCGGTAAAGGACGGACAGACCTACAGAAACTCGTAATTTTGTAAGTTATTTTTGTATAAACAGAAGAAACAAAAATCATACTAAGCCCTCTGAGAATAATTGTTATTTAGTCATATTGTTTAAATGTGTTGTGAACTACTGGCTTGTATGTTTAATTTTATTCCTCGATAAATGTAGTAAAAATATTAAATACAAGTAGTTTCATAATGTACTCTGGGATTACAAAAATTTATTATAGGAAAATCGTAGGACACGTATTTAGGAAACCTGTAGAGATAGAAGGAACAACTCAAAAATTTTTCTTCCAGTAAGTTGTTTTTCATCGTAGTTCTCATTTCTGCCGCTAGGCGATGCGAGATTATGTAGTGAGAAAATGGCCGTTCCGGGGGAGAAGTCGTTTTGTGTGTTGGAATATCACACGAGTAAGTCTGTGGTTACTGTGCATCGTGCATTTCGTGCAAAGTATTCGTCCCACCATTGACACGTGACCTCGCTGACCTAAAGGTAGGATCATTGCAGCAGTGAATAATATTGATGCACCCATGTTGACGCGTGGGTGGCAAGAACTTGAATATCGTATCAATGTGTGCCGTGTCACCCGTGGTGCACAAATCGAACATATCTAGTTGTCAAAAAAAAACCAAATTTTCTGTGGCTGTGAACAATTCCATTAAGGGAGGTCCTTTGGTTTTCTTCTTATAAATGTTTGTAATCACGGAGAACATTATGAAAAGCCTTATAAAGCCACCTTAATTAATACTTATTCTCACGTTGAAAATTTTACCACAATTCTCATTCGAAATGAGATAGGTGTAGCACCTAGGACAATTGACAGTCAGCTATGTGGAAATTCCATGTAGACAGGAAATATTTCGAGTAAGGACAGGAATATGGATCTCGATAATATCGATATAGTGTTCCGGTACAATATCTCGAAAGCCATCGTACTCTCGCGTAGCAACTCAGATACCAACAAACAAAACATATCTCGCGACAGTTTGGATCAGCTTTTCCGACTTAATTGCCTCGAACTTCGTAATACACTGGAAGAGCGCTTCGGAAACAGACAAGAACGCACGAGGATGTCGCAACAGTATCGACAACAGTGTAAGAAACTTTATCTAAAGAGTTGCGAAACGTTTCGGATAAAGCAAGAAATCATACGCGTCTCCCTAAACAGCAAACATAAACTATTTCGAACGGAAGTATCCATGTTTGTACTCAAGATTTTTTATTCTGTAACAATATATCAGCTTTTCATTCGTGAAAATATCGTAGAGTTTTACTTTCCAGTACGTGCTCTTGAATATGCATCAAGAATTGTTACTATTTTGCCTAACTTATTGTATTTGTTTCGGTGTAAACAACAAAAACAACTATTATTATTATTATTATCATCATCATCATCACCATCATCTCCTTTATGCAGGGTATTTATACTTATATTCCTGAGACACACTATGTCCCTAGGGAATACATTGTTGCAGCTATTCTGTTGTTACTGTTCATGGTGCTTATGTCATTAGTTTCAGTGTTGAATCTATTGTACTTTTACATTAGTACTTTCCGAAGTATGTGTGCAGTGCCCAATATGGCTGTTTTCTGTAGTTCTTTGACTTCATGTTTTCCTGGTATGTTGCTCATGTATTTTCTGAATGACTGAAATAGTCCCAGTCGCCCCTGTTATTACTGGTATCACCTTTGTTTTTACATTCCACATGCGCTGTATTTCTATTGTAAGGTCTTTATATTTTATAATCTTCTCGACTTCCTTTTTAATCACATTTCTGTCTCCTGAGATTGCAACGTCTATCAACATACATGTTCCCTTTTCATTATCACGGATTATAATGTCTGGTTTGTTGCTGGGGATAGTTCTGTCAGTTTGTACTTGTTGATTCCTCAATATGGTTACCTTAATTATTATTATTATTATTATTATTATTATTATACGGATCCATATTCAACCCACTTGCAGTCTTTGTGTGTCCAACAGTAGCGTGTTTTTTTATTCGTTATGAATTCCAAGATCTTCAAAAAGGCTTCATGTTTGTTTTATACGCTGTGATAAACGCAAACTTTTATTTAATAAGAAGACATCTCTGAAGGAGGGACTTTGTTTTATGCATTGTGCACGCTTTCTGTGACACCCTATGCCGTCTGTACGATGCTGCGTCTCGGTGATCAATAAAGACGAAGGGGGAGAGACCCATCTCACTCTTTCTTTTCTCTCATTTTCTCGTTCGCCTTCCCATCCTAATATTTTATGTTGAAATTTTTCCCCTTTCATTTTCATTTCTTTTCAGCTTTCTTCTCCAAAAAGCTTTCTTCCTCATGCTGTCTTCGTTCCCTATCCTTAAAACCTTTCTCCATACAGAAAAATTCTGTTACTATTTGAGGTAAAGTGCAAGTAAAGGATGCAGTTCTGTCACAGGAACAGAAGATGTCTCCTCTAGTTCCAATTCTGAGTATAACCGATTGCTCAGAACTTTCCATAGTACGTTATTTTAGCACAGATTTCTTTAAAAGTCAGTGTCATGTATATAACACTGTACGAGCTTTAACACTTGTCGCTGCCTGCCCCTCATTTTAATCATTCTACAGTAATGACCGAAAGAGGGTTTTGAGATGATATTAAATGTAGTTCATGACTTAAAGCATTTTATCAGTTTTAAACATTAACCTATTTTATTATGAACAAGTTAAAGCAGGGTTAAATTTATTCGACAATAATTTGACAAATTTTATTTCGCGCTTTATTGATACAGTGAGTTATATTCACCAACAAACGCACACAATAAGATATAAATTATTTTTATTATTATTATTATTATTTACTGCAATTGGGTTGTTACCCGGTGGCAGTGGTTATTTTACATGCAAACAAAACATGATATTGGTTACTACTAAATTTAAGTCGGGAGAGCTACATGAGAAGCATGTAGTAGCAACTTCGAATCTTGGGAACCATCTCACCATTTGCTTTTCGGCACAGGGAAATCAAGAAAAACCTGTGTCGATATGGCCGGTCGCAGGACCTTCCGAGTACTGACTTCTAGTCAGCAGTCCGGCATGTAAAGTAAAAAAACAGCAATGTCCACACAGTACAACAAATACACATAAGATAACAACACACACAAGACAACTACAACAATACACACGGTCAACCAACAACAATTACACACAAGACAACTTAAAACTAGCAA
>Ga0123355_10015940_pt1 | contig 11823 bp, 13 predicted proteins | sample TergutEmb28metaG_3_FD_89872 | JGI IMG/M metagenome (GOLD analysis project Ga0123355, IMG submission 89872) | Embiratermes neotenicus P1 segment gut microbial communities from Petit-Saut dam, French Guiana - Emb289 P1 | ecosystem: Host-associated > Arthropoda: Insects > Digestive system > Gut ...
ACCAACTTGATGCACAAAATTTTTGTTTTACAATAAGTTTATTTCATGCCTCTACATGTTTCGAGCACATGTGCTCATCATCAGGAGGTCAAAATTGCATTACACAGCCTCTGGTATCATCACTCTGAAACAAGTGTTTTTATACCACTCACTTGTTTCAGTGTGATGATACCAGAGGCTGTGTAATGCAATTTTGACCTCCTGATGATGAGTACATGTGCTCGAAGCATGTAGAGGCATGAAATAAACGTATTGTAATACAAAAATGTTCTGCATCAAGTTGGTTAATTACTGAGATAAATATACTGAGATGCACGGTCAGCAAAACGTCAAAATAAACAGATATATATTTTAAAGATAGTTGGAGTTACACATTCAACTAATCCTCCCATAATGCTGTAAAACAAAAGAAAAGATCAAACTAATTTGGTTAGTTTAAGGTTAATTTAGTCTACATTTTACACACTTATGTGGTTACAACACTTAGAGTAAGTGTGTTTGAGAATAGCGTGCTGAGGAGAATATTTGGACCTAAGAGGGACATGGTAACAGGGGAGTGGGGAAAACTACAAAATGTGCAGCTTAATGATCTGTACTCCTCAGCCAATATTATTCGGGTGATCAAATAGAAAAGAACGTGATGGACGGGCCATGTAGCACAAATGGGGGAGAGGGGAGGTGCATAGAGGGTTTTGGTGGGGAAACTTGAGGGAAAGAGTTGACTGGAAAGACCGAGGCATAGATGGGAGGATAATACTAATATGGATCATCAGGACGTGGGATGAAGAGGAGGCATGGACTGAATTGATCTGGCTCAGGATAGGGACAGATGGCGGGCACTTATAAATGCGGCAATGAACCTAAGGGTTCCCTAAAGTCTGGAGAATTTCTTGACTAGCTGAGAACCGGTTCGCTTCTCAAGAATGGCTGTGCTCCATGGGGTGAGTAAGTAAGTTGTCACAAGTCTACTGACGGGAGATGGAACATGTAGCAGAAAATTAAAACTACGAGAACATCCGAAATTCTGCCGGAAACCCGAAGGGCAGGGAATAGTAGAAAGATCTAAGCCTAAATGGGGAGGTTGGAGGGTAGTATGAAAATAGACTTCAGAAAGTGTGTGGAACTGCCTGCTTCATTCAAGTAACTGAAGAGACAGCTCAACGTTAGATTTACGTGAACAGAGCCATGAACATTAGGCTCTGCGTGAACAAAGTGATCAACATGTGGGTTCCTGCGAACAAAGTAACGCAGGCACCAACCCCGGTTGCCGCGCGGTCTAAGGCCTAGGTCCGCGGCCTCTCGCTTGCTGGGATTGCAAGTTCGAATCCCGCCGGAGGCCATGGCTCTCTCTCTCTATTGTGAATGTTTTGTGTTGCGCAGGTAAGGGACTTCTGCGACGGGCCGATCCCTTGTCCAGGGAAGTTGTACCCAGTGCATGTGTGTGTCATTGAGTTGGATCATGTGCAACAGTCACCCTCCACACCTACGATAAATAGGTAGAAGAAGCCGGACTAGGGTTTGTATAAGCAAAGCGATGACCATTGTGGTTCGTGGGATCAACGTAATATACCCTGGGGAACAAGAAATTTCCTGTCACCTCCGTAAATATTCATTTTCAAAGGAAGGTCTTGCACTAATAATGGTTGAAAGAATTTCCTAATCACCTGAGCCAACACAGGAGGGCCTCGTACTAATACTGGCTACAAGTAACGTGGTTTAGCACCATGAGATGCAAAGACACTGTTTAAGTGCCGGCCTAACCACTCTTGTCTTCATGTCCAATTCCGCAGCCATAAACTGAAACGGTAACTTTCGTGTTCATGAAATAAAATTATTGAAGAAGATATTCAATCGAATGCAGGAATAATACTGATTAAAATCAGTATAGGCCTGTAAGAATTCGCGACCAGATCTACTGTAGACTATCCATTCATATGTTTGATTGATAAATCATTCTCATATGTGAAGTGAACGGGAGAAATGCAAAAGACCATACACATGGTAGCTTCAAATTATTCCCGGAATCACTTATTATAAATGCAAAACAGTACAATCATTTAAGCTTTATTTCTTTCAGAATAGTCTCCCCTTGTGCAACTATAAACTTCTGCCGGCGACTATGAAGGTGTGGGGAACATTCCTGGAAGCCATTTTGTGAAAGACTTTATAGCTCTTCCGTCGTTTTCATAATGATGCCAGTAGTATAAGACAAGCGCCGTCTCTTCAATGCTGATTTTGTTCAACGGAACAGGCACAAATCAGCTGCAGCCAGGTCAGGAAAGTATAGAGGATGCTCCATTGTTGTCACATTTTTCTTGACCACAAACGATCGGTGTGCTCGAGCATTGTCGTGAAGAAGAAACCGACTGCTGGTTCTCCAGTGTTCGAGGCGTTTCCTTCTGACCGCATTTCTAAGGCAACGAAGGACGTCAATGTGTTTTCTTTATTCACAGTTTTACAGAAATTTCCCTCATGGAGCAATTTCTGTAAATTATGTCAGCAAGTTTCTGTAAATTTTACCAGCGAATTCCGGGAAAATTTTGAAGCTCCTACGTAGTAGCAAAGGGCGTTCATGAACTGAAGGAATTCCTCATCTGGAGATAGACAAGAGACTACGCATATCATACAGGGGGCGTCGTCCCATAACACTACGTGGCGGACGTTGGCGATCTGAAGGCTCCACCCAGCCGCGAAGGATGCAGCAGATGGAGGGAAACCAACCACAGGCAGTAAGACAACACCTCTTTACCGAATACTCGTGACGTGTCGCTTTGTATAACCATAATGTACAGTATAGTTTCTTGTTTTGCTTGATCTGTCTCCATCTGCAATAGTTGGGACGACTCGGTCAGTAAATAGCCACGGGACATAGACCGGGGTTGTGTTCCTGGCTGCGACAAGAGTACTCTCTTAACCACTACGCCAAAACAGAATCTACGGCCAACCTATCTACTAATCCAAAACACAGAGAGGATCTTTCTGAGCAAACGACGACAACCTAGCATTAAAATAGTCACTCGTCTCCATTCTAGTACCCAGCTTACAATTCCGTGAGGCTTTACGTTGACGTCGTATGTACAGGTTCATGGTGTGCATGAAGACACCAAATGGTAGCCAAAAAAAAAAAACCCATAATTAATTATTTCAGACTGTTCAGGAAAGGACTGCTTTGTTACTTGCGATACCAATTTCGCTATGCCGGCCCTGAATAAAAAAAATTGTCAACGCTGGCTGCAGAAGGAACGTTAGATCATGTGCGAAGTACATAAATCTTTACACAAGCACTTGCAGGACAGTACTTTCTACTGAACTGTTGATTCGAACGAGTAGAATTAAAAAAAAAAAAATTGCTGTACGGTTGCAGCGATCAGACCCGTTATATTAGACGAGCACATTCTGCCGTTCTCTAGCAAGCCGTGATGTGGATTAGGATCGCACGGGTCACGCTACTCTTACAGGAAAAGGAAGAGCTGCCTTCTATAAGATGCGGATTGCGCGATACACCAGTACAAGCAAATGTGGAACCAAATGAAAGACACGCAATATCAGACCAGTGTTTTTTTCCGTTATGGTGGATATAAGAATGCAATGAGCCACAGCAAACACATCCTTCCCTACAGAAACCTCACCTTCATATGCTGCACCGATTCACTGGTGATACGAGTTAGTCGGTTCGAAATAACTAGGCCCTCAGGTTTACAGGAAATGCTACTATCAAAATTAAAATTATCTTTGGTTTACGTTTACATTGTACTCTTTCTTCCCACACAAATTCACAGAAGGAACGCAAAGTACAAACGTCATGTCAATCTGCTCAAGCTTTCGTTCCAAGTTGGTTCTACGGTATAAAATGAAATGTGAAAACAAATTTAACTTTGTTTCTGTATTGATCCGGAACTGGGCTACGCCTAATTTCCAAGACGCTGAAAACATGCGTGATTTCAGGCTTCCGCCGCGGTGTAAATGAGGTCTGCGCTCTTTTGGGATATTACGCAGTGTCGAAGGGTATCTCTTTCCCAAAGTTTCGAGAAATATATCGGCCCCGCCTTCAAAGGTCAAGCAGCCTTGGACTAGCACTCAAAACATATTCACATTCCCATTTTAAAAAAGTGCACCATACAAAAGAGACATACTACCCCCCCAAACCCCCCCCCCCCACCCCCGGCCAAAAATTCATGAAAATTAACAAGGCTAATTTCCAAATATTTAGATAAGTGTAGGTTTAACGAAATATAATCAAATATAATTACACTCTGACAAACTGTGCAATAACTTTGTAACAGTCTCAGTGGCAGAATCAAATCAACATTAAAGCAAATAATATGAGAAAAGGGCAAATAATGCAGGTGATAGTTGTGCACTGATTAGTTTTTAGACCCATTACCCGCACCAGGAGAGACAGACGGACGGAAAACATTACCGTTGTAAACTTCTTGTTTCTTAGTCATAAAACTATGACACATTCCACTGGAGAGTCCGTCCACACTACCCAAGCCCTTCGCTGTATTGATACAATTAATTCCTGCACTGATATTTACAAAGTGGAGGTGTGAAATAGCCAGGTTCAATGAACCACTTTCCGATTAACATCACTTCCTCTGTGTGGAAACAAAACACTTCCAGACGCAAGACATAATTCTAAAAATAGGGTTCCATAAAACAGCACCAAAGTCGCCACATACCATTCCATTTCGAGCACTAGTTTCTGGGGAACGAAAAATACGCGTTAAAAATACCCTTTTCAACACGAGAGTAGGTTGCGTTCTTATAACGCCTGCCAGTTCATTGCATTTCCCTGTAATTAGGTAAAGCACGGCTATGTTTGATGGAAGAATTTCTGTTACTGTAAACATTGTCAATGCCGCAACAGAAATACTAACACATGTACAAATTAATGAACTGAAGAGGGAAAGATAGTTCAGGCATTTAAATGACTGGCTATGGGGACAGTTTACCTAAAACGAGAGCTGATTGAATCCCAGAATAATCTTTTAAACAGGAATTCGGTTCGAAAAGCTGTGAAAGTATACAATGAGTAGTCCAGAGTAAAAGGTAAAGTTATCCCGTTACAGGCCCGGTGTGGGCCAGAGGGTGGGTAGAGGTATAATTGTACTCTTCCATGACCGCGGCACTAGAAGGGGGTGAGTGGTCAGCAGCACGCCCCGGCCGCGCTTTACCCCCCGGGAAAGACCCGGTATCCTTTGTACAGGAGGCTGGGTGGGGCCCAGGGCCGGTCTGGACGGCCGGAAAATCTCGTCCCCACCGCGATTCGATACCGGACCGTCTAGCCCGTAGTCAGTCGCTATACCGACAGAGCTACCCGACCCACAGAACAGTCCAAAGTATAACTGTTTAGTTACTTAGTTATTTACATTCTTTCTTATTAAGTAGGTAGCAGTGTTGGTCATTAAATTCGCCGCTTTCACAAAATCCGAACGATAATTGACATGTTCTCAAAAACCCTCTCTGAATCCCATCCAACTTAATCCAACCCACAATCATTTTATATTTCTATTTGATTAATTTTAATATTATCTTCCGGTATTCGCTTAGATATCCACAGCAACCTTTTATTCTAAAGTTTTCTGGTCACGGGAGAAATCAAGGCGTAGGTATCAGGATAATATTACACTATACCTTAGACACACCTGGTGTGAAATAGTGGATTTAAGACACATATTCAAGGACACGGGTTAATAGCGGGAATTTTTTAAGACGATTACTCTTCGATCGTTCGGGATTAGTAAAAGGAGATAATGTCTTCACTAATTTAAGGTAAAGTATCAATAAAGTATACCATCTTAGGGCATTAACTAATTACTGCAAAGGATTGAACATATGTATGTTCATTTTATTCATTCCTTGAAAACAATCCTTAAAACCCGACTGTAAAGGTGAAATATTTCTACAGACCTGCACCACTTCTTACACAGTTCTAGGGCCCCTATTCAACGGGCACTCGTAAATGTACAGAACGCAATACAGTCATTCCGTATTCTCGCAAGAATCAACCAAACAATAAGTGAATAAAAGTTTGTCCTTACCAAAAATACAAATCCTGCTTGTATTTCCTTGTGGGGGTGTGTGACGGTATATCTGTCTTGGCAATCTGCACTGTGCAGACTGTCAGAACTCCATACTAAAAAATTAGTTCGTGATTCAGAATCCACACTCTGATAGAATCCTGAAAAGAAGAGACAGATCACTAGTCGTAGATTCAGTGGATGATTGGTACACACTAGAAACAAGGCCAGAGAAAATAAAATTTATTTCCAGTGTCATGAGGTGGCCAGAAATATATAATGTTTATATTTAAATTAAAGAATACAATCGAAATCACAATAAGGGAGTAAATATTATGGTCGTTTATTTATGTCTTAAACATCATATTACACAGCAGAACATTGATACAACCGGAAATAACCTAAGAAACCTGACATTTGTTACGTTAAATATTAGAAACGTGAATTTAACTAACTGGTGTCGGAACAATTTTAAACTTCGCAATTTCGTCGTCTGTGTTTCAGAGTCGCCTTGGGGACAAAGAGACAAAAAGAATAATAGAAGACAAATTTCAAAATTGTCTGATAAGGTTTCTGTTTTAATATACAATGCCTTTTCCAGAAATGGAACAAATACTTCGCATTGAAAATCATGAAGAGTCAAAGAAACTCAGTCTTGGGCGACGCAGAGACAAACAGACAGGTTACAGACACCTGATACTGAGACAAGCTTGCTACCAAAATATCGTGACTTACTGTTATTATTGTTTCTCTTGGTTAAAAGTATGGTCCTGGCATAGCATCAGGGTTATAGCACAAATGGTCTGCCTACGCCCAACGCCCACTGGCAAAATCATGGCCGTACAGACATGTCCTAAATTTTCAAGATAAATATTTGGCCTAAAGATTATTCACGACTAAAACGTGTACACACCCCGTCATAATTACTAATTACAGAACTTATCAACTTATATTAATTTACTATTGTTTGTGACATAAACATAACGTTTCAATCTGCGGAAAGAGCGTAATTGACAGACTCAAATTTGTTTGTTCATTCTTTCATAGTACGACGCACAAATGGATGTTTAACTTCAAAATCAATATTTTTGTGCTTGCTTTCTGCTTCATTTGTTTCTTGAGTCCGGATATTAAACAAAAATACACAGTCTATTACGATTTTGTACTCCGTAGTAAATGTATGGCCCGTTACGACTATAGAACTTCTGCAATCGACAGCCAAATGTTTACGCTCTATCAGTTCAACAAGATATTCAGCTTGTCTGTATTCAGAGTAGGTAGCAGGTGGGAGTTCAGTGGATGACGGTGCTTCCGAGTCTTTACTCACTCATGAAATCTGTCTTCCTAATTACCTAGTGTCATGGTATAGGTTTAGGTGCTTTGCTTCGAATCCTTTGGACGAATGCCTATAAGTACTCTGAGATGGGCACTGCTTGTCTCCTTGTCTACTCAAATATTATGGCCATCTTGCCTCAGCTATATTTTAACGTCACGCACTACACTGTTGAAATTACTCTTTGAACAACATAGAAAGCAAAAATATCAGGCATTAAACAGCCAGCCTACGGCGGAATTCATTAGCGACAAATCTAAATCTTCACACATTTCGCACTTTGTAGCAAATACAGTTTTAGGATCTTTTTTACTTTTGGCGCAACAACCCCTAGTTGGTCAGGGTCTGTTCACGATCGAGGTTTCACAACAACACTCAGACACATCATACTCTGTAAGACTCCTCCGGACGGGTGATCAGCCCCACACAGAGGCCTCACCTGACTACACACAACAGTCACAAAAGAGAGAGAGAGAGAGAGAGAGCGAGAGAGAGAGAGAGAGAGAGCGAGACATACATGCTGCTGACGGTATTTGAACCCACAATTCCAGCAAGCGAGCGGACGCATACCCAAGCCACCAGGTTCGGCACTGAAGTAGCAAACAAACGAAAGATGAAAAGAGTACATAAAATTTTACCTGGAATATCTGAAGGGAAAAGAACATTGGAGAATCTAGGTATAGATTAGGGGCGAATTTATGGGAGATGAGGAAAAAGGAGGTGGTGGTATGTACAGGTGTCATCTGTCTCAAGCCTTGGCCCACTGTCTGGATACTGTGAATAAGGCAATGAACCGATGGGTTCCATAAAAGGCGGGGAATTTCTTGATCGGCTGGTCGAAAATCTGCTTCTCAAGACAGACTCTACGAGGTTCTCACAGCGGTACTGCTGAAGACTCAAGTCTATTCTGGAATGTTACGGCGTGTCAACTGGTATACACTTTTGGAAGTTTCGAAAAGTCGTACTGTCTCCATCTTCAGAGTGAGGCAGTCCAAAAAGACTTGTTGGATTGCATAGCCAATGAAACAGTGTACTATCACAAAGACTCTACTGCAGAAAATCAGTGAGGTATTTTCCGTGCTGCAACACAAGCTCCACTATGCAAGTCAGCAATATGTGCAAAAAACAATGCTCAAGTTCATCAATACTCATCCACCGACGCTCATAACTTTGTGCGACGTCAACAGTAGTATCCCCTGCACCGGCAACTGAAGTGTCGTGTCAGTTCGTTTAACTTGCGAGTCTCGAACACGCGATCACATTTGTAAATTATGTATACGTCGTAAAAACCACACAGTAATTTACGAGGTGAGGTATTTCGCTTATTGTGACGTTTTTAAAAGTGCTGCGCAAGACCAAGCCCACAGTTTCGGTTGTAGGACTTTGGCAAAAACGTTTGGACAATCTTGACTTAACGTTTCCTGCACGATGCTTGCACAGCGGTTCAGCGAAGTGTTATTTAGTGTTCTCGTTTCTGTGTCATGGCTGATTTAATATCCCATACAAAGAGACTCTACCGCACAACCACGCACTTGCTTACCATTCCTAACGTCATTTTTCATGCCGTTTAGTTAGCGGTGTATATGTCTTCAGTTTACTTACTCCAGACCTACTGTTTACTTGATAGGATTCCAGAGATAGTTAATCGGCATAATTTCTGGATAACAGATCGGCGAGTCACAAGACCCATACCCAGACTGAACCTATTTCTAACACGAAAAATTGTGACTGAAACCCACGTCACAACGCTGAACGCATGAGGTGGTCATAATACTTTATTTTACCGGTAGAAAGTAACAGTGGTTGAAGCAACACGTCTTTCTGGCACACTCATGTAAAATATATCGAGAGCTACAAGCTGAGAGGTGTCTCTTCTATAAGAGGCTACACGAAGCAGGCCTCAACATTGTACTAGTCCAAACCGGCTGCATAAACAGACCTTTTAGGCAACGGTTCGGATTTTTTTTTTCTGTAAGAAGGATTAGTCGACTGCAAACCTCTACCCACAGAAAATAGAAAACACGGAACTAAAGCCAAATTCGTGTTCCCATTTTTTTTCGAGCAGTTCAGACCAATTGACGCCTTAGACCATAAGTTTTTTTGTTTGTTTATTTATTCAGTCACACATAATAATTCATGTTCATTATAATCCTTGCATTCAGCTTTCATCTGTACCTTAGCCTTCATTTTCTTACCTTATTCTCTCTGACACCTTTATTTGCTTCTCTCTTTTGGTGTCTCGGTTAGTACTAGCGCCATTAGCATGAAGTTTGATTTCGTACTTGAAGAGCTGTAAAATATGATATTAACTTCTGAGTGCGACATGCGAACAATTCCCCTTGTCAGAGTGGTTCGAGAGGCACTTAATTCCATTCCTTCAAGTAATTTTGAAAATTCTGAATTTAAAGGCTATAAAATCGCTAAGTGGCACTACCCTTACAATTACTCAGATTATGTTTAAAATCGGTCATGGTTTTAAAGAAATACTGACCACACTCAATAACCGGTGCTAAGCTTCCGTTCAATCAATGCCAACGAGAAGAGGAGGAAGCCAGTACAAATTACAGGTGCCCGCGGTCCGTAAGGGGGCAAGACTATGCTTCCTCTGCCAGAAAATGCGATTTTTCTCAAGTTACGGATTTATTTTCAAATCGGAAGACTCGTAAAGCTCCAATGCTGTAAATATGGTACAGTAAATTTCGCAAAATAAACTTTCCTGAATCTATTGTTTTAAGATGTAGTTTTATAAAAAAAAAAGTACTTTTTCTTTGTTTTCAAATACGTAAAGTTTCATGTCAAAATTGTAAACACGCAAAAGGTTAACATTTATGTAAAAAAAAAAAACAAAATATTTACATTTTGCGAGTAGTTAATTTTAAATATGTTGTATTTTACTGGAGTTGCAATTTACAAAAATTTTAAATTTGTAAGGTTCGATTTTGCAAGTATTTACTGCCATCGTAATTATAATAACGCGATATATGTGATTTTTACTTAACCCTTATCCTGCTAATGTGGAGTATAGGGTGAGCTCCTAATAATGCCAGCAAATGGCAGATGGGATTTAACTTGGCGTTTAAAGGGTTAAGCTTCTTTTATATGTTGTTGAAATATTTTATATGATCTTCAAGAATAAGTGTTTTTCTCTCACACGTGTAAATTGTACACCTGGCAGGGGTTTCTATTACACATAATGCAAAACTCTTGTAAAGATTTTAGTCGGTTTGACCTTGCTGCGGGGTGCGAAACGTTTAGGCAGGGGGGGGCCCGAACCTGCTCTTGGCGGCCCTGCATTCAATTATTAGTCAATTGACAGACGAGCAGTACAGATATACAGTCCTTATATACAACCGTGTTTGGCTTCATTCATCTTTATTTATGTTACGGTTTTCCTATGAGTAAACAAAGTGTAATGTAAGAGTCATTTTTACCTACATAGCCCGCAGTCTTGAAGAGAGCCGTCCGTTAAAAGTGTGTGTACACACCCGCAGGTGACATGAATGCACGAGCAATGCAGCTTTGTTTGATGATCCGTGTTATTGGCATACGCGCTTACTGCAGTGAAATGTACCGTAAATGTTGGAATAATTGCACGGGCTAAAACAACAGCCTGCACTCGACGAGTGTTGGGTGCAGAGAACATATACTGCAAATACTGGCCGGGCTTCGAATGGAATGTGCAAAGGTACCAGCTGAGAAATTTTATACGGTGAATGGAACAGAAAGTGAGGCTCCAACTAGGAAATGATTCACAACAATGGCAGAGCCTCAAATAGTAACAGGCTAGTAACACAGAATGGTAAACAGTAACCAGACAGTAGCATATAAATTTTAAACAATGGCAAGGTAGTAGCACAGAATGGTTAACAGAAAACAGGTAGTAGCATAAAATCGGTAAACAGTGACAAAAGAGTAGCATAGAAATGGTAAATAGTGACCTGGCAGTAGCATAAAATGGTAAACAGTGACCGGATTTTAATAATAGACGGGTAGTGGCACAGAATTTGTGAATATTAACCAGAAATAAACTTCAGCCCTGTAATATTGCGCTTTGATGCCGATAACTGTTAACATCTTGGCGGGTTTGTATTTTACGAAGATGGATTATAAATACTCCTAAATATTATGTAAGAAATATGTGTTTGTAAGTCAATAATCACAAAACTGGAGTAGATGTGAAAATATCAGGGCCTCCGAGAGCGGGATGGGGGCCCGATAAAAAAAAAAATTATCCCCCCCCTCCAAAGCAAGGAGGTTAAACATATTTATAGTAAATTGGAAAGACTGAATTTCATTTTCAGGAAGACTTTGGCTTGTTCTGAAAGGGTTAAATTGTACAAACAGTTATACTACCAAGAAAAGTATAAGCAACATAGTCGGGCCTGGGGCCCCCTTCCAGACTGCCAGGCCCCGATAATTTGTACCGGCTTCCCCCCCCCCCCCCCCCCCCCCCCCCCCCACCCCCCC
>Ga0123355_10015941_pt1 | contig 11823 bp, 7 predicted proteins | sample TergutEmb28metaG_3_FD_89872 | JGI IMG/M metagenome (GOLD analysis project Ga0123355, IMG submission 89872) | Embiratermes neotenicus P1 segment gut microbial communities from Petit-Saut dam, French Guiana - Emb289 P1 | ecosystem: Host-associated > Arthropoda: Insects > Digestive system > Gut ...
AAGGCCCGTATGTAGAGATCTCTGCACCACGTGCGCGCTCAATGTATATAGTAGGACCTTAAGTTAAGTTCTCTGGAAGACAACCTGAAGATGGCCAGTAAAGGCCGAAACATGTAGTTGTCTCGTATAGCCATTAAATACACCTTAATTGACATAGTTGTGTTTGACCAAATACCTTTCCAATCCGATAAGGTTATTCATGGGCAAATTTCGTTTCATATTTATACATTTCCACATGTTACTATATTCATACTCGTCACACATTTGTACAGATTCTCAACAATAATTACACTCTCACGGTCTTATTTTCACTTCCAGTACTAACTAACTGTGGGGCACGTCGTCTTCAACATTTCTACCGTAGTTTTAACTATTTATATACACGTCTGTACGTACGGCATAAGTCCGCATCGTAAATTACCTTTACTGCAGCGTATACCCACCCATTCTCTGCAGTTTACTACAACTTAGTACGATTCTTTACGGCCAAACACCACGCCATTATCGCAATTTAGACCTAAGCCTATCTACATTCAGATCCGCAGCTCAAGGACGCCTTTGGTCAGAGGTTCACACATCACACGCACTTGGTCGCCCAGGCGACTAAATTGTGCACGGTAGCGCCCCACGTTTTCACCGTAATCACTGTAGTTGCTTCCTTGCACACAAAATGTCTGTCAGTTACTTGCACGGAGCAAAATCGCCAGATGGCAGTAGGGTTCACAGGTCCCTCAAAACTGCGTCCTCGCTATGGAACTTGTTTCATGTCACCCCTCTGAGGCCTAGAATTTGAAAGGTGCAACTAGATTTTTGGAAAATCTGATGAAACTTACTTGAGATTACCTGAAACCGGTCATATTTCCAAAATTGCACATCATCGTCTTCCAACTCTTTACACACCACTCAAATAAAACGACCGAAGTTTCTGAATTCAATGCCGTAGGAGTACGAAGTACCACCGCAGCCAGCTGATGACAGCCGCTCATCGTGCTGGTTCAATAGTAAAGGTAAATCAACTGAATAGCTTAGATGTGGGTTGTACTTGGTTTACGCGCCAAACCTTACGTTACTCATACGATAGGGTCAGCCCCGGAGCTTTACCTTTGGACGTCGTAATCGCCATGAGGGACAACTGCAACATGCAGACATGCACCATCCTCTAGGCACACAGATATAACATTGAGAAAAAATACACAACTTCCTTGTTATAAGTCGTAATGGTCCAATACAACACGACACACAATTGGTCCTCCAGTTGCTAATGAAATCTGAAGGGTACCACGAAGAATGAAGACAGGATGATCCAGTCAAAGTGCCTTATTGTTCAGGACGCCAAACTACACCGTCCTCTGCACTCAAACACGCTATGCAAACAGTATTAGGTCGTTCCAATAATTCCATCGAAGAATGAATCACAAGGTTTACATAATGCTCTGTTCGGCGAGTTAAATTTCTTCCGACACCAAAATATGCGAACGCGTAAAGCCAGTGATGCACAATAATTATATTACAAATGCAATACACGCTTCCGGCATGTGTCCCACGGCATCGGGATCTCTGTGTCAAAAATACTCTCTTTGATCAAGAAAATTTTCAAACATTAACTGACCATAATTCTGTACAGGCCTACCTTTCTATACGGATGAATTAGTCGAGAATCAAGCACAATACTGTCGCTTACTGCAAGAATGATGAATATCGCCCGCTGTATTTTTGCGCTGAATTGCAGATGTCACTGTCTACGCGCGATACTGTTCTACAAAGAGATGAGAAGTTGGCAGCAGTTCTATGTTGTTCTTTACATATTAGTACAGTAACACACAGGTGAAAATGAGAAATGCACAAAAAAGTTTGGTAGGACAACACGAAGAGAAGATATAAATTTAAAAAAAAAAAAGTATGTATAAATAGGAGGCTGGTATTAAAAAGAGAGTTGATGATGGTGTGGATTTTGTTCATGTGCCTCGAGAGAGGGGCCGACGGTGGAATGTGGTGAAGACGATACTAACCCTCCGGGTTCCACAAAATATGTGCTTCTTACTGTAATCCGTGTTACAGTATAAAACCTCCTTTGTTTTGTACAGCATACACTCTGCATTCTAGCCAACACTCTGCATTCTAGCCAAGGTCATGATGTTATCCTCTTCTCCAGAGGGTCCAGACGGACTCTGGGAACCTGCCAGCCTCCTTTTAAACGATAAGCGGGAGATCTTGCTCCGGGCGGCAGAGCGGCCCAGGCGTGAAGCTCTCCACTCACCGCTGTTTAGTGCTGAGGTTAAGAATGAGTTCTTCCGCACCTCACCTCCTCCATACGCTTTCATAACGTACAAAAAGAGAAATAACATTTTATAATACAATAACCAACACAAACACATAATTTTAACTCAAAACATTAAAATCGTGCTCACTGTCGTCACAACCACACGACGTCCCGTACAGACTCTGAAGTTTGCAGAGGTTTAAGCGTTCAGATTTCAAGACAATCGGCACATAAAGGTGGTACGGTTTCCGCCCTATGCAGCGGCCGCCTTTACCCCCCACGAAATATTCCTGGTACTCATTTCTGTTAGAGGCTGCCTGGAACCCAGGGTCATAGTGAGGACAGAAGGATTATGTCACTGAAAAGTGATAATTACACCATCGGAAATCGAACCCGCTACCTTCCTTGTAGCGCAGTGCCTCCACCAACTGTGCCACCGGTAATCGAAGAGTACCGTTTATTATACTCTTCATATTGAATATTTCGTCACATCTGCTCCTACCGTGCACTCCAAGATATCCAAATACATCATATATTATTACTAGAATGTAGCTAATATTATATATATATATATATATATATCTGATTGATGTTTTCTCCCTGACGATGATTTTTCAAGAATCGAAATAATGGATTTTTTATGTTTCATGTGTAAAGTTACATGTTGCAATATTGTGCATTTTATTGGTTACTGTATTACACACTGTCATTCAATGCATGGAAATGAATGCCATAAAAAATTAGAGGAATTTACCGTACACACTCCTCGTACTTCATAACGGTAAGTCATTGCCGTTGATGATCAGCGCCATCTGTCAGACCCTGAGAGCAGCTACATCCTTTTCGAGCAGCAGCACGTTTTTATGATCAACATATTAAACTGATGTATAGTCCATAAATTAATGTAATAATGAACGTACTAGAAGCTCGACAGAACGAGGAAACAAACGCTGTCTCAACTCATTATTATGAACAATGAGAATACTAGAAAAACAAAGTACTGTAACAAGAAAATGTAAACTGTAACACATGTAACGGTATTTTCTCGTCTCCCATTGTAAAATACACAAGGTACAAAACAATAAATCGTAACGTACACTCAGACTTCAACAAAAAATGACTAGATAGCAGTAACAAACGACATAGTTCAAGGGGTACAAGTCTACAAGTCTCATCTGATCTACATATGAGGTCGTTCGTGTGGGAAGTGTGGAAGATTCAGTCACACTGCGGCAAGTCTTTGTCGGCCACTACGGGGTTTCTTGGCCAATTACAAGGTGGTTCAAATATGACCGGGACTGATTTGTGTGTAAACAAGCCGCATCAGTCCCGGTCATATTTGAACCACCTTGTATCATGCCACCAATGTTCTGTCATTTACCACCAGGGGCTGGTAAATCTGGACCGTCTGAGGCCACAGCCATAAGACAGCTTCGCGCTTCCTCCAACAGCTAAAAAACTGAATGAAAGGGTCTTTATTCAGAACCTGACAGTCACTCATCTTGTCAAAAGATTCTCAGCCTCTCGCAACAGGACCGTGTTCACAAAAGCCTACCATAGAACCATATTCGAAGTCAATTCAATCCAACAAACGACATCACATCATATTTATTTAACCACTGGTACATTTTAACAGTACATTCCTATCGTCGACTTGGTCTCCCAAATTACCTGTCCTCTTCCGATTTCCCCATCAAAATCACGTACGCAAATTCTCTTCTCCCCGCTCAAGGTACATGTCCAGTCTATTTCATCCTTACTGATGTGGAAGACCTAATAATATTTGGTGACAAGTACACTCTAGTTGTTAGTCTACGCAATATCTTCGTATTCTTCTTACTTCCTACCTCTTACGCCCAAATATTCCTCCCATCACGCTGTTCTGAACAACCGTAAGTCGCTTTCGGAACCAACGACTATCTGGAATTTGTTCATCGTCCCGTGTTTAATATGAAGTGTACAACAGTGTTTTGGAGACAGGATGGTTCACAGTCTTCAAGCATACATTTAGAGATTCAGCGTAGCTTTCCTTGTCGGGTCCAGCTCAGCAGGTGTCCGCTATTCGTTTGCCTGAAGTGCGGTGACGATCCTCTTGTAATTCGTTGTCATATTCAAATGATGGGCAAAGCTAAAATATCGAATGACTCAAAATGTGCTATACCATCGTCAGAATACTAAAGAACTGTGCCACTCTCCATCTCTGCCCTCCGATTACAGCACCTGAACAAGCTCTACTCTGAGGTTTTCGCTCTTCTGCCATGTTACGCAGCGTAGACTGGTAGTTGTTCCGGAACAAAGCATCGGTCCCATCTGTAAGGGTACCCTGCGTGACGTCTCAGAGCAGCGAAAACCTCCAATACACAGCGGCGAAACACTGAAATCTGACATATTTCACAATCACACACACACACACACACACACACAAACACACATAAAATGAGTAAGCTGACAGTTTTGTACTTTACTGGCAAAATGCTTACAGTGCAGACTGAATGACCACTTATTCCCAGATAAAGCAACAAACATTCCCCCAATTTAGTCTGCCTTACGTCCTTCGTAAAGGTAACGAAATTTCTTTTACTTTCGTTCAAATTCTCGTTGAATTTAAAACAGTTACACAGAATACTTGTCGGACAACAAGAGACCTAGTGATAGATATGGGATAATTTTAACACGCATACAGAAACCCGTGTTGAGAAGTGAAAGGCAGAGTTCACCCTACAACCGGTCATAAAAGCATAGAAGGGGAGTAAAGGACTACATCTACCCTTTCTTTAACCTCGGCCCTAGATGGGCGTAGGTGGTTAACGTGAGGCACCAGCCGCTTTACCCCAGGGAACGACCCGGAACCCACTGTACAGGAGGCTGGGTGGGCCCCAGGGCCGGTCTGGACGGGTGTGGGAAGTCTCGCTCCCACTGGGATTCGATCCCCGGACCATCCAGACCGTAGCGAGTCGCTAACCGACTGCCTTATCCCGGTGCGTGTTGAGAAGTAGTGGAAATAAATCAGCTGTCTAATTTTGTACTCCATACATACACGGGATTTATTGACCAGCTGAGAACTTATCAGCTTGTCACGAACGACCATACACAACATAATTAGAGTGCACAAATTTAAACAGTACGATAAATATTGGCTTAATTAAGGACAGCAAACTCAAGCTTCATTATTTTAACCACTAGCTTAATATTCTGATACAGAAAGCACATATGTAGGGATATTGGCGCAAAGTATCTGTCACTGGAATCAAAAAACAAAACATCCTCTTTGAAGAAAAAGTTCCATTTATACAGCACAACATCGCCACTTTCAATCTGCGTCCCGCAGTACACATCGTTACTTCAGACAAATCCACAAGTAAAATCGATTCACTTAATAGATATCCACTTCAGACGGCCGATATTCAATTGAACACAGCAATACCGAAGTGCTACCAGAGTCACAAATATCGCAACACAAAGTGAACACCGATCACATAACAACACAGGAAAACATAGACGATTGTGGTCGCAGTCAACAGAGACCTGCTTCGTATTAAATGACAGTCTCGCCCGGTTAGATTCCATTACAGTCGAGCGATCTGCAGGCGGTGTGACTGCAGATGATGACCGCCGTGTTGCCTGGTACACGGACACATGCTACAGCCTTGACAATCCTCCTTCAATAAGCACGTGGCTATTACAACACTTCAGTACAGACGTCAGCCGGCCATTAATCAAAACAACTATTTACTATTCAGGAGGTGTCTATAAAAAAGTGTAAGACTGCGTGCTACAACGTAAAGTCTGTAATCAAACTGGGTAGGTTTAGTATGTATTGTCCAGCAGTACGTTAATTAAACTCCATCCCATTCCCACTTTTCCGTCAAAAGGCTAGTGTATAACAGGGGTGTACCTGACACATCTACGTCGTAACTAACACGCTCCAGCCACAAATGTTTTTGTGATGCAGCAACAACACACTGAGCTGTGATGACAGCTATGCCTAACAAACACTCACAAACACATTTTGCTATCTGACGCTAAATAAATTCGGAAATATATGTGCAGGGGTGCAAACATCCGTGTCGCTTGGCGCTGGGGCGACTAAATTTTGTACGGCATTGCATAATATTTTCAACACAATTACTGCAGCTGTTTCTTACATACACAGTGCGTATCAGTTCACATGCTCCGAACAGAAAGCACCAGATAACAGTAAGGTTCACAGGTTACTGTAGATTTGTGGGCCTTTAGAATGGGACTTGCCTCGTGTCACCCTTCTGGCGCCTACAATTTGGAGGAGGCTCCTAGAGTTTGGAAAACATGTGGACCCACTGGACAAGTAAGTCGTAAAAATTGTAACATGCTTTCTCACTCACATTTAATTATTTCCGAAACCTTAAATCGTCAATCAAGTTTACTGTACATGACATATGTGTTACATTTGTTCCTACAGTCTTCTTTTGAAACACTGTTTGCAAACACAAACATTCAGCGAGGTATGTGCAAGTTTTGCTGGAGATCAATAGAGCAAAGTACGAAGGTGTTCAGACGAAATGTCAGCCCCTCCCCTCCACCGTTTATGTGTGTGGTCGATCCAATCGATTGAGTAAATTCCGCATCTCTGGGATTCCCCTATTACTTCACAGTACCATTTGTCACTGTGATGCAAGGGGCATGATAAGTGAAGTTCCTTACAACGGGGTTTGGTAAAGCACACATGCGGCTTTGGTGCGACTGTCTACTACCATTTGATGAAACGCATTCTGCTTTACATTACATGCGTTATGTCCGTGTACGTGTGTGCCTATACCGCTAATTACCCTCAGCCAACTGACGGTTTTTCATGATACTTCGTATAAGCATCGTGTCATAACATATCCTTTCAACCTCTGCACATTTTAATTTATTACTATGAATACCATCAATATGGTAGCAGTCTAACTTCTTAGTTTGGAATAAAATAAATTCCCCTTACTTATTATTGGCTCCTGAAACATTGGTTCGATAACACAAAATAAAAAAATATACAGCTTGTGTTAGCGTAGAACTAATTATTTGGTATCACGTAAAACAGCATGATCACCAATTATGACATTCAGGTCTCTGGCAGTGGATGCTGGAGGTTCCACCACACCTGCGACACTACAGGCTGTCAAAACACAGAAGGCACTGTCTAAATGTTAATCGCTATGCACACATCTGTACTCACACAGCTGATCTCAACTGCTGTTTCGTACAGGTGTGGAACATGGTCTTTCCTCACCGGGTTTCGAAACGGGCTGCTGCGGAGAACAATTGGACCTACCGAGCAGAAAGTTATGGACAAGCTAAATAAAACCGCGTAACGAGGTGCAACACAATTTGTACTCTTGTCCAAATATTGTTAGTAAAGGACAATTTAATCGGAAGGATGAGATGTGCGAGACATATAGTAGGCAAGGGAGTGATCAGAAGTTTATAAACACCTCAGCCGGAAAATCCAGAGGACTGAGATCGCTGGCGAGGTAGAGATGTAGATGCGAAGATAATATTAAAATAGATCTTATAGAAATAACGTTCGAGGATGTGGCTCACGACAGGACAAATGGCGGTCTGTGGAGCTAGCAATAAATTTTGGTTCCATTAAATGCGACTACTAGCTTTTGCAGAATGACAGTGTTTCATGCAGACGGCAGTTATTAGTGGTGAACTATGATGCACAGCTTACTGGTCGCTCATCCTTTCCGATATTATCTGAACGTACAAAAATTGGGTATAGGAACGACTCCACACCTACAAGAAACACTGCTGTGTTTTCAGGAAGGACTGCGTCCTACAATCTGTCCACAAGGCACTATACACTTAGGGCGTTTCACGGGGTTATTGAATAGTTTGAAGACATAAGACTTCCTAGACGCGGCACCGGGCCACCGCATAGCCTCATGCAGATACGACACACAGAAAACATACAGCTAACCTACGACCCTTCGCCGACTTGGATTCGAGCCCAAGGTCCCAGTATTCGAACGGCAGAAAGCAGTACTCTTCTCACAGCTCAGTACCAATGTGTTCACATTAACCCTTTAAACATAAAGCGTAAATTTTTGTATTTAAAGACCCAGTTCGTACTGTTAAGTAAACAATTTTCATCTCGGTTATAAAAACCAGTAAGTTTATATCATATAGGGCAAAAGTCGCTGTTCTTTCAGAGATAAGTACAATATACATAACTACAGTGTGGGCAGAATGTAGAATTTTTTAATATTGAACTTGTCGGTGAATCCAGTAACGAGAAGGCTTTAAAAGGTTAAGGTCGAAAGGAGCTCGTTGTGCAGAAGTGACTTTTTTTCGCTATGTAGGGGCTGCTGTTGAACCATGCAGCCTCTAAAGCCTGACAAGGAAAGTCGTGCTGATTGAATAACGGTAATTCAATTGAACACACCCAATAATGTGCATACATGCCAGAACCCATTACGTATCCTTAAGCGCACACCAAACTCTTGTCGCAAAATAGATCTTTCTAATTAAAAACTGTATGTTGTGAACCGAAACGTAGGCAGTACATCTCAAATGGACACGTATTAAAACACACAACCATAAACGGGGTGAGAAATTCCGATCAGACTATAAGCCTATTTTACAGCTTAATGATCTGACATTAACGTCAGCAAATGACGAAAGATCCTTTCATTACTACCATACATCTAACGGTTTCCGAAACGTCTTCTGGCTATCCCGCGCAACTGCGAATTATATGCGTAGAAAAAACAAACATTAGTGCTGACATAAAATCTGCCGCAGGTGAAAAGCGATAGTCCTGAACATAATCCCCTTTCTGAAAAGTAGATTAATGTTATCAATGAAATTCACTCCACGGAACACTAGCAGCACAGAGATTCAATAGTGTCTACCGTTGCTGCATAACAAGACACGACTGTCATCATCGCGAATGGTGTTTCATTTACACAAAATCATCGCACATATGTTCTGTTTAAATAAATAATGGATTTTTGCCGCAAAGTTGTGAGATTTGGAAAAGCCAGCAGGGGGCATATATGTCAAAGTATTTCAGTTAGTTTGACGGTATTTCAATTACATTCCAATATGAAAGTTGTGGTTACAGGTACCGTACTCTTTGACCTGATATGCTGCAGCTCCAATACAGGGCCGGAAGTGAACACTCATGGGCACGTGAACAAAGCGGTATCATGGGAACAAGGAACTGCGAACAGCACTTCAGTGGGACTGGACATAATCACATACAACAGCAGGTTCCGACAACAACCACCTTACGCCACTCACACAGCACACAGCTCGCAGTAAATTATACAATGCAATAATTCTGCATGAAAATGAGTACCACGACTGGGCATACTGCTTTATATACACATACATACATACACACATACATGCATAATTACCGTAATGTGGATCATTCCACTGTGTTTTATGTAAAAAAGAAATGTGACATACAAACCGTAAACACAATAATTTATTAAAATCAAATAACCGGCTTGACACGTTACGCCATCTTCGGGCTGTATCTACAAACTATTAAAAAGAATCTTGTGTATCTTATGTTTACTGGACCGTGCATCATTGTAATAGTTGAATAAAAGACCGACTTGATGTCACTTGCTATTTTATTTCACTTCTTATGTGTTCAACGTGTTTCGGACATTAATATATCCATCATCAGGAGCTTGCGAGTAGTGTCCGTGTTGCAGGCTGCTTCAGCCTGCAACACGGACACTACTCAAACCCAGCCGCACAAAATCTCCAACACACAACGAACCGAGAACAAAACGACAGATGTGGTAATTCAACAGCACAGTCGCAAGCTCCTGATGATGGATATATTAATGCCCGAAACACGTTGAGCACATAAGAAGTGAAATAAAACAGCAAGTGACATGAAGTTGGTCTTTTATTCTTCAACTATTAAAAAGAAAATCACATAAAATAACAAGACAGGCAATGTATGTATAACGTTACACTGGGGAGCGTTCGTGTAACCACTATTGTAGTGGAAAATCAATAAGTATTACATACTCTGAGTGTGTGTTCGTAAACTTATGTACCCAGCACGTACTACTTATGCGCCATATTGTTATATGTGGCATGGCTGGCTCTACAAACGGCATGATTTTCGGGGGAAAAAAGTTATTGAACATAAAATATGTGTTTTGATTTTATCTACAAACTTTGTCTGAAATGTTTTCATTCTAAGAAGAACTGAGCAAGATATGATAATAAACGTGTATTTGTCTTCATGTTCAGTACCCGTTATTCTTGTTATATTTTAATGAAACTTGAATTTTCACGGCAGATTTTCGAAAAATACTAGTATTAAATTTCATGAAAATCTGTCCAGTGGGAGCCGAGCTGTTCCATGCGGGCGGACGGACAGACATGACGAAGATAATAGTAACTTCTCGCGAGTCTGCGAACGCGCCAAAAAAAAAAAAAACTGGTATCGCGAAGCATCAACGAATGTAATGCATATGGTTTTAGATTATTCCTCTTTATACGGTTTCTACACATGCAGCCCGAAGATGGCTGCACATATCAAGTGGAAATACGCTGGTGTAACTGAGACGTTACAATTTAGTAAATACTTGTGATGACAGTTTGTCGTTAGTAACAATGTTCATGTAATTTACTGTCATCTGTTGAATTTAATCTGTCGTGCTCCGCCACCATATTACGGGAGACGAACAAGACAACTTCCGTACAAACGCGGAGAAAAAAATCTATTTACCATACACTCTTCTGAATTTAATCTCAAAAACACCACAGTAACAACAGTTTTAAACCTCACTGGTAGAATCAAAAGCCGAGTTCTAACTCACTCCATGTTTTCAGAACCCTCGGAGGTATGCAGCGTTTCTCTTCCCGCCGCACCGAGCTAGGCAGCTTTGCACATAGGCAGCCTACGAACACCGGGACACCGTGTGAAATCCTCGGTGCCGAGGACAGTGATTTAAAAACACGCAATGAATTTGTAGAGTCCAGTTGAAATGTGGTGGCACACGGTGGTGCAGGGAGGGGAAGTGAATGGGAAACTGGCGAATGGAGTGGGTAGCCAGTACGCTTCATACTACCTCGGAACGTGGTGTATCTGGCATTACTACCGCTGATGCGCACACCTCGGCTGCCAGTAGTCGACTGAACTGACTCCCCGACCGACTTAAATGAACTCGTCCGTTTCGCCGAAAGACGAAATCGGGTTTCTGCGCGTGTGCCATCACATTTCAAACTCAGTCTACTACACATTTAGATTTCCAGACAAAGCAGCCGTGACGCAAACTTCTGCGCTACTGGTCGACCAGACCCGACAGACGTGGCGTATTTATTTATTTTATAACCGATATAGGGAGCAAGTCCTTTATTAAGGGTCTAAATTGTACATTTAGAGCATAGGCCAGAACTGTTTAAATTGTTGGTTTGGTTTATGATGGAGGAGAAACTGTAGAGCGTCAGCACTACAGCTTACAAGAAAAGAGAATTTTATGGCGGGTATAGCAAGCTAACAATTTCGACAGTCGTCAGAGTTAAATGTATGGGGTAAGAAAGGTTGAAAGGGAGGAAAGACTGAC
>Ga0123355_10015942_pt1 | contig 11823 bp, 9 predicted proteins | sample TergutEmb28metaG_3_FD_89872 | JGI IMG/M metagenome (GOLD analysis project Ga0123355, IMG submission 89872) | Embiratermes neotenicus P1 segment gut microbial communities from Petit-Saut dam, French Guiana - Emb289 P1 | ecosystem: Host-associated > Arthropoda: Insects > Digestive system > Gut ...
AGGTATTATTAAATTGAAGGGTAGGAAACGAAAATCCAACAAATAATAAAAGCGCGTAGGGATAATGACAAAGTTCGTCATAATCACTCACGCGCATAAATTCAGCTTTAGGATAATCCTATGAGGGCACCACATGCAAACCTGTAGCAATACAAAACAAACCTCATTAACATTCGACCAACGCCCATATTTAAAATGCACAAAAAAATATGGAGTTGAAAACAAAGCCGGTTTATAGTATACTAACAAACATTGCAGCGGCAAGCTAAACTTGTGCCTGTAAGTGATATACTCAATCACCTACAGCCTCCGTGACACTCGCTCAAAAGTGTCGCGGACGTTGCACCGAAAGGCAAGCCTTTTTCTAAGTTTTCATTTCAAAAACATTCTAACACTTTCCTTGGAATAATTCAATAGATTATTTCATTTTTTTTGTAAATTTTTGTGATTTATTTAGAAGTTGTACTTATTATGCAACTTTGATGACTTATCCACTGAAAATTTTATTTTCGCGAAGCATTGACACGTCCAAAACACAAGTATATAATCATGGCAATAAATACAACTTGTTAGGTGAGGCTCCTAGAAGAACACAGGCTACTGCCCTAAAATGTCGAGAGACGCCACAGGGTATAACAGGCATAGTCGGATTAAGGCGTGCTTAATGTAGCTGATTGGGTTTACCCAAATCTACGTCTTTTAGTGCTAAAACTCATACGAGGGGTTGGTAGTTACATGTCTTATATGCTGACATTTGCGCACTTTATTTTTGCAACTGTGTTGCTAAATTTGTGTTTACAGTGTAATTTTAAAAGACTGATTGCGACCCCCTTGAGGTCGTTTTTTTATTGTATTTATCGCAATTTCAGCAAAAACTATGGCCAACCGGTTCCAATTTGTCATCGGTTGAATGAGGGTAACACTATAAACCAAGATAGTTTTAATATGACTAAATAAGGAGAACGCACATGAATTTGTTAGAAGCAATAATGTTGGGGTTAATTCAAGGATTATCAGAGTTTTTGCCTGTTTCAAGCTCGGGGCATTTGTTGGTTTTTCATCATATTTTTGGTATAACAGCAGAGGATAACCTAACGTTTATCATAGTACTTAATATGGGAAGCTTAATACCACTTTTATTTGTTTTTCGTAAAGATATTTGGGCGTTAATAACTAATCCTTTTCAAAAGACCACAGCACTGCTTATTATTGCAACCATTCCACTTATTATAGTAACTTTGCTTTTTGAAGGATTTATAGAATCCACATTCCATTCTATACAATTTTTACCATTAGGCTTTATCATCACGGGCGTAGTTTTATTACTTTCGGACAGACTAAAAAATAATGTGAAAGATATTAAAGATATGAGTTTGCTTGATGCTGCCTTGGTTGGCTGTGCGCAAGCATGTGCAGTTTTTCCCGGGATATCACGATCCGGGAGCACACTTACAGCTACAATGGCTAGAGGTGTAAATCGTGAAAATGCTGCAACATTTTCTTTCCTTATGTCCATTCCGGCGGCTTTTGGTGCTTTAGTATTTCGACTAAGCCGTATTTTAGCAAACCCGGAATTGATTGAGGGCTTAAATTTTATTAATTTGGGAGCCGGTTTTATAACAGCGGCAGTATCGGGATATTTTGCAATAAACTTCATGCTTGCTATTATCAAAAAGGCCAAACTTAAATATTTTGCTTTTTACTATGTATTTGCATTAGCTATATTTGTAATTTTGGTACTTTAAATAAATTTAACATAATGGAGGTTGTAGTTATGAAAGAAAAAATTTTGAACTACATCGAAAGTAAAGACATGGAAAGTTTAAAATCTCTACTCGCAGATGCTGAAGAGCTGGAAATTTTACATGCCTTTCATGACCTTTCTGCCGAAGATCAAGTTAAAGTGTTTAGATTGCTTGCAAAAGATAATGCATTGGCCTTGTTTGAAGAATTAGATACAGACGAGCAGCAAAACCTCCTTCGATCCTTTACAGATGAAAAGACAATAGAATTTGTTAATGAAATGGCTCCGGACGATAGGGTAAAGCTATTAGAAGAGCTACCCGCAAGCGTAACAAAGAAATTAATTAATTCATTGTCGGCAGAAGAAAGAGAAGTAACTAATGCGTTAATGGGTTATAAACCGGAAACCGCAGGCCGCGTTATGACTACTGAATTTATCTCATTAAGCAGGGATATGACAGCAACCGAAGCATTAGAAAAGGTGCGCAAACAAGCAAAGGAAATGGAGACCGTTTACGCCCTTTACATTACAGACCCTGCTAAAAAATTGGAAGGTGTGCTTTCTCTTAAAGATTTGGTTTGCGTTGAAGGTAGTTCCAAAGTTGAAGATATTATGGCTAAAAAGCCCATAAGCGTAGTAACGGATGATGACCAGGAAGTAGTTGCAAGAACTCTGCAAGAGCTTGACCTCTTAGCCTTGCCGGTTGTTGATAAAGAAGGACGCATGGTAGGGATAGTTACTATAGATGATGCTGTAGATATTTTAGAAGAAGAGGCCACAGAGGATATTTACGATGCGGCAGGTCTGGCAGATATCACAGGCAGTGAGGCCGACCGCAGTGAAGTTTTGATAAAAGGAAGTCTATGGAAAATTTGGAGAGTGCGCCTACCATTTTTACTTATAACTCTTGCTGCGGGGCTATTTTCCGGTGTAATAATTGAAGGATTTGAAGAAGCCTTAGAGTCGATTGCCGTTGTAGCTATATTTATCCCTCTAATTATGGATATGGGCGGTAACGTAGGTACTCAATCTTCTACAGTATTTGCTCGTGGAGTTGTACTTGGACATATCAATGTAAAAAGCTTTTTAAAGCCCTTTTTAAAAGAAGTTGGAATTGGATTAAGTATGGGTGTGTTTATAGGAATAGCCGCTGGATTGATAACTTCTGTTTGGCAAAGTAATTATCCTTTACTTGGAGTTGCTGTTGGGCTTTCGTTGGTTGCAACTATGACTTTAGCTGCGTTGCTTGGCTTTTTAGTTCCGTTTATTCTTATTAAATTTAATGTAGACCAAGCAGCAGGGTCAGCACCTATTATTACTTCAATAAAAGATATTGCAGGACTTGTTATTTATTTTATGTTTGTAAGCATATTTTTGGGGGCTATGTTATAATAGTGTTAAAAAAATATTTGGTATTTTATGTAAAAGAATTTTTATGCTAAAGGGACTCGAGAATTTCCTCAAGTCCCTAACTAAAACTTTACACTTTTTGGAGGATTAATATAATGAAAAGGAATTTACATACAATTCGTAAATTACGTAACAGGCGGCTGTTCATAAAATATTTTTCTATCTCTTTTACAGCTATATCAGCGTTGATTATCTGTGGGGTGCTGGGAGTAATGTTTTTGCAAAGTAACATTCGTCCACCTTCCATACCAAATACCGTGGATGTAATGTCTCAGACTGCTGCATTTAAACCTGATGTTGCTGAATTCCCTAATAATAACTATATTCCTGCTCCTGCTTATGTTATGCCGGAGCCGGAGGATGTGTATCTTAGTGAGATACCAATAATACATTCACTTGAAGGTTTAGAACGCAGGCCAAACTTTTACACCGTTTTGGTTTTTGGGCTAGATGAAGGAAATAATGTTGATGCAATTATTGTAGCTGCTTATGATGCTGATGCGCGAAAAGGATACATAGTCAGTATTCCAAGGGATACCCGTATAGATGTACAGCGTAATTCCCGCAAAATTGTTTCTTCATATCCGGTAGGACTTTTGCGTAACAATGGCGATCATGCCGGTGGTGTAGAGCAATTGAAGATGGAAATACAAACACTCATTGGCTTTCGCCCGGATTTTTACGTTAGTGTAAGTGAAGAAATTATTGTTAGCATAGTGGATGCAGTAGGGGGCGTAGAAATATATGTGCCTTTCCATATGCGTTACGATGACCCATATCAGGATCTGCACATTGATATCCCGGCCGGGATACAAACATTAAATGGGGAAAACGCATTAAATTTTGCTCGTTATCGTTTGGGCAATGACCGCCGTTATACAATTACCGATTATCAACGTATCGAACATCAACAGCAATTGGTGGCTGCACTGTTGCATGAGCTACTGACCCCACGTACTTTGCTTAGGGTTCCACGATTAGTTAGGGCTTATCAAGACAATGTGGATACAGATTTATCTTTGGGAGAAAAGCTATGGTTTGCAAGCCAGCTTTATAATATTGGCGACATTAGTGCTCTGTCCTCATATACTCTGCCCACAAGGGGAACCGGTGGCCCACCTTCTTGGTACGAATTGCCGGACAGAGCCGGGATATTAGCATTAGTTAACCGCACAATCAACCCCTTCACCCAAGACATTACTGCGGATATGGTGCGGATTGCGTCTTAGCCCCTAAAATAAGCGTGTAATGGCCAGCATAATTAATACCAAACCAGCCAACCAAGAGATGTTAACCCGTAACCGTTGTGCAGCAGTGTTGCCCAGCCAGCCCCCCAGCCATATTGCAAGACCATTAGCAATAAGTGCAAACAAAACAACCGCCCATCCATTGATCCCAAGTAAGGCCGCACCAAATCCAACAGCAAAACCATCTAAGGATAAGGATATTGCCAGCACTGTTGCTTCTTTAGTAGATAAGCATTCTGAAGCATCAACATCTGCTGCCTCCGGGTTAGCATATAAGTGAAGGATAAGTTTAAAATTAAATAGTGATAACTCAAGTTCTTTGTTTAGATCTGTGTGCTTTCTAATGATTGATTTGGTGATACTGTCTAACAGTTTGATTAGTCCAATTGCGAACAAAATTACAAAGGATATTATCATTGCAAATGATGAGGAAATATATTGAGCAAGTATTGACCCAAGTAAAAATGAAAATCCCATAACACCTGTGCAAATTAAGTTGATAATATACCCTGACATTCGGGGTATTTTTATTTTTTTGCTTCCATAAGCAAAAGTTGCGGCTAAAGCGTCCAAGGAGACTATTGCCGCTAAAATTGCCGCTTCAATCATCTGAAAAAACACTCTACATCACTACCTTTAATATACCATTATGCATAAAATGGCATTAGTTGTTTGGGTATTGTATGCAGATTGCTTGTATATGTTGCCAATTATATCCCTAAGTCTACAAAAATCGCCATTAATCCGTATATAATGAGCGCAACCCCGGAAATAACATGGCTTAAAACAATCGGGATTCGTTTCACATAATTGGTTCTAGCCAAATAAAATGACAGTGCTGAATAGCCAAAATGAGCAAATGCAACTGTCAGAGGAATAAGAAATGTTGAATTGGGCAGGAAAATAAATGTAATACCCATGGTTATTAACATTGCTTCTACACTCATTACAAACCCAACAAGTACTATTGTTTTAAGCGAAGTTTCCACTTCTTCCGTAATTCCTTTGCGGCGTTTGATATATTCGTATATAAAGTATTGTAAAATGCACCAAAGTCCAAGTGTGATAAACGCAAATCCTACAAACAGGTCAGTATCAAATTCAATTAATTCATAAATTCTTCCTGCAATTAAATAGCCAATAATACAAAGTCCCAAAAGAAATCCATTAATTATAGCAAGATATAAAAATTTACATCTCTTTTGCAATCCAAGCGAAAGTCCAATAAAAAATGCATCCACTGATACGATAAGTCCGGATAAAACGGGCAAAAACATAATAGTTCCTCTCTCTCTGGCAGATCTCTAAGATATAGATCCAGACACTATTCCTTGCACTAATGTATGCCAAGCTTGCTTGAATGGTTACGTATTTGGTATTTGACTTTTTACTGCTAGTGAACTACAAACATACATATATTCCATTCAAGCGATACATTCACCTGTAAATTTCCATAGTAATGGTGATAAAAAGGGTAATTTTGCGCAAATTTCGTCATTGTTCGACAAATGCGCTAAATTGTATAATGAAAAGAATGTAGCAGTTTCATTTATATAGTTATAAAAATGTGAAATCAGGAGGAAATGTTTTGAAATCTATCCGAATAAAATTACTTGCACCAATTTTATGTTGTATAATAATAGGGGGTGCATTTATAGGTGCTATCAGCTTTGTAACAGCTTCCAACGTAATACTTAATACTGTTAATGCTGACGGTTTGCGCTCCGCTTACAACTTGCATCAATCTATTGAACGAGTTATCACCATGGCAAGATTTGACTTAGATACGGTTGTTTCAACGCCTTATATCTCGCAACTTATGTCTGAAGGTATAGGTGAAGATATAATAGAAAATCATATGACAAAACTTATAAGTCGCTACCCTTCATTTTATAACAGTATGATTGTGCTAAATACCGCAGGGTACATAGTTGCAAGTACATCAGGAAGCTCCGGACTGTACAGGGGCGACCGTCAATATTTTATGGATAGTGTGCAAGGATTAAACCATATTTCACCCATAGAAACAAGCCAGACAACCGGTGCGCTTTCGTGGTTTATTTCTATACCGGTGTATGACGATAGTGGGACAATTATTGGCGTAGCTATGGCTTCTATGAATGTTGTGGCAGTTAATGCAACACATGTGGTTCCTACTTCATTAATGGGAGGCAATGGGTACGGTAAGATTGTTAACAGCGATGGTATAATTGTTGGACACAGAGATATCCAATTGCTGGGCGAAACCATATCCTCAGAAATGTTACAAAAACTTTCAGCAAACAATTCCGGTTCATCTTTTGAAATAGCATTAAATGGTGTTTCATATATGGCTTTTTTAGAAATTAGTCAGTTTACAGACTGGTTTATCATTGTTCTTTGTCCTATCAACCTTTATCTATCTGATGTAAATGCATTGGCACAGATAATTGCATTAATTACAATTGCTGTTGTACTTGTGTTAGCAACTGTCTGCCGGTTTGTAATAAACAGATTTACCAAAACTTTAAGAGCCATCACTTACTTTGCCAAAGATGTATCTGAAGGGAATCTTAATGTAAATACCGGCAATATCCATACTTCTGATGATGAGATAGGTCAACTTTTTAAAGCGTTTTCAGCAGTAGTAAACACTATAAAATCTCTAACACAGGAAATTGAAGTTTTAAATTATGAAACACATACTATTGGTAATCTTGAATACCGCGCCAATTCTTGCAAATACCAAAATGCATATAAAGAAATGCTGGATAATGTTAATAACATTGTTTCCAACAGCACACAAGATACTGTAATCGCGCTGGGTAAACTTGAGAAAGTTATAAATGGTGATTTTGATGTGCATATTCCTGATATGCCCGGGCAAAAGATGATGATTCCAAACACTCTGCGTTCTGTTACTGCAAATTTAAAGGATATTCACAGTTCTATAATCACCCTTTCTGAACATGCGGCCAATGGGCGGTTTGATGTTAAAACGGATTCTTCCAAGTTCACCGGGAATTGGGCCGAGCTTGCGAGTTCGCTTAACAGCTTAGTTTTTGCCGTTGCAGAACCAATGGCGGCTATTGAAACATCTCTAAGCAGCATGAGTGCGGGCCATTTTAAAGATGCCGGAATAGAAAATACTTTTAACGGCACTTTTGAAAATGTGAAAAAAGCTCTCAATACCACTGCTACGGATATAATTAAAGGATATGTAGATGAAATTACTTCAACATTGCATAAAATGGCAGATAATAATTTTAGTGTAGGAATTGACCGTCACTATGTTGGTGATTTTAGCTCTATAAAAGACTCAATTGGACTTATTGCCACTTCTGTCAGCTCTCTTGTTAGCGAAATTCAAAGTACAACAGCACAGGTGGAAACAGGCGCAGGCCAAATTTCAAAATCTACCCAAGGATTAATGGCTAATTTTGAAGAACAAGCTGCTGTTATGAGTGAAGTAATGTGCGCAATCACAATCTTAACCGAAAAAACACAAAAAAATGCTGCCGATGCACACTCAGCAAGCAGTCTGTCCGAACAAGTACAAGATGTTGCCAACACAGGAAGTCAACATATGAAAGATATGTCAGCGGTTATGGAAGAAATTAAACTTTCATCATCAGAAATAGCCAAAGTTGCAAGCATTATAGAGGGCATAGCTTTTCAAACCAATTTATTAGCTCTAAACGCTTCTGTAGAAGCCGCCAGAGCAGGAGAGCACGGCAAAGGCTTTTCTGTCGTAGCAGACGAAGTTAGGAATCTTGCAGGCCGAAGTGCCAATGCTGCCCGCGAAACATCAGAGATGGTTGCCAAATCCTTAGAACGTGTTAATGAAGGTGTGGCAAAATCTGTAGAAACAAATGAAGCACTGCAAAAAATTGTTGAAGTAACAGCAAACGTAACCGGTGTAATATCAAATATAGCCAATGCTTCCGGCCGGCAAGCTGAAGAAATAAGCAAAATTCAAAATAGCATGGAAGCGATTTACCACGGCTCATCTAACAATACCTTTACAGTACAAAACAATGCTTCCGTCAGCGAAGAATTATTGAGCCAAGCCAATACGTTAATGACATTGGTTGCCAAGTTTAAGATAGGCAGAAGATAAAATATCTACAGCATCAATATTAAAAGCCCAACCACCATTACAAACCGGTGATTGGGCTTTTTGTAAATCAAACTAAAATTTTATATATTTAAAGGAGTTATTATAATGAAAAAATTACTTTTTCTGCCTTTATTAGTGTTAATAATGGCATTGGGTCTACCTATAGCCGTTAAACACCAGTCCTTTATTGCAGTCTACAGTTACTGCTGTTCCATCATTTATTAAATCTATTACTTTTTCACTAGAAATTAATAGAGGAATATCCAATGCTTTAGCAACTGTTTCTGCATGGCTGGTATCTACATGTTCCCAAGAGCCTATTACCAATGCACCTGCCAATTTAATATATTCTATCATTTCATCAGAAGTTTTGGTAGCTACTAAAATATCACCTTTTTCAAAGAAACAATCATTCTCTTCCTGGGCTTTAAAAACTCTGGCAATGCCCTTTACATTTCCCTTGCCGTAAGGTTTGCCTTTGGCTAATACATTTCCCGCTACAAGTACTCTTAACGTATTAGTAGCAGCAGCAGTACTAATGGGTACACCCGCTAAGGCTACTATTACATCTCCGGTTTTAGCCATACCGGATTTTAACGCCATACCATCTATTACTTCAAATACTTCGTCACTACCTGTGATATTATCTGCAAGCATTGGGCGGCATCCCCATGTTAAATTTAATTGCCTGCATACTCTATCAGATGTAGTAATGGCTAAAATAGGGCTATCCGGCCGAGAGCGAGCAACCATACTGGCAGCAAAGCCGGAATCTGTAACAGCTACTATACAAGCAGCATTAATATCCTTTGCTGTTGCACAAGCAGCAAAGCTTATGGCATTAGTAACATTTTTCTTTAAATAGCTTGGGAGGATATTCTTTCTGTTATTATATTCCTGAGATTCTTCTACTTGCCTGGCAATTCTGGCCATCATAGATATACTTTCTACCGGATACTGACCGTTAGCTGTTTCTCCGGAAAGCATTACAACATCTGTTCCATCAAAAATGGCATTGGCTACGTCATTAGCTTCTGCACGGGTAGGGCGTGGGTTTTTGGTCATAGATTCTAACATTTGAGTAGCAGTGATTACCAGCTTACCGCGCAAATTTGCCTGCTGAATAAGTTGTTTTTGAACCAAAGGAACTTCTTCCGGTGAAATTTCAACACCTAAATCGCCTCTTGCTACCATAATTCCGTCAGCAACTTCTAAAATGCTGTCAATGTTATTAACGCCATCACGAGATTCTATTTTTGCAATAATACGAATATCTGTACCACCGTTTTCTTGCAAAACTTCTTTTATGTTAAGCACGTCGTTAGCAGACCTGATAAATGATGCAGCAACATAATCAAAGCCCATCTTAATACCAAATTTAAGGTCACTTATGTCTTGTTCTGTTAAGGAAGGCAAATTTACAAAAACATCCGGCACATTTACTCCTTTACGAGAACTTAAAAAGCCTTCATTTGTTACTTTGCAGACAATATCTGTATCTGTAAGGGACTGCACAACCAATTCGATTAAGCCGTCATCTAATAAAATACGGCTGCCCGGTTTTACATCTTTAGGCAAATCTTGATAAGTGACAGAAACTTTTCCTTCATCGCCGTCCACATCTAAAGTGGTAAGGGTAAAGGTGCTTCCTTGGGTTAAGTATACTTTGTCATCTTTAAATTGCTTAACACGAATTTCCGGCCCTTTAGTATCCAGTATCATAGGGACAGGCACGCCGCAGAATTCTCTTGCCTCTTTAAGCATACTTATTGTTTCTTCACGGCTTTCGTAAGTACCATGAGAGAAATTTATTCTTGCTGCATCCATCCCTGTTTTTATCATTTCTTTCATAGTAGCAACATTGTTGCAAGTTGGGCCAAGTGTGGCTATAATTTTAGTTTTTCTCATCGGCTCTTTGTCTCCTCTTATATTCTATTAATTTTCTTGGATTTCTACTTTAAGTAGGTTTGTTGGTGATTCTATATCTTGGATTTCTACTGCATACATGTTTGTTGGTGATTCTGTAGATTGTGTGTAGTGTTCCTCAATTTTGCAAATTTCTTCCTCTAGCTCTTTAATTTTCTTGGTTGTATCAGCTATTGATAATAAATATAATTCTAAAGCTCCATCATCAAGATTGCCGGTTTTTTCATACTTATTCCAAGCGTAGTTACCCATTTCAAATTTTTTCTCACTAATTTCATTTTCTATTTCTTTGATTCTTTTATCCAACTTTGATACTTGTACCACTTCTTTACATTTGTTTATTGCAACGGGAGCCAGTTCAAGTGCTAATTTTGCAGCTATTTTTGCAGCTATTACAGCAGCTACTCCGGTAGCAGGCATATGAATTCCTCCTAACCTAATGTTTATTTATGGTGTTTTCCGCAAACTTTGAAGTTCTTTCAAAACATCATTGATAAGCTCATCTTTTGCTGATGATCCCATCTCAGAAATATATCCTTTTTCTTTAAGCATATCTTCTACAAGTTTTGCAACTTCCGGAGTTGCTACCAAAGCTTGATTTGAAAAAGCGTTAGTGATAGATTTTGTTTCAACAGGTGTCCCCTTCACTTCTTGTTTTTCTTCCTCAAGTTCTTCAATCTCTCTGTTTGCTTCATCTATCATCTTACAGAAAAATTCTAAAGTTTCGTTATCAAGGCTTCCGAATTCTTTGTGTTTAGCATGATAATAGTCACCAATTAGAATTTTTTTCTCATTAATTAGGTTATCAAGTTCTTTGATTTTTCCTTGTATCATTGAAACCTGCTTCATATCTTTACGTTTTTCTGTAGCTTCTTTGATTAAAGTACCACCTTTATCTATAGTATCCTTGCTTTTATCTACTGTACTCTTGATTGTACATTTGATTGAATTATCAACATCTTTGACTAAAATAGTGCCTTTTCCAATGGCATCTTTAAGTAATACATTGGGCTTAAAATCTGATAATGCCATGCGAATTCCTCCCGATATCTAACTGTATTCTATTGAAAATATGCGTTTACGAATATTATGTAGTATTAAGTATAACACAAGGGTCATAAGAATCAACAAAAATTCTACCATTTGCATGATTACCTTACATTAATTTATCTATATTTTCAAACTCTATTTCCCATAAACCATCTTTGGGTATGCCCGGCATAGGCTCTGAGCCATCAAAACCTGCTGTCATTATAGCAAGGGCTAACAATAATGAGCCGTTCCCGGGCAGATACAAAGGCAAGTCATTTCCGGTTCTTTGAAAATTATTTCCGCTTTTCACATAATCATTTTTGGGAGATTCCATTAAAAGCAATTCTATAGCCATATCCGGCAAG
>Ga0123355_10015943_pt1 | contig 11823 bp, 9 predicted proteins | sample TergutEmb28metaG_3_FD_89872 | JGI IMG/M metagenome (GOLD analysis project Ga0123355, IMG submission 89872) | Embiratermes neotenicus P1 segment gut microbial communities from Petit-Saut dam, French Guiana - Emb289 P1 | ecosystem: Host-associated > Arthropoda: Insects > Digestive system > Gut ...
GACCAATGGAGTACCTGCTGAAATCCCAGTACCGACTAGACGTCTACTGAGTGACCAATGGAGTACTTACTGAAATCTGAGTACCGACTAGACGTCTACCGAGTGACCAATGGAGCACCTATTGAAGTCCGAGTACCGGCTAGACGTCTACCGAGTGACCAATGGAGTACCTACTGAAATCTGAGTACCGACTAGACGTCTACCGAGTGACCAATGGAGCAGCTACTGAAGTCCGAGTACCGACTAGACGTCTACCGAGTGACCAATGGAGTACCTACTGAAATCTGAGTACCGACTAGACGTCTGAGTGACCAATGGAGTACCTACTGAAATCTGAGTACCGACTAGACATCTACCGAGTGACCAATGGAGCACCTTCTGAAATCTAGATGTCTGCTGAGCGACCAGTGGAGCACTTAACTAAGATTTAAATAGAGAGGTAAACCCATGAGGGCTACTCTTTCATTTGTTGCTTGTTTCATTCTTATATCACGTGTGGTTGGCCAGGAACAGTCAGCTGAAAACCTACCATGGCAACACAGACTTGTTGTATACGTATACCTAGAGACCCATACAGTCAACAAGAGATTAGTGAAACAAGAAACAAAAACCTAAGTCCCCACATCATTAATACATAACAATGAGCATCTACCTCATTCTGAAAAGCCATTTCCACTTACTACTTGTATAATTTCAACATGACATATGACACAACAAACATGCAACTCTTATTTCCTTCTGATTCCAACATATAATACTTTTACATTTTGATGTGCTGCAGTCAGCTTCAACCTGCAGTATAAACTGTGTAGCAAGTGGCAATTCCCAAAAAGAAACACAACAGATGAGTGCCCTACCTGCACTCGCTGACGATGCCTTTCCTGCCTACGATGTCGTTTCTCCAGTTCCTCCTTTCTGTGCAAAAGATTCTGTATTTCCACAGGTGCTACAACTGTGCTAGGATCCAACTCCTTGTCCGAAACAGATAAATCTGGTTCCTTTTTACTCTCCTTGTCAACAGTTTTATCTCCATCTTCATCCTCACTAAAGCTTTCCACAACCAATTCTGAATCACTCTGAAATGAAAAATTGAGAATCTTGACATATAACATTTATTTAAGCTAACCACAGGGCAAGAAACAGTACCCGTTCTTCATAAAATCAGGGTTAAATTCTTTGGAAAAGATGACCTGAAATACCATAATCACGTGCCACACAGAATATAGGAGAGACGCAATAAATAACACGTAACATATGCTTCAAAAATAAAAAATTTTAAAAGTATTCTGGAATGTGATGCCATGTAGGTTGTTGGGCAAGTACTATCTGCCAAACCCAGCAAATTATCTGGCCTCAAATAAAGCAAGTCTGGATGAAGCAGTTATGCTTCTGACTTGTATACAAGGAGCCCAGTTCGAATCTCCGCCAGGACACCAACTATTCTGAGGTTTCTGGGTTCTCTTTCAGTCACTGCAAGCATATGCCAGAACAGAACTGCAAGAGGCCATGACTGCTTCCTTCCATACTCTTTCAAATTCCTCATTACTATATGTCAACCAATCGATCAATCGATCAATCAATCAATCATCTGATGCCATAACTCTGAATCACACAGGCAGTGAACAAACTAAAAACACAAAACACTGGAGTCATCCCCCAAGACACTGTATCATTAACCGTATAGTATGTCAGCACAGTGCTGAGGGTTAACAGTCAAAGGGTAATAAAACAATTAGTCACAACAAATGTAACATAAAAATATACTAACCTGATCCTCCTCATGCAGGGAAGACGGTGAACCCTGACTGGATGACTGTACTACAGAAACATACTCGCTAAATCCACTATCAAATTTCTGTAACTTTAGGACAGGAGGATCAACACCACATAGGAACACCGTGCCAAAGAAAACTATTTTTCGGATCCGTAAAACAACATGAGCCTGTTCCTGAAAAATAAGTACGAACAGACTCATTACTTGAACTGTATGTCACTTTAAAAAATCTCCATTCCTACAAAAACAGCATATTGACACAGCTACAATGGTGTAATGGCATGGATAGTGACATGCTGTTAATACATCAGTTTACTTTATTTTCCTGCAATCTGCTATGCAAACTACTGAATCATGCTCATGTATCCTCAGCAGCATTTGCAATCTTTGGTTTACAATGCAGAACCCAAATTTCAGAAGAATGACCTGATGAAACTTCATGTTTCCTGGTGGCACAGGAGTGAGAAAAATATACTGAAGTGTGATACAGGTGAATTTAGGGAAACTACTGTCCTCAAAACGGCACATTTATTTCCCACTTAATGCACTAGATCAAATATAGGGGCAACTCCTACACGTTTCGGCCATCTTTTGTGGCTATCTTCAAGGACTACATGTCACAAAAAGGTCATATATAAATAAGGTGCTAATTATCCTACCAAACACAACATATAGATCTAATACAGCAGTCTTTTATTACACACTACAACATGTTTCGGTCCAGGCCAGCCACCATCAGGTAATGTCAGATACACACTACTACTCCCACCTTACACTGTACACATTCTACTATGTTGTCTATATTCACATATAAAGTAACATTCAGTAAGCAACATGTCAGAATATGTATAAAATCTCCATTATTTATGAGATAGATAATATCCTGCAACTTAATAGTACGGTTGTTACTCGTATTGTATATGACAGCTCTGGGCCGCAATGACTGTTCTCGATACACCGTAACGTGTCCCACTCACTCCCCTTTATATGGAAATATATGTGGTCAAGAACAAGCAATACAACTCGAGTGTTCCATTTTAAGGTTATCACAAGCCAAGATGTAAGGATTTGTGTCAATATACGTACTGTGCTAAGCACTGCTCCAGCAACATAAGCTGCAAATGCTTTTCAATTACTCATATTTTTAACTTTTATCCTAATATCACATTTTACCTTCTTTTTATTTCATTTAATTTACAGTACCACATGGACTACACCTAACGAATTCTGTAACATGGTTATGTAATAGTTTAAAACCTTATTATTCCATTTTTGGCATAATGTTGTCATAATTCATAACACTGTAAAGGGAGGCCTCTCTCCCTTGATGTTTCTTTTTGTGTATCTAACATCAACCTGAAGACAGCTGATCTGGACAGCCGAAACATGCCACAGTGTATAATGAAAGACTACTGTACTAGATCTGTATGTTGTGTTTGGTGGGATAATTTGCACTGTATTGAGAAATACACAACAGGACAATGTCACCCAAGACTATCATACATAAAGTTGTTATATTTTTATGACGTTGTTGGTAAGTAGTAACACATATGTGGAAGAGGACAAAATATGTATACACTTACAAAAAAAATGGTCGAAACATGTACGAATTACCTCTATATTTGAACTAGTAAAATAAGTTGGAAATAAACTCACATGTATAATATCAAATTTAAAAATATTGCCCTCAGTTTGTCGACCCCATAGAGCTAACTTCAACCCACAAGCACTGGGTGTTGAAAATGTTTGTTATCAGTAGCAATCTCTTCCTGTCCCGAGGTTATGACCGGCCACATTCCTAGCAATGCCACCAAAAATCCAATCACATTTTCACCCTCATCACTTCTCCATCAAGTGGGGCTCAATTCTTTGAAAGTTAAAGATGGAGGTATCACAGTCCTCCAAAATGCCAGTGTCAAACTAAAACAACATACAGTGTCAAAATCCAAAAACTACAGACTGAAACAGTACCCACTGTGAATACCAGCATGTTTTTCCTCTTAATAAACAGCGACGGGAATTCATGAGAAGGACTGAACAGTATTGCAAGGCTTAAGATACGGAATAATATAACGCTTTACAGATTGTCTACACCTGCTATTCACAAATGGAAATAATACATTACAGAACAGTTCCGATTATCTGATCGATGGTTATCCAACACAGCCATACGACTTGCTATTTACAGTTTTGCACTGCCAACGTATACACACATTGAAACTCTTATATAATGGAAAGGTAAAAAAGTCACAAGCTTTCAAAAACCCAGCTCCTACTGGTCTGTTATTTTCATATAAGAGCCAGAAGAAACCCGTACAAATTCAGAAATTTTCCGAGGCCAGTTTTTTTTAAATGAATTTTCGCGATATCCAACATTTTCAGTAATCAGACCACCTATTGGTCCCCTTTAGGTCAGATATCAGTCCTCTTCTGTATTAAAGGACTAATTTATTAGTGTAACCAATAAATCAACTATTCATGACTGTCTTATTCAAAATGTTACACAGAATATTAAATTTAACAGCCAGGTGTTGACAGGTACGACATCCATGAATTCCACACCCAACTTCAGTGAACTACAACATTACATCTGCCAATAACAAAACAATGCACCAGCTCAAATAAAAGTTTCTCTGACTACTTCTGGCATCTGTGAGAACACAAATTTCATTACTGAAGCAAATATATATATTACATTTCAATGAATATGATGGTGTGCAACCAAAACAATTGCTGTGTGGAACAAGAACTTACAAAATACGCCTAAGAATTTAAAAAATCACTGCATTTTTAAAAGTGGAGTTTCATGGGCTACTGCACGCCATTTTACAGCAATCACTTAATGACTCTTTCCAAAGAAGCAGCGACACAAAAACTTACCATATCAGTCTCTTTACTCGTATAGATGGGTTCCTGATCGTTATACATTAGTGGAGTAAAGCCACATAATGTGGCATCTTCTGGCAGTCTTACAAGTTCATAATCTGTGAAAAAAAGATTTTTTGGTAATTTAGTTAAAAATGAACCATAATCAGTTACATGGCTTGGAACCTGGGCTTAATAAAACCGGTACATCAAACGAAATTAATGTAATATGCCATCTAATTATGATTTCAGGCACCTGGCTCAGAAATATTTCTGCATGAATGCCAAGCAACCACTGAATAAGTTACCCATACCAGAACGCAATTAATCATTTCTAATAGCACTGTGGTTGTATTACTTCACTTTAAGGGTGCCGGGAGCCTAAGACTATAAAATATGATCAAATACTTTTGCCCACAATATAATTTATATCAAAGTTTCCATTCAGCTCTTCAGATGGAAGAACGCACACAAAAACTTTAACAAAATTGAACATTAATATTCCCAAAATAAAATGCTCAGTCAAGTAACTACTGACCTTCTTTGGGTCCTGTAACCAGAACAATCTTCTGATATTCCAACTTTTCAAGAAGGTTAACCAGAGATGCAACTCGTCCCCATGCATCTCCTGGAGGTCTGTGAACAAGTAACATGCAACAACACTCTGTTGTAAACTAGTAATATGCAACAACACTCTGTTGTAAACTAGTAATATGCAACAACATTCTGTTGTAAACTAGTAATATGTGCCAACATTCTGTTGTACACTAGTAATATGCAACAATATTCTGTTGTAAACTAGTAATATGCAATAACATTCTGTTGTAATTAAGTTTATTGTAGATTAAAAATTTTTATTTTCCATCACCACAACAATAAGTGGAGGCTAATGTTATTACAACATGTTTCGACCCATGGTGGCCATCTTCAAGCTGAACTTACGAACCTATTTTACATCTCTGTTCTTACAGTGTTATTTTACCACTCTGCAATCGGGATTCTGTTGTAAACTAGTAATATGCAACAACATTCTGTTGTCAAAAAGTACTATGTGAAAACCCTATTTTTGTTAAAACATAAAGGGCCCCATACACCCTAAGTTAAACTGTGCAGTTTAACTGTGTAAAAAACAGAACGAAAAACTGAACTAAACGTTCTCTGGCAAAGCACAGGTTTCCCATTAGGTATGTCAGTTTTTTGTCAGTTCCGTGTGTCCTCTTGTGCGTGACTATGGCGGATAAAAACAGGTAAACTGAGGAAACTGTAGAATTCCGAGTGAACTGTGCAGTTTGCTGTGTGAAAGACGACTGGTAAGGACAGTTCTGAGGCCTGCGCTATTGCCTGTCGAAACTGCGCAGTTTACTCAGTTTTTTCCTCAGGTATGATGTCACACAGTAAAATCGCTCAGTTTAACTGAGAGTGTATAGCGCCCTTAAGATCGATGTTGGCCACGTGCTTCATTACAGGGCACTGTTTACGCGACATGTAAAGTATCTGACGTGGGTAATGCGTCCATCTGTCAAACTCCTGTACGTTTATCATATCACAATTTCACACTCATTCCATTTATTCAATTAACTTAGTACATGGGCATACTTGTAAACAGTCCGATGTTCTCCACTGAAAAATGCAACTAGTGTTCTTATTTACACACAATGACTGACAATTATATAAAAGTTAATAAAGTTTAGTCACAGAAATATTTATAACATGGCTTCAATTCTGAAAGTCTGTCGCACAAAACGCCAAACTCCTTTAACTTTCTGAACTGAATGCCAATTATAAGTTATTCTTAATTTTAAAAAACCACAGTATCACCAGCGTAAAAATAAAATAAACGTTACCACATAATTAACATGTCACACAGTTGTTCAAAGTGATTTCGCTGTATACTGTGTGCTGTGTTTAAGTGAACTGGTTGGCAACACTGTAGCACGTTATGTTCCATGCAGCAGCAGTTCTTAAGAGGCCAAAAAATAATCCACATTCTGTTGAGCATGATGGTTCATTACCGTGTTCACAAGAGCCCATCAGGAGACCTGACTTCATTGAGATTCATTTTAATAACATGGTACGTAGCACACAAATTACAGCTCTGCCTGTAATACACACGCCAGTAAAGGTATGCAGTGTGTTAACAATTCCGGCACGTTCAGTCACTTTACATAAAATGTGTACTTCATACTGCTCAACAACATTTGTTTGAACAGGGTCTGTAGTCATAAGCGGCTAGTGACTTCCGCCAGAGTACAGCTCGAGAAATGCGCAGAGTCGTGTGCAACTCTTCAGCTAGTACCCGTTATTTATGTATAATTTTAAAGAAAAACGGAAACGGGTCGACAAAGTAGAGTTCATCTCCTCAATATCAAATTCCACCCAAACTCGCGCATCGGTTCTCGAGCTGTTTCATGAGTACGGACGGAGCGGACAGTTGAATACTAAAGTCTCCTGCAATATGGCGCCGTGTCGAATGATCACAGTTACCAACATTTCGAGGATCGTAACGACGCCATCTGTAAGGTCAAGCAGTCAAAGTCAAAACTTTTCTTGGACTGTTTAATTCTGTTTGCTTATGTGTCTTGTGAGACAGAGACCGACAAACCGGTCACTGCGGTCGGGAGGTTCCAGTTCACTTCTGGAACGAGAGGCTGAGGTTTCTGCACTGTTCTTCAGTCTCTCTCCAGGCAAATTCCCACAAAGTACTCGTACACCAAGGCGTTGTTTCACGCCTTTTTGCTTTAACGCCCTTTGCCAGTTACGAAACTTCCGAATTTGCGCGCTCTCATTTTCTGTTTAACGCCCTTTTGCTGGCTTTTAATGTATTTAAACCTTTTTAACGGAAATATTTTTGATTTGCGCCTTTCTAAAGTTACGCCCACTTTTTCAGGAACGCAAGTAGGGCGTAGAACAAGAACTGGGTGTACATCAAATCGAACCACGACCGGTTGTATCCACTTCATATCTAACTCATTATTCGTCAACCATTGCATGTAGGCTATCACCCGATGTTATGTAATCCGTGCTATTTGACGGCGCCGGTAAACAAAGCAAGAATAAATAAGCAGGTCGTGAGGGTATCTGTACGGTATGCATTACGGCAAGAAAAGTTGAAGGCTAACTTGTCCCTGCGCTTAATTAAGCGTCTCTACGAAGACGCTTCATCCGTAACCCCAGCACCATGGATGTGGGTTGTCGGCCTCATGCACCGGCCGCTTTCCTCCTAGGGAAAGAGACCCGGTTACCCATTTAATAAGAGGCTGGGCGGGTTCCAGTATCGGTCTGGACGCCGTGACGAAGAGAAAATCTCTTGGTCCCGCCCCAAATCGAATCACGATTCCAGGGTCCCCCACATCGTAGCCTAATCACCACACCGACTAGGCTGTCCCGACCGCAGATAATCAAGGAAAACAAAACGCTGTAAAATTCCTACAGTTCGAGGTGAACGGGGACCAGGCTACCTCGAATTACCGAAAAGATCGGCCTGCACGGATTACGACAATTCAGAACATACCATTACGTATACAGTACGATACACACATTGTATCAATACGAACGTACCATGTACATAACACTGTATGAGAATATCACTGTCAACAGAAGTACAACAGTACAATAATAAAAGAATAAAAGCTGTCATGTTACAATGTAAAGAAATCAAAACCTTCAATCTCGTTAAGAGATAAGAATATAAAAAGAAACGGCTAAAATAAAGAATAGCAATGCCTTAAAGACGTGTGTACACAGAAACACGCACTTCGACTAAACTCTGCGCCCATCATAGAAAGGACCTTGACTACAGCGCATCGGCACGGACAACAATGAACTTCGAACAATCGCGACTCGGAGAATCGAGACAACGTTACAATCTTAAAATATTCAGACTATTTACCGTACTACATTCCTTGTTACTAGAAGCAACAAATAAAATTTCACCTGGCATTCCACGCATCTCATCGCTTAATTACATGCTGCATTAATTACGCAATGTGGCAACACTGTCACTTCGTCACAGGATACGAAGCCGCTTGCGCACAATTATTAGGCAGCATACGTCCGTTTCAGTGCAAGCATCTCAGAAGAATGTCGGTAAGACCGCATAGGCTGTTCATGATCATAAATGAACCACGCGTGGATGGACCCAGCAAGCATACCAAATCGGGCGTTGAAATTGGGATTGCTCTGAGCGCATCGGCCATCGTGATGTAACGTATTTCACTACAGTAATGTCGGATTTTTCATGCCCGTATGCAATACGACCCATGAATTTTAATGTAGAATCTGTCCCTCACGGCTATCTTCCTGATTATCAGGACAATCTTTATCCCCCCCCTTAATTCCTAACTCTGAGCAGATGAAAAAGGACCTACAACATCAGGATACAAGACGGGAAAAATCACGTCTTAACATACTCAGTGCAACAGAAACTGTGTTTCACCAGTCACTGACACAATCTGTTGAAATTACATCAAATTTATTTCAAAATGGTTACTACACGACGCAACGAACTCTCAGTAACTGACAGAACGACATTAAACACCCCATGCAATGAAGAACAACGCAAAGCCAACTTTATACTGCACGTCTATCTGACAAACTCTACAGACATTAATACATAATACGTTATTAGGTTGCAAAATGTTAGGTCTCCGATAAATAAACAAATGGTTACAAGAAACGACATGCCAGGCGATAGGTTACAACATTCAACTTCTGAGGGGTTGGGGGGCGCAATCTGCAAGAGACAATTCACCAAAATCTAGAGGACCCTTCATGTATTACCACAATTATGATGAACACACCTGCAGTATCACAGTTCTGCCAATAAAATCCAACGAATTAAACGCCAGAGGCCCTTAAATACTGGAATTAACAACGAAGTTTCGAAGTGTTGCACATAGCCCGAGTTCTGGTCCGGATCACAGAACATCTCAACTACGATACTCAGCATCACACGTGGAACTCCGGCCTGCTAAGATGTCCCTTCCGGAATGGCATATGAAATGTTCAAAGCAGAACTTTATACAAAATACCTAAGTTCGAGATCTCCGTTCTTTTGGAATTTCACGCAGAGTTGATTGGTATTAGTTACGTGGACTGCCACCCTTGAAGAGAGGACCGATAGGTTGTCTCCAAACGTCGGCAACTATCAATATACGCTGCGTAACACCCCAGAAGAGCGAAGATCTCATCTACACCGAGGCGGAATCCTGAAATCACGCACGTGTAAGTTTATCTGGACGCAGTAATTAAAAATAATTAATCCCTCGTAGGACTAACAGACATTTTCGGAAACCCGATATATATAAAACATACATCCACATCATGACACACTATAACTAAACCTACGTAGTTCACACGGAGATGTCAGAATCGAAATCCGTACGCCAACCATTCGAAGCATAAACGTCATCTAAATCAGTGTTTCTCAACCGCCGGGCCCTGGCATCAATTATACCGGGCCGCGAGAAGTTCTTCTGGAATTTGTAATTTTAGTTTTCCAAGCAATTTTCATGAATAAATGTTTTATAGTTGAAATATTCTGAGGAGAAAAATATTCATGAATTTTTCAAAAAACCCAGACCCAGATGTTGGCCTGAGGAAAAAACAATACGCTACAAGATTTCATTACTCCAGTGATTGATAACTAATTTAAATGCAATTTTATATTTGTCAACATGCCACATCGTATACACAAGTGTATTAATACTCTTTATGATTTTGTCATAATTAATTATTAATATTTACGTCAGTTTAATGTATGAACTTGAAAAAATGGAAAGGTATTTTTACGAGTAAATTTGTTGGGAATGGACCCTCGTCATATGAAAAAAGAATTTACCGGGTTGCGGTCTCACAAAGGTTGAGAAACACTGATCTAAACAATACACAGTTCAACTGCTGCCTCACAGCAAACACACTACATCCCTTTAGAAGAACCAACTGGTTAATGGATGCACAGAAAAAAGACCCGTAACAGGTGTTTATCCTGACAGTCATTCGAAACCCATAAATGGAACCTACTGTGCTGCAGGCCAACTGTGTGACAACAATACGTTACAGGTAGTAGTGGTTACCACACTATACCACATGCATTACTTACTTACTCCATGGTGCAGAGTCCTTCTTGAGAAGTTAACTGGTTTGCAGCCAGTCAAGAAACTCCCCGCATTTCACGGAACCCGAAGGTTCATTACCGCACTCACAAGCGTCCGCCACCTGTCTCTATCCCGGGCCAGTCCAATCTAGTCCATATACCCACATCCCACCTCCTGGAGATTCATCCTAATATTATCCACCCATCTACGCCTAGGTCTCCTTTCCTCCAGTTTCCCCACCAAGACCCTATACACCCCCTCCCCTCACCCATACGTGCCACATGCCCAGCCCATCTCATTCTTCTTGATTTTATCGCCCGCACAATATTGGGTGAGACGTACAAATCATCTAGCTCCTCGTTATGCAGTTTCTTCCATTCCCCCGTTACCTGGTCCCTCCTACCGTTAAAAAAAAATCTGCACTTTGTCAGAGTATGTTTACGTGTCCTGTTCAATGCCCACAATAATCATCTATTATTTAATTTTTGTAGAGGACATCCCGTTGTGTTATAGAACTGAAAGATAATAATAAATTTGTTTCAAACACAACAATATTTTATTATTTAACTTACTGGCGACAAGTTTCGGTCATTAGACCATCACCAGGCCATTTGTACATAAAATTTAAAACAGTTTACATGTAGTGCACATTAAATGCAATGTCGTATGGGATCCCATAAAACACAGCAGGTTTTAAATTCTGTTAAAACAGGCAATATAACCGCTCAAGGTTTTATTTAATTAGTATACCAACTGATGCACATACATAAAAATTCCACATTAAAACATTAAAATTGCTCCGACATGTTTCGATCCTAAGATCTTCATCAGGGAGCTACACTTTCCTCTCTGAAGTCACTATTAAAATTAGTCACTGATTAATTTCGTTGTATAAACAGGGTGTAGTGGCAGCATGTCTTATTGTGTAAGGTTATGTTGTTGAGAGTGCCTGACTGTGGGTGTGCGTCTTGCACAGGACGCACACCCACAGTCCGGCACTCTCAACAACATAACCTTACACAATAAGACATGCTGCCACTACACCCTGTTTATACAACGAAATTAATCAGTGACTAATTTTAATAGTGA
>Ga0123355_10015944_pt1 | contig 11823 bp, 7 predicted proteins | sample TergutEmb28metaG_3_FD_89872 | JGI IMG/M metagenome (GOLD analysis project Ga0123355, IMG submission 89872) | Embiratermes neotenicus P1 segment gut microbial communities from Petit-Saut dam, French Guiana - Emb289 P1 | ecosystem: Host-associated > Arthropoda: Insects > Digestive system > Gut ...
CAAGTTGTGTGGTGTAACGGTAACGTACCGTTGACATGTACTGGCAGTCTGTGTGGTGTAACGGTAACGTACTGTTGACATGTACTGGCAAGTTGTGTGGTGTAACGGTAACGTACCGTTGACGTGTACTGGCAGTTTGTGTGGTATAACGGTAACGTACTGTTGACATGTACTGGCAAGTTGTGTGGTGTAACGGTAACGTACTGTTGACATGTACTGGCAAGTTGTGTGGTGTAACGGTAACGTACCGTTGACATGTACTCGCAGTTTGTGTGGTGTAACGGTAACGTACTGTTGACATGTACTGGCAAGTTGTGTTGTGTAACGGTAACGTACTGTTGACATGTACTGGCAAGTTGTGTGGTGTAACGGTAATGTGTACTGTTGACATGTAGTGGCGAGCTGTGTGGTGTAACGGTAACATGTACTGTTGACATATACTATTAAGCTGTGCTGTGTAACTGGTACGTGTACTGTTGACAATTAGGGGCAAGCTGTGTGGTGTTACAGTAACGTGTACGGTTGACATGTACTGGTAATCTGTCTTGTGTAACGGTTACATGTACTGTTGATATGTAATGACATACTGTGTGGTGTAAAGTTAACGTGTACGGTTTACATGTACCGAGAAGCTGTGTGGTATAAGGGTAACGTGTACTGTTGACATGTACTGGCAAGCTGTTTGATGTAACCCTAACGTGTACTGTTGACATGTACTGGCAAGCTGTGTGGTGTAATGATAACGTGTAATGTTGACATATACAGGCAAGTTGTATGATAAACAGTAACGAGTACTGTTGACATGTACCGACATGCGGTGTGGTGTACCGGTAACGTGTACTGTTGACATGTACTGGCAAGGTGTTTGGTGTCACGGTAACGTGTACTGTCGACATGTACTGGCAAGCTGTGTGGTGTAACAATAACGTGTACTGTTCACATGTACTGATAAGCTGAGCGGTGTAACTGTAACGTGTACTGTTGACATGTACTGGCATGCTGTGTGGTGTACGGCTAACGTTACTTTTGACATGAACTGGCAAGCTGTATTGTAAACAATAACGTGTACCGTTGTCATGTACTGACATGCTGTGGTGTAACGGTAACGTGTACTGTTGACATGTACTGGCAAGCTGTTTGGTGTTACGGTAACGTATACTGTTGACATGTGCTGGCAAGCTGTGTGGTGTAACAGTAACTGTACTGTTTTAATGTACTGACTAGCCTAGTGGTGTAATGGAAACTTGTATTGTTGACATGTACTGGCAAACTGTGTGGTGTAACGGTAACGTGTACTGTTGACATGTACTGACATGCTGTATGGTGTAATGGTAACGTGTACTGTTGACATGTATTAGGAAATTGTGTTGTGTAACGGTATCGTGTACTGTTGAAATGTACTGACATGCTTTGTAGTGTAACGGTAACGTGTACTGTTGACATGTACCGGCAAGCTATTTGGTGTGACGGTAACGTGTGCTGTTGACATGTACTGGCAAGCCGTGTGATGTAACAGTAACGTGTATTGTTGACATGTACGGGCAAGAAGAGTTGTGTAACGGAAACTTGTTCTCTTGACATGTACTGGCAAGCTGTGTGGTGTAAATGTAACGTGTACTGTTGACATGTACTGACATGCTGTTTGGTGTAACGGTAACGTGTACTGTTGACATGTACTGACATGCTGTTTGGTTTAACGTTTACGTGTACTGTTGACATGTAGTGGCAAGCTGTGTGGTGTAACGGAATCGTGTACTGTTGACATATACTCGGAAACTGATTGGTGCAACGGAAACGTGTACTGTTGACAAGTACTGGCAAGCCCAGTGGTATAACGGAAACGTGTGCTGTTGACATGTACTGGCAAGCTGAGTGGTGTAACGGTAACGCGTACTGTTGACATGTACTTACATGCTGTTTGGTGTAACGGTAACGTGTACTGTTGACATGTACTGACATGCTGTTTGGTGTAACGTTAACGTGTACTGTTGGCATGTACTGACATGCTGTGTTGTAACGTTAACAAGTACTCTTGACATGTACTGGCAAACGATATGGTTAACATGAGTTTGTACTGTTGACATGTGCTGGCAAGTTGTATGGTAAACAGTAACTTGTGCTTTTGACATGTACTAACAAGCAGTGTGGTGTATCAGTAATGTGTTCTGTTTACATGTACTGGCAAGCTGTGTGGTGTAACGGTAACGTGTACTGTTGACATGTAGTGACAAGCTGTGTGGTGGAACGATAACGTGTAATGTTGAAATGTACTGGCAAGATGTATGATATACAATAACGTGTACTGTTGACATGTCTTGACATGCTGTGTGGTGTACCGGTAACCTGTACTGTAGACATGTCCTTACATGCTGTGTGGTGTACCGGTAACCAGTACTGTTGACATGTACTGGCAAGCTTTTTGGTGTAACGGTAACGTGTACTGTTCACATGTACTGGCAAGCAGAGCGTTGTAACAGTAACGTGAACTGTTGACATGTACTGACATGCTGTGTGGTGTAACGGTAACGTTACTGTTGACATGTACTGCCAAGCTTATGGTAAACAATAACGTCTACTGTTGACATGTGCTGACATGCTGTGTGGTGTAACTTAACGTGAACTGTTGACATCTACTGGCAAATTGTGTGGTGTAACGTTAACATGTACTGTTGACATGTACTGACATGCTTTGTGGTGGAACGGTAACGTGTACTGTTGACATGTACTCGCAAGCTCTTAGGTGTGACGGTAACGTGTTGACATGTACTTGCAAGCTGTGTGGTGTAACATTAACGTGTACTGTTGGCATGTACTGGCAAGCGGAGTGGTGTAACGGAAACTTGTACTGTTGACATGTACTGGCAAGCTGTGTGTCGTAACGGTGACGTGTACTGTTGAAATGTACTTACATGCTGTGTGGTGTAACGGTAACGTGTACTGTTGACATGTACTGGCATACTATATGGTGTAACGGTAGCGTGTACTGTTGGCATGTACTGACATTCTGTGTTGAAACGATAACGTGTACTTTTGACATGCAATGGCAAGCTGTATGGTGTAACGGAATCGTGTACTGTTGACATGTACTGGCAAGCTGAGTGGTGTAAATGAAACGTGTACTGTTGACAAGTACTGGGAAGCCGAGTGGTGTAACGGAAACGTGTACTGTTGACATGTACTTGCATGCTGATTTGTGTAACAGTAACGTGTTGTTGACATGTACTGGCAATCTGATTAGTGTAACGGAAATGTGTACTTTTGACATGTACTGGCAAGCAGAGTGGTGTAACGGTAACGTGTACTGTTGACATGTCCTGACATGCTGTTTGGTGTAACGGTAACGTGTGCTCTAGACATGTACTGGTAAGCGATATGGTTAACTTTAACGTGTTCTGTTGACATGTGCTGGCAAGTTGTATGGTAAACAGTAACGTGTACTGTTGACATGAACTAGCAATGTGGGTGGTGTAACGGTAACGTGTACTGTTGACATGTGCTGGCAAGTTGTATGGTAAACAGTAACGTGTACTCTTGACATGTACTGGCCAGCTGTGTAGTGTAACGTTAACGTATACTGTTGACATGTAGTGGTAAGCTGTGTGGTGTAACGCTATCGTGTACTGTTGATATGTTCTGGTAAGCTGTGTGGTGTATCGGTAATGTGTACTGTTGACATGTACTGGCAAGCTGTGTTGTAACTGTAACGTGTTCTGTTGACATGTACTGGCAAGCTGTGTGGTGTAACGGTAACGTGTACTGTTGACATGTACTGACAAGCTGTGTTGTGTAACGGTAACGTGTACTGTACAAATGTACTGGCAGGCTGGGTGGTGTAACTGTAACGTGTACTGTTGACATTTACTGACAAGCTGAGTGGTGTAACGGTAACGTGTACTGTTGAAATGTACTGGTAGGCTATGTGGCGTAACGGTAACGTGTACTGTTGACATGTACTGGCAAGCTGAATTATGTAACGGTAACGTGTACTGTTGACATGTACTGACAAGCTGTGTTGTGTAACGGTAATGTGTACTGTACACATGTACTGGCAAGCTGGGTGGTGTAACGGAAACGTGTACTGTTGACATGTCCTGACATGTTTGAGGTGTAATTGTAACGTGTACTGTTGAAATGTAGTGGCAAAATGTGTGGTGTAATGCTAATGTGTACTGTTGCCTTGTGCTGGCAAGTTGTATGGTAAACAGTAACGTGTACTTTTGACATGTACTAACAAGCTGTGTGGTGTAACTGTAATGTGTTCTGTTTACATGTACTGGCAAGCTGTGTGGTGTAACGCTAATGTGTACTGTTGACATGTACTGGCAAGCTGTGTGGTGTAACTGTAATGTGTTTAGTTTACATATACTAGCAAGCTGTATAGTGACACAAGTCCGTATTAAATATTCATTTTTCAATTGCCCCGCTGTTGTTTTATTATATTAATTACGCTAAATGTTAGGACATTAGGCCGTCATTGTGTTAGTGTTTCGGTCTTGTGGTGATGCACTGTGGCGCGTGAATTTCTGCAAGTAAATATTTTGCTCTGTGTTCAACCGTCGTCACGAATCCTACAGGCAATTGAATTTCTTTTACGAATCTAGTCTCTTGACATGAATACATCTATTTCCCTTGAATCCGCTATATTCATTTCATATTACGAAATAACACTAGGAATTGTTGGACCTTATAATATCAGTGACTGACCGGCAGCTGTACGTTGTCTTCATAATTGGAGTTTCTTCTCACCATATATTGCCTTATCTCTGCTTATCATTCATAATGTGTCTGTCCTAGTATTATGCTTTTTCTTTGTGGTAAGATATATGTTTAAGAAGCCGTCAGTTTTTCCTTCAATGGAAATCTGTCCCGACTTAGAGTAACCCTGGTATCGGCCCTCCCAGTTGCAAACTGCTAGGTGTACGTTGCGCACCTATATATCAACTAGAGATGTTTACTGCCCCCTCCCCCAAAAATAGATACAATCTCCTGATAAACCGACCAGTAAAGAAGAAATAGAATCGGTGGCTGTGTATTGGATTCATCTGGCTCAGGGTTGGGAATAGCGGCTAGCTGCGGTTTTGTGTAATAGGATGCTATCAACTGTTGTATATGTTTACTAGCTTAGCAACTGTCAGCTCCTCGGGCTTTTTCTGTGCGTTCGTGCATGGGCCACCACAGAAACAAGTTTTGAGCATGTATGTGTGTATGTGTGTGCGCGCGCGTGTGTGTTTATGTGTGTGTGTGTTTGCTGATTGAAGCTGACACCAAGAGCAAGTGGCCCCTGCTTCCTATGTGCATCGTTCGAACCCAAATACTATTGAGTTCATTTCAATTCAATTAATTTTAGCCCCACTTTGTTAGGGAGCCTGCGGGTTCAAATTGCAACTGTCCGCTTGAATTCCCCACTTTACTGTTCTTATTTCCACAATTGTCACCGGTGAGCTTTAGAAATTTCTTTTGGGAATATTTACGGTGGATGTTTAGCCGTTGTTAATGATTAATAATTTGCTTGGAACACTGATCGACTGACATGCATGCTGTAGTGATCTCGCAACCGAAACTGCACTGTACTGCTGTGAATGTAAGAGCAGCAATCATGTGTGGTCGCCAGAACTGTACCGTCACATGTCCTTCTCGTAAACATTCACCAATATGTACTGCCTGCAGCTTCTGAGAAAGAGACAGCTTGCATGCGAACTTTGTGGAAATGGAGTTAGACAACTCCTTCCGTCTTACGAATGCATCTGTTTTGTGTGAACGGTAATTGGAGATCCGAACTACGAACCGTCTCCGAACATTCTACAATTTCAGTAATAGAATTTTGGATGAATTTCATTACGGTTGTGTGAAGGAGAGCAGACAAAATTTCTAGTCTGTTGTCTTGTGGATGCTCAGTCCGAGATACGAAGTACGTACCCTTGCCGTTTGCACCCCTCTAGAGAGATGAGATGGTATGCTTCGATAATCTAGCATGCCAGCATTCATCGTTTTGAATCTTTGGATACAAACAGATATGTACATTTCACTTAATAACTAATAAATGAAAGAGAAAAGTAACAACTGCAGTTACTCGATTGAGCAGCCAAGGGACCCTCTCACTGGTTTACACTCCCTCTTTCTGCTCTCAGTACGTCTCTAATCCTTACATGGCGGTACACATAACCCTCAAAGTCCCAGTGACGGACCAGCTGCTGCGATAGTTCCATAATGTACAAGTAACTCTGAGGACCGATCTTCCTCTGGGCTTGTCGGCTTTGTGACAGTATTGTTTACAGTAAGTCAGCTTATACACGCGGCAGTTGAGACGCCCCACAAAATGCGTGGCAACACCAACCGAACTTTCAGTGAGGAAATATATAAAAAGAAACGCGCGTTCGAATCTAGACGAGCGCTTCTGACGCCTTCAGTTTGGCGTCAGCCCAGCGTCAAGCGATTCCATCGCGGTAGGATGCGCTGTCAACGCAAGCGCTCGTAACGTTATGCAATCTACACTCAGGCGTTTCATTCGGCTTTCCCAGCGCGGCGTTCAGGTTTTTGTGCACGAAGTTCGATTCAGAAAAATTTATTTGCGAGGTCGAGGCGCGCCCACCTTTATGCAATGTTCAGTTGAAGGAATATTCGAACAGAGAAGTGAAGGAAGCATGTTGGGCAGAAATCGGCGAAGCAGTGTGTGAAGACTGGAGCACAGTTTCTTCCTCCATCAAAAACGAGAGAGGTTAGTAAATTTCCTTTATGTTGCTTTTTTCTTTATGCAACAAGAAATTTGTTGAACTTATAGAGGTAAGTGTGCTGATAAACCTGGTTTGTAGCGGTTTCCTGTGATTTTCTCAAAAACAGCTGTAACGATAACTTTCCTTTTTTGTAAATAGTGCTTGCTTCAATAGGTACCTATCAAAAGCCATAGCCGCCATATCCTTGAAATCTCGATGAACAAAGATACAGAACAAAGTTCTCTCAGATAAACGAAAACAACAGAAATATTTTCAGGTATTTTGAAAAAATGTCGGAAACAATACAAATGGCGGAGTGAATGGGAAATAGGGAAAGATATTGCTCCAATACAATGACATATTTTTATGCTTCTGAACTGTTACATTCACATTAAAATGCAACAAAAATCCGGTGGTAACAGTAATGTGGTATTCAGCAGATTCTTCTAATTTGTGCCCATCCCCACTCTCTTATTTTGCCATGGAAGAGCTCCTGCTCCATTAAAATATTCACAAAACATTCCTCAATTCTATTCCTTGGAGCGTCCTCCTACACTGGCCGATTCTTGTACACCTTGTAATTCACATGGCAGAGTATCTTCAAAAACAAACCCATCCCCCTTCCTAACAAAATTGCGCAAAACACAGCAACACTGTACTATGATGGACGCAAAGTTTGGATGCACAAGAATGACTGAACATGCCATTTGTTGCTCAAAATTCTAAAGGTACACTCCACAACGCGTCTGGCTCTGGCGTGTCTGTAGTTGTATGTCCTCTTTTCATGAAATAGATTTTTGGAAGGATATGGTTGCAGCAATTTCTTTGACAGGCCAAAATCCTCGTCTCTAAGCAGGACATGAGGAACTGGAGTACCATCTCTTGAGTCATTCGACGGTAGGGGCTTGTCACCAGGCAAATCCAGTTGCCGGACATTGAAACGCTTCCAGAAATTTGACTTCTTACATACATAAGATTCTCCTTCACGTCCATATGAACCATCTGTAGCTGTAAAATAGTAGTTTGCATCAGCCACAGCAACCAAAACAACTGAGAAATAATTCTTGAAGTTGAAATAGTCAGATCCAGTATTGGGCGGGCACTGCATTCCGATGTGTTTTCCGTCCACGCCTCCCACACAGTTGGGAAAATTGGTAAATTTATAGAATTAAGCGGATTTTTTTTCAACCATATTTCCTTGTTTGGTTCGGGCATTTCATGGGGCTGCAAGACATTCCAAATGACTTAGCATGTTTCCTGCACTATACCCGGAATAGTTTTCCGTGAGACCTTGAAATCAAATTCCAAATCTCCAAAATTCATCCCTGAGGCCAAGTAAGTACCTGAAAAATAGTAAAAAATTTGAATCGTTTGTTTCGGTAAAGGAGCTGATGAAGAAGTGGAAAGCTATCCGGGACAACTTTGTGAGGTACCATAGACAAATCACTCAAACGGAAACAGGGAAGGCTGCCACCAATAAGAAACTGTACATGTTCTACCTTCAACTCCAGTTGCTGCTCCCGCACGCCAAGGGAAATACTAGTACTTCCTCCAACATTATTGCTCCAGTAGGAACTCAGAATGACGCAGAGGGCTCGTAGAACACTGTGGACCAGACTGCTAGTAGTACTGTAGAGGACAGCCAAAATGTCATTAACGCTACGTCAAGCCCTACGACAGGGACTAACGTTGCTCTTAGTCCGAGCAAAAAGAAACACAAGAGCCTCCACATACATCATAGTAAGAGAGCAGCTAATGAACATTCCATTGCTTCGTCAACTAAGGAATTGACATCAATTTTGACAGAAAGCCTCCCTTTCAGAAAAAGCAGGCATACCAGGAAAAAGAACGACAGGCAGTTGTATATGGCCATCAGGCATTCTTGTTGTCGTTTGTACCTACATTAAACAGTATGCCCCTTCATGTCGCCATGGAAGCTAAAGTAAAAATAGCTGAAGTTGTCAATGTATCCCTCCAGAGGTCATATATGAACCTCAATACCTCAGCTTGGTGGTCCACTTCTGAGTGCTCAACACGTGCACCATCAACACCATTCAACACGGATTCCAACTCTGAGGATGTCAACATAACAGACTGCATCCTGTTACAGAATGTAATTCAAAACAACTGATTTTTCCTTTTTATGATGTAGAATAAATTACATAAACAGAAAATAAATAAAAACAAAAAATGCTTTATTTCTTGTTCATTTATTTTGGTTCAATGGGTCTCAACTCGCAAGATATGATGAAAAGTCAAACACGAATATTTGGGTTATGTTTGTATTATTATTATTATTATTATTATTATTATTATTTTCATTGATGCTGCATGACTGAATCTTTTCCTTGATGCATCTCTTCATAAGGAACAACTGTACTAAAGTCAGTAAAGTAAAAGTCCGCTTCTAAAGTCGGATAACTCCATGTCGAACATTGAATGCTCTATGCAGCAACATTGAACACAGTAAGCACCTATAAAATCCTATATAATCGTCAATTTCGACTAACCTCTAACATATTACGAGTCTCTCAGCAGGATGAATACTCTGTCTCATGATGGTGTCCTGTTTCGCAATATTTTCGCCTATTAAACCAAGAAATTCGTCGAAAGAAGTAGTTGACATTCTGTAGTATTGGAAGAATGTCTTCGGATATATTCTGTGGTTGTTGAAGGAAGTATGAAAATTACCTATCGACAGACGATGTGATGACAGTGAAGGATGAGTCCACCATCGCCTCTTTCGACTAGTTTTTTTATTTCTTTCTACATTCTCCAACAACAGAAGCCCCGCAACACATCCGATCTGAAGAGTGTTCATTTTTTCAAACCTAGCAGACTACTAAAACGCACTGTTCAAAAGCACGTGTAGAAGAACCGACGCGGTTGGGACGCCCTATCAGCCTGCAGTTCCCATTCCCTCCGCCATTCGTATTTTTTCCGACATTTTTTCAAAATACCTGAAAATATTTCTTTGATTTTCGTTCATCTGAAAGAGTTTTGTTCTGTATCTTTGTTCATAAAGTTTTCCAGGATATGTCTGCAATGGCGTTTGATAGGTACCTATCGAAGCAAACACCGTTTACAAAAAAAGGAACAAAATCGTTAGAGATGTTTTTGAGAAAATCACAGAAAACCGCTACAGACCACGTTTTTCAGCACACTTACCTCCATAAGTTCAACAATTTTCTTGCTACATAACGAAAAACCAACATAAAGAAAATTTACTAACCTCTCTCATTTTTGATGGAGGAAGAAACTGTGCTCCAGTCTTCATACATCGCTCCACCGATTTCTGCCCAGCATGTTGCCTTCACTTCTCTGTTCGAATATTCCTTACACTGTACACTGTATAAGGGTGGCCGCGCCTCGACCTCGCAAATAAATGTTTCAGCATCGAACATCGTGCACAAACGCCACGCTGGGTCCGCGGAATGAAACGCCTGAGTGTACATTGCACAACGTTACGAGTCCTTGCGTTGACAGCGCCTCCTACCGCGTTGGAATCGCTTGAGGCTTGGCTGACGTCAAATTGAAGACGTCAGAAGCGTTCGTCTAGATTCGAAAGCGCGTATTTTTATATTTCCTCATTTTAAAGTTCGGTAGGCGTTGCCACGCGTTTTGTGAGGCGTATCAACTGCCGCGTTTTGAGCGCTCATGTAATATCAGCCTTAGGGTGCGTACACACCAACAGAGTCGAGTCGAGTTCAATCCAGTCCGGTCAGACTCACAAAGACGCGGCAATGACTCCGTGGCCTCCTTACAATTGCAGCCGCGGCAGTGCGTACACACCGCACAGACGAGTCGAGTCAGTCACACGAGTCTTGCCGAGTCATGAGTCTTGATGCCGCATGTTCCATTTTCGTCAGTCAGACTCTAGTGATCGGGCGTGACGGCTGCTATCTTGAGGAAGAAATGGATGTGGAAAAGTTTATTCTTTTAGTTAAGGATCACGAGGCAATTTACGACGCCTCGCGTTGTGAACATCGGAACCGGCGTCTTACGTTGATGGTGATGTTCATATCAACAAAAACAACAGCGCCACTAACAACAGTAATAATGTTCTTATTGTTATTAGGCCTTCTGTTTAAAGTTTGTGTACGTTTTTTTTTGGCGTAGTAGAGAGTGACAGCCGACTGTCAACTGGCTTCAAATTAAAGACAGTATAATGTGTTTGTAGTGTATCATCATCATCGTCATCATCATCATCATCGTTTGAATCAAGGGATAGGTGAAAGAAGGAAGTAATAAAAGTAATGGAATGTACTACTTCAAATATTTTCTTTACTGTAAGTTAATTATATTCAGATTACGTTCGTGACTTCTGTGGGAACGCTTCATCCCCTACAAAGTACAGTGGGATACTTATGCTTGTACGTGGAATATTTCTAATTGGAGGAACATTTAAGTCACCAGAACTAAACGCCTTTCCAAAGTTTGAGTTACTAAAAGCACTTATCATTGTCACGTCCGTGGGCTCCTACATCAATCAGTGTGAAGCAGCAGTTTGCATCAGCCACACCTAACAAGTTCATTGAGTGAAAGCTTTTGTAATTAAAATACAAAGATCCCGCGTTTGGTGGGCATTTGATGTTTCCTGTATCTGCTTCCTATGCAATTAGACGTTTTACAAATTTCGTTGAACTCATCTGCAATTCGCAGCCATATTTCCGAAGTACGGACTGTTTTATATATATTGGTTGCAGTACCTTCCAAATGTCTTTTCCAGACTCACGTACAATTCCCTGTTCTGTATTCTTTCCAACCCGTAAAAAGTATCCCAAAGACGCAAATAATTCCCAATTGGCAAGACACCTGAAGCCGATTCTTTCATCAGACTCCCAGAAATGTAAGGACAAGTGGCACAACTTAAGAAGTAATTGTATGATGGAAAGAAGAAAATCAAAAGAAAAAATACCAGGAAGTGGGACTACGGTAAAAAGGAAATGGCCATATTATGGTGTCATGAATTTTTGGAGTACTGCTTGCAGCGTAGAACTATGGAAATGTTCCAGATACAGCAACTGCAACTGAAGTTGCATTCACTGATCAGATGAAACTGAAATCGGCAACTCTGAACAACTGGAAGGAGAAAATATGATTCATGATCATA
>Ga0123355_10015945_pt1 | contig 11822 bp, 8 predicted proteins | sample TergutEmb28metaG_3_FD_89872 | JGI IMG/M metagenome (GOLD analysis project Ga0123355, IMG submission 89872) | Embiratermes neotenicus P1 segment gut microbial communities from Petit-Saut dam, French Guiana - Emb289 P1 | ecosystem: Host-associated > Arthropoda: Insects > Digestive system > Gut ...
GCGAGGAGGGGATGGGTGCGGCGTACTAGCAGTACGCAAGCCCAGACCCGACGAAGCAGCGTGCCAAAAAGACCGTTGGATTGGTCAGTTTATTTTTTCCAAATGCCTAAGAGATTTCAACTCATAAGTCTTCCGCCTGTGCAAGCGGATGAACAGTGATAGGCGAAGGATCGGCGACAGGCTGAGAATGCGCTGTGAATCCGTTCAAAACTCGCCGGATCCCCATCGCAAACCTCAGCCCGTCGCCTTTGTATGTTGGCCGCTTGCACAGCGCGTAAGTTTCTAAGCTGTTGCTTCGAGAGCCTCCGATCTCGCAACAGCTTTTTTTGTATTTTCTCATAAATATTATGTTGACAATTAAGAATAATTGGTGTAATATGGCATATAGAGAAGAATTTCAATACAAAAAATGTTTAATGGGAATTTTATGCTGTTGAGGTCAAATATTATACTTTAGGAGGAATGCGTGTGAAAAAAAGAGAATTATGGAAACAACGCAAAGTTTTCACAACAATTGTAGCTTTGTCTACATGTGTATTGCTGATAGCTGGTACATTTGCTTGGACTAATTTCAGCAGCCAAGTGATAAACGTATTTGCGGGTAGTGGGCAGCCAGGCTCACAGATCAGCGGACCTGGAGGTACGTTGCATAACGATTTCTGTGAAGGTTCGACACATAGGGCTGTGTATATCGAAAATTGGGGCAGCGAGGTTCTCTTTGTAAGGGTTCTTTTGCATGAGTATATGGAAATGGGCGATGGAGCCGGCTTGCCTAACTCGGATAACAATCTGGCTGTGCCAATTGATCCAAATGCTTTGCTTGATGAGGTGTCAACCTGGACGCCTTTTAGTATTTTACATATAGATGAAAATCAGACACCAACCCGTCCTGATGGCTATACAGGCATATTGAATCAATACTGGAGATGGACTATGGGCGGGCAAAAATATTTCTATCCTGCTCCAGAGACATATAGAGGGGATCCGTCATGGGTTTCTAGTGGCAGCCATGAAGCTGTAAGTCCACATAGCGTAAACATGTATGGCTATGCATCAAGACAAACCTTACCTGCCACGGCTATAACGATGGCTCAATGGATCGATATGGGGTCTCCTATTGGTAATTACTGGGTCATTGATAACGATGGCTTTTCATATTGGGCGGCACCTTTATTACCCGGGCAAGCAACAGGTATGTTGATTAATACTGTCGAACTAATCGGTGAACCTATGGAAGACTATTACTATGGAATAAGCGTAAATGGGCATATGGCGACAAGAGATGGTGAGGATGGTAATAATTGGGAGCAGCTACTTGCCGATGCCTCGCCTCAAGCCCAAGAACTCCTCCAAAAAATTGTCGATGCACCAACCGAAAATATCAGCGTTGAAACGCAGAATAGAGTGACTCTTGACTATGTATTAGTCCGCCCAGGTCAGGAAGTTGTTTTATCAGCTTTTACTGAAAGTGGTGCTGAGGATATTGAGTGGCATTCGGAGCCTACTCAGGATGTTACTTTCTCTGTCAGCGGCAACCAAGCTACGCTGCGGGTTGCAGATGATGCTCTTAATGGCAGCGAAATGGTTGTTTCCGCATCCTATTCTGGTGATTCAAGTATCAGTTGGGAAAGGCATATATATGTTCTGGATGAATCGGTGATAGTTGTGAGACAAGGTCGCAGATTCAGATTGTTCGACAATAATATTTTTTATGAAATACTTGAGCATTATCCTTATCGTGATAATTACATGAGCGCAGGTCCAGACGGGATACCTGGTACCAGTGATGATATGAGAAACGTTGTGATGTTAAATGGTGCATGGTATTTGGATATACGATATGAGTTTGGTCATGGCTGGTTCGGCTCTACCGGAGCTAGCGGCATGGTCGGCTTCAGTGATACTGTTATATCGTTCGCCTGTGTCGGCTAACGCAATTACAAAAAAGTGCTATTTTAAATATAGAATCCCACTGTAGGAAATTTTCTCACAGTGGGATTTTTGCGCTTGGTAATATGTACGATTCTGTCATAATAACCTTAACACAAAATATTGCAAATATGTTTCAAAGTGTGTTACAATTAATTGGGAGAAACACCGAAAAACCATCAAAATAACAGTCAAGAAAGATAATTATACTATAATCACAGAATGGTTGGGTTGTATGATGACAAAAAGAGAGCTAGTTTTAGCAGCTTTAGCACATCGGGAAACTAATCCTATACCTTTTCACATTGAGCTGACTGCGCAGGCAAAGGAAAATCTTGTGGCGTATACTGCCGATCCCCATGCCGCTAATAAATTACCATCTTGTCTGCATTACATGCAATACTGGGGATGGCCCACAGAAGTGCCGAACAGACCATCATATTACCAGGATGAGTTTGGCGTTATCTGGAATCGCAGCGGCGCGGATAAGGACATAGGTGTAATCGAAAGTCCATTGATCGAGGATTTGGAAGATCATCAATATGTTTTCCCGAAGGCGGATATTGCCCGTCTACGCCGCGACATAGAGCATTTGCTGGCTACCCGGGAGGATCAATTTACCTTTGTGGGTTTTGGCTTTTGTATGTTCGAGCGTAGTTGGAGTTTAATGGGAATGGAAAATGTGCTGACCAGTATGGTAGCATCCCCAGAGAAATTGGAGCAACTTTACGATAATATCTGTGAATATTTTCTGGAACTTGTACATATAGCGTTAGAGTATGACATTGATGGTGTGTACTTTGGTGACGATTGGGGACAACAGAAAGGGTTGATTATGGGGCCGCACCTCTGGCGTAAATTTATTAAGCCGCGTATGGCCCGTCTCTATGCGCCTGTCAAGCAAAGAGGCAAAGTAGTGTTACAACACTCCTGCGGTGATTGTAATGAGATATTCCCCGATCTAATCGAAATCGGTGTAGACTGCTACCAAACTTTCCAACCGGAAGTTTATGACATTGCTAAAATGAAAGCATTATACGGTGACAAACTGACTTTTTGGGGAGGCATTTCTACTCAGCAAACCTTGCCAAGTATGACATCCGACCAAGTGAGACAAGAAATCTTGCGAGTTATGCAGGTGCTGCGGCCAAATGGCGGCTTGATTATAGCGCCGGCTCACGCCGTCCCGTTTGATGTACCGCCTGAGAATATTTTGGCAATGGCGGAAGTGTTTCAAAAACAGGAGAGATTTTTATAAGATTCACTTTCATAAAGGAGGTGATGGCGGCAAAACTTGCAATATAAGGCTCTCAAACAATGTAAATTAACAATAATGTTAAGGAGGCACTTTTCTTGAAGAAAAATTTATTGGCAGTATTTATTGCCTTGTTATTGGTATCGGCGGTGGTGATCGGATGTGCGTCTGAAGCTGATCCCACAGTAGCTCCCCCAGCAGATACTGCAGAAGTGGAAGCCCCAGCAGTAGAAACTGAAGGTACAACAGAAGCTACACCTGGAGACGATGATGGACAGGAACAGCCTACTGCACCCGATGGTGCATTCAGAATAGGTTATACTACGATGGATCTTGCCAATCCTTACTTTGTTTCCTTAGTCGCTGGCATGGAGGAACGTGCAGAGGAGTTAGGTGTAGAATTACATACTCACGATGCACGCCAGGATGCGGCCAGTCAAGTTTCGGCAATCGAAAACTGGATCGCTATGGAATTGGACGCGATCATTGTCACTCCATTCGACACAGACGCGCTGACCGACGTAGTGCGAAGGGCACATGAGGCAGGTATCGTACTCGTTAACGGTAACCAAGAATACACCGGCCACAAAGATGCTTTTGTAACCATTCCCGAATATGGCTATGGCAGAATGCTGGGCTTGCAAGCGGGGAGATGGATCAGAGATATGATGGACGGCGAAGCAGAAGTGGCGATTCTGAGCCAGCCGGCTATCGGCACCATCATATACAGGGTTGAAGGTATTATTTCTGGTATTCATGAGTACGCGCCTAACGCGGAAGTTGTAACGGAACAAGCAGCTCTTACCCCGGCAGAAGGCTTAGCTGCAACTGAAACAATCCTTTTGGCACACCCAGACGTTGAGGTTATCGTTGCATTCAACGATTCTGGTGCATTGGGTGCATATGAAGCAGTCGTAGCAGCCGGCAGAGCGTCTGACAGATTCTTCATCGGTGGAGTAGACGCTGTTCCTGATGCAATTCAAAGACTGAAAGAAGGCGGCATCTTCCGTGCAACAGTTGACATTGACCCGTTCGGCACCGGTGGGGTGTTCCTGGATACTGCGATTGGTATCATAAACGCCGGCGGCCCAACACCACTGTATGAAGGGACTTTCCCAGAAGACGATTGGGTAATTATTCCAATGAGAGAAGTGAATCCCGACAATGTATTCGATCTTTTCCCTGAACCCAATTGATGTAATAAGACGGGGAGGAGGGGGCGTAGCAAGCCCCCTCCGCTTTTTTTATTTCTTGTTTTAACACCACCCAGATTTGGAAAGACCCTTAATTTCTTGATGAAAGCGAGATGTGCGAAGATGGACGAGTACATACTTCAATTAAAAAACATCACCAAGCACTTTCCCGGCGTCAAGGCGTTAAACAATGTGAGTTTTGACCTGAAAAGGGGAGAAATACATGCGCTTGTAGGCGAAAACGGTGCTGGCAAATCCACTTTAATCAAAATTATCACTGGTGCCCTTGAGCCATCAGAAGGGCAAATTATTTTTGATGGTAATGTCATCACAAAAAATGATCCCACTAAATCAATGAAGAACGGCATATTTACGATCTATCAGGAACTAAATCTGCTTTCTGCTATGTCTGTCATGGATAATATGTTTCTGGGTAAAGAGATTGAGCGCAATGGACTTCTTAACAAGAGGTGTATGCTGGAGACTTGCAACAGTGTAATTGAGCAGCTTGGTGTTGAAATCAATCCTAAGAGCCTGGTCAGGGACTTGAGCGTGGCATACCAGCAGTTAGTGGAAATTGCCAAAGTACTTTTGACCGAAAGCAAAGTGTTGATTATGGATGAGCCTACAGCCCCGTTATCAGATAACGAAATCGAGATTTTATTTGGTATTATACAAAAACTAAAAACAAAAGGCGTTTCGATCATTTATATCTCCCACAAGCTGGATGAAATTTTTGAGCTGGCTGACAGAACGACTGTAATACGAGATGGCGAGCACATCAAAACAATGAATACCCACGATGCAACAAAAGACGAACTCATCAAACTTATGATCGGGCGTGAGTTGGGCGATCAATATCCCAAACACAACCCCGAGGTTGGTGGCACCTTGCTCCAGATAGAAGCACTTACCAATTACAGGGTTAAAGGAGTTTCCTTAGCACTTAAAAAAGGGGAAATACTGGGTGTAGCTGGTCTCGTTGGTTCTGGGCGTACGGAAATGGTTCGGGCTGTTTTTGGTGCCGACAAAAAACATAGTGGCAAAATTATACTAAATGGCAGGGAAATAACCGTTAAATCGCCATTGGATGCGATCAAATATGGGATTGGTCTAATTCCAGAGGATCGCAAGCATCAAGGATTGTTACTTAACCAAACCATTCGGCTGAATATGACGTTTAGCAGCCTGCGTAACGCCAAGGGCCTGCTTATAAATAAAATGAAAGAAACATCTTTCTGCAAGGAATTGTGGCAGAAACTGAATATAAGAGGAGCATCACTAGCACAAAAAGCCGTCAGTCTTTCCGGCGGGAACCAACAGAAGGTCGTGTTGGCCAAATGGCTGGCTACACAATGCGATATACTCATCTTTGATGAGCCTACAAGGGGTATAGATGTTGGAGCAAAGCGCGAGATATATTCTCTTATGAGCCAAATCACAAGTGAAGGCAAGTCAATCATCATGATATCTTCCGAAATGCCTGAGTTGATCGGTATGTCTGACCGTATTGTCGTGTTTCGTGAGGGTAAGTTGGTCGGCGAGCTGAGCGATGATATCATTTCCCAAGAAAACATATTGAAAATGGCAGCAAATTATTAAACGCTTGAGGTGAATATCCGTGAAACTAACTAATTTTCTATCAAAATACGCACTATACGCTATTCTCCTGGCGCTAATCATATTATTTTCTCTTTCTTCTCCGTTTTTCTTAACAACTATCAATGCCATAACAATAGCTCGGCAGGTTGCAATCATTGGTATATGTGCTGTGGGTATGACGTTTGTTATACTAACTGGTGGTATTGACTTATCCACTGGTTCCGTCGTTGGTGTGTCAGCCGCAGCGGCGGCATGGCTTATGGTTGAGGGTATACATCCGGTGTTTGCGACCCTATCTGCATTGGCACTTGGTGTTGTTTTCGGTTTGGTTAACGGTTTCTTTATCAATCAAATATCATTGCCACCGCTCATTACCACCCTGGGCACGATGACGGCGTTAAGAGGTGTAACCATGCTGTTGACCGACGGTCGTGGGGTCTCTGTGCCTGTAAGTGGCTATAGGGTTATCGGGCAAGGGAACATTGGCGTTATCCCTGTGCCAGTAATTATTATGGTTGTCGCGTTTATATTGGGATATATTATACTAGAAATGACGAAGTTTGGGCGGTATGTATATGGTGTCGGTGATAATGAGGAAGCGACCAGGCTCTCAGGCGTAAACGTGAAAAAGGTCAAGTACGCTGTGTATGCATTTAGTGGTTTCTTATCGGCGCTTGCAGGCATTGTTTTCTTATCGCGTCTTATGAGCGCACAACCTACTGCCGGCCAAGGTTATGAGTTGGAGATAATCACAGCAGTCGTGCTGGGCGGCGTGAGCATTAAGGGTGGAGAAGGTAAAATTTCTCTGGTTGTTGTTGGTGTTCTAATAATGGGCGTGTTAACTAATGGCATGATCCACATGAATATTGATCCTTTCTACCAATGGGTTGTACAAGGTTGTGTTTTACTGCTTGCAGTGAGCTATGATCGGTTCATGGAAAAGCGGCGGAATGTCATTGCGATGCAAAGCTCAGCACAACAATAACGTATCTGGAAACATAAGTTTACACTGCCTCTTAGATTTATGCATCTCGTTGATAATATTCGATACTAACTAACATAACCTTTGTTTATTGCGGAGGTGAAAAGTTGCATTACTATATAGGTGTGGACGGAGGCGGAACTAAAACTGCAATAGTAGCTGCTAGCCGGGATGCCTCTGTGTTTTCCTATGTCAAAACGGGAAGCGCCTCGTGGCGGGAATATGGTATAGATCCCGTGGTGAAAAATATCAAGCAGGTGATTGAAGCACTTCCTTTTCAGGCTGAAGATTCCATCGTCGGTATGGCGGTGGGATTGCCTTGTTTTGGCGAAAGTGCTGATGGTGACCGCGAACTTGAGCGAGCTTTACATGAGGCTTTTGATGGTATCCCTTTATATCTGAGCAATGATGTGGAGGTGGGTTGGGCAGGCTCTTTGGGGCTTTCACCTGGTGTTAATGTGGTTGCTGGAACAGGTGCAATTGCCTTTGGTAAGGACAAGGAGGGTAATATAGCCAGAAGTGGCGGCTGGGGCGAATTTTTTGGTGATGAGGGCTCGTGCTACTGGATGGGCCTTCGTGTAATGGAGTTATTCACTAAGCAATCAGATGGACGTATGGTGCGTGATGAATTGTATGAGCTTGTCCGCCGCGAACTGAAACTTACAAACGATTTAGATTTTATTGATCTAATATATGACCAATATAGGCATCGGGACAAGGTTGCTGCATTGCAGCTTTTGGCAAAACAGGCTGCTATGGCTGGTTCACAGAGTGCTAAAGCATTGTATGTGGCAGCAGCGGCTGAATTGTGTCTGCTTGTTCGTGCTATTCGCGATAAGCTCATATTTGCTAATGAACCGTTTTTGGTTTCCTATTCTGGCGGACTGTTCCACGCGGTCGACTTCGTTTTTCCAAGGTTTACACAGGGTGTAGAGGAAATGGGCGGAAAACTGATGCCACCTCGATTTGAACCTGCCGAAGGCGCTTTGCTTTTGGCCTTTTCTAAATTCCATACTGAGGGGTTGCCCCGATTGCATGCACGCTTAAGCGAAAACAAATGACGGAGGTTTTTTATGGACAATACTTATAAAGAAATACATGACACTTTTAATGCATTGAGCAAGACAGCGGCTTATTTAGATGAAAGATGGGACGTTATTAAAACCTTTCTAGAAAATAAAAGCCGTTTTATATTCATTGGTTGCGGCTCCAGCTATTCTGTTGCGAAATCCTTTGCAGCGATCTGCAACATGCATGGAGATGTGCCGGCATCAGCACTGGCTGCGGGGGATGTTTTGCTTCATGCTGCCCGCTATAAAAAAATGGCGGATGGCGCTGCAGTTGTATTTATTTCTCGTTCAGGCCGTACCAGTGAACTGGTTTTAGCGCTGGACACCCTGATTTCGCAAGGGGCTTCGATGTCAGTGCTATCTTTGGCAGCGGCAGAAGATTCGCCTCTTGGTGCAAAGAGCGACTTGACGCTTGCTACTCCATGGGCCTTCGATGAAAGCGTATGTCAGACACGTACGGTCACCAATTTCTATTTCATGGGAGCGTATATTTGGGCAAGACATTCAGAAAACCAAGCCACTTTAGACGATTTACAGCATTTGCTGCAATCAGGCTCCGAATATTTGGAGCGAGCTGGGAAAGTTGCAAAAGAACTCGCCTCTCACTCTTGGAGTCGTGCAGTCGTATTGGCCGACGCTGAATTGGAGGGCCTGGCGGAAGAAGGGGCATTGGTGTTTAAAGAGGTATGTCAACTTCCTGGTAACTATTATCATGTATTGGACGTGCGTCATGGGCCTATTGTGCTTTTAGGAGAGCAGACGTTGGTTCTTGTTGCGCTGGGTGTCGGTGACGAGCTAGAGCGTAATCTTTTGGGAGACCTAAAAACGAAAGGTGCGAAGTTGGTTGTGTTTGCTGATATGCCTATGCCGGATTTGTGCGATATCAGTTACGGGCATCCGCTAACCCATATAGCTCGGGGGATTCCCTTCATTCTTCTCTGTCAGATGGTGGCATACGAGAAGTCGAAGTTAACTGGCGCGAACCCTGATAAACCTGATGGGTTGGATCCATGGATTGCGCTGTGAGCAAAAGTATGATAATTCAACCCATAAAAAAAGCTGTTGCATCGGATACGTCCGACATTGCAACAGCTTTTTCTTTATATTAGACAATAAAACCAATAAAAACCAATAAAACGTTGACAATTGAGAATTTTAGTGTAATATGTTATTTAAAGGTGGATTTTCAGATAGCTAATCGTTTAAAAAGATTTATTTGCTATCTAATGTTAAAAACTATTCATTTGGGAGAGTGATGTATGAAAAAGAAAAAACAATGGAGACAACGCAAAATTTTTACAGCAATTGTAGCTATGTCTACATGTGTATTGTTGGTAGCCGGTACATTTGCATGGACTAATTTCAACAGTCATGTGATAAATATCTTTACGGGTCGTGGGCAACCAGGCTCGCAGAGCAGTGGTCCTGGAGGTACATTGCATAATGATTTCTGTGAAGGTTCGACACATAGGGCTGTGTTTATCGAAAATTGGGGCAGCGAGGTTCTTTTTGTAAGGATCCTTTTACAGGAATATATGGAAATGGGCGAAGGGGCCGGCTTATCTAATTCAAATCTCAATTTTGCCGTGCCAATTGATCCAAATGCGTTACTTGATGAAGTTTCAACCTGGGCACCTTTCAGTGCAGTACATATAGATGAAAATCAAACGCCAGCCCGTCCAGATGGTTATACAGCCATATTGAATCATTACTGGAGATGGACTATGGGAGGGCAAAAATATTTCTTTCCTGCTTCGGAGACATATAGGGGAGATCCGTCATGGGTCGCTAACGGAGGGCATGAAGCTGTAAGCCCGCATAGTGTCAACCAGTATGGATATGCGTCGAGGCAGACCCAGCCTGCCGCGGTTATGACGATGACTCAATGGATTGACAGTGGCTCTCCTATTGGCAATTACTGGATTATCGATTACGATGGTTTTTCATACTGGGCAACGCCTTTATTGCCCGGACAAGCAACGGGTATGTTGATTAATACTGTCGAGCTCATTAATGATCCGACGGAAGACTATTATTATGGGATAAGCGTACAAGGGCATATGGCGACAAGAGATGGTGAGGATGGTAACAATTGGGAGCGCCTCTTAATCGATGCCTCGCCGCAAGCCCAAGGACTTCTTCAAAAAATTGTCGATGCACCAACCGAAAATATCAGTGTTGATACGCTGAATAGAGTGGCTCAAGACTATGTGTTGGTTCGCCCAGGTCAAGAGGTTGTTTTATCAGCCTTTACTGAAAGTGGTGCCGAATATATTGAGTGGCAATCGAACCCTACACAGGATATTGGCTTCTCTGCTAGCGGTAACCAAGCCATACTACGGGTAGCAGATAATGCACTCAATGGCAGCGAAATGGTTGTTTCCGCATCTTACTCTGGAAATGCCAGTATTAGCTGGACAAGGAATATACTAGTTCTAGCTGAATCGGAGATAATTACAGGCCCCGGTGGTCGCAGATTCAGGATGTTCGATAACAATATTTTTTATGAAATATTTGATGATCAACCTTACCGTGGTAATTACATAAGTGCAGGCCCAGACGGCATACCTGGTACCGCTGATGACTTAACGAATATTGTCCAGATATCTGGTGCATGGTATTTGGATTTTCGATATGAGCTGGGCGATGGCTGGTTCGGTTCAACAGGACCTAGTGGCATGGTTGGCTTCAATGATTATATTGAAGTATTCGTATGTGTTGCTGTTGACCTTCCACCCCCTCCGCCTACAGTTACTCCGTCTCCAGGGCCTGAAGCTCCGCCAACAGCGTCACCAACACCTACGATAACTGTAACGCCAACGGCGACATTAACACCTACGATAACCGCAACGCCGACGTCGCCACTAACACCTACGCCTACATTACGACCTCCAACGATTACTCCAACAAGGACTGCAACGCCAACAACGCCGCCGACACTAACACCTACATTACAGCCTCCAACAATTACACCAACAAGGACTGTAACACCAACTCTGGCCGTAGCACCGTCACCTACACCAACGGGTAGAAGATATCGACAACTTGTGTCAACAGTTGCACAAGCGCAACAAATAAACTTGGTTTGGACATCAAGTTCACCATATAGAATAGTGCGAACCCGTAGCTTTGATGGCCTTAATGAGCCAGGCTCTCCTATTATAAAAGAGATGCCTAGAAGTATGGGCGGTGGAGCATGGACTGTAACTGTACAGGAGGCTTTCGCTTTCGATCCAGTAACCAGGACTAACCGTCCCATTAGTAACTCATGGTTGACTGTCTCACCACTAAGCGGCCATGGTGATGTCGAGCTGAATCTTTCTTTTACTGCTAATAGAGGCCCAAATAGAATTGATCACCAACGAAGATGGACGACAGTTATCGTTCAGTCGGGAAATGAGATTTGGGAAATTGGAGTTAGTCAATCGAATAGTGCACATTTTTATGCATACACATTCTCAACACTTCAGGCTTTACGCGATATATACCCGTGTGGCTCGTATTTAACCGATCCCGTGTTCATTGAACGTACGCGGGGAATAGGCGCGCCTTTACATTAATATGTACTGAGTTAGATTAATTTGTGTTGGTAGTGTCAGCCCAGTTATGAGAAAATCCGCCGTTTCAGTTATCCAATGATCCGGCGGTTTTCTATTGAGCGATCGATTTTAGGCATTCGGAAAAAATAAACTAGCCAATCCAACGGTCTTTTTGGCACGACTACTTCGTCGCGTCTGGGCTTGCGTACTTCTAGTACGCCGCACCCAGCCACTCCTCGAGTCGCACCAAAA
>Ga0123355_10015946_pt1 | contig 11822 bp, 6 predicted proteins | sample TergutEmb28metaG_3_FD_89872 | JGI IMG/M metagenome (GOLD analysis project Ga0123355, IMG submission 89872) | Embiratermes neotenicus P1 segment gut microbial communities from Petit-Saut dam, French Guiana - Emb289 P1 | ecosystem: Host-associated > Arthropoda: Insects > Digestive system > Gut ...
AGGCTTGGCGATTTTTATGAAATGTTTTTTGATGATGCCTATAAAGCTTCAGCGATTTTAGAAATTGCACTTACAGGCCGGGATGCCGGCATGAATGAAAGAGTTCCAATGTGCGGAGTTCCGCATCATGCGGCTGAAAGTTATATTCAGAAACTAATTGAAAAGGGAATGAAAGTTGCCTTAGCGGAACAGGTTGAAGAAGTTGGAGCTTCTAAAGGAATTGTTAAGCGCGATGTTGTAAAAGTAATTACACCGGGAACCTTTTTTGAAGGGGCGCTTTTAAATCGGGAAAATATTTATATTGGCAGTATTACGCAAATAAAGGAAGGTTTTTATTTTTCTTTTGCTGATTTTTCAACCGGAGAAGTAAATACTAGTTTTTATGGTAATGATTTTAATGCTTGTATCAATGAAGTAATTAATCTGAATATAAAAGAACTTGTTGTTTCTAATAATTTTAATCTTAAACTTTTAAACAACCTTCTTAAAAGTTATCAAATCTTAATCTCTAAAGAAACAAATCAGGATTTATCGCCAGAATTATTAAATCTAACATCGGAACTTAAAGAAGACTATCAAATTCCTGTAGCGCTATTGATTAATTATATTATCGGCACACAAAAAAAGTCTTTATCACATTTTCAAAAAATCAATGTTATCGAGCCGCAAACATTTCTTAAAATTGATTATTATTCGAAGAAAAACTTAGAAATTAATGAAACCTTACGTTCCGGAAATAAAACCGGCAGTCTTTTAAATTTATTAGATCAATGTCAGACAGCTATGGGCTCAAGAAATTTAAGAAAATGGCTTGAGCGTCCGCTTTTAAGCTATTTAGAAATAAATAAAAGATTGACAACCGTGGAGGCCTTAATTAATGATTTTATCGCTCGTGAAGAAATGATTAAGGCATTAAAAAACATTTATGACCTTGAACGCATTGTCGGTAAGATATCTGTTGGTAATGTTAATGGGCGAGATTTATTTCAGCTTAAAAAATCAGTTGGAAGTATTCCATTAATCATTGAAAAAATTCAGACTATTAAAACACCATTAGCTTTAGAACTGGCTAAAGATATTGATAAATTCGAAGATTTATATGAACGCCTGGAATGTTCTCTCGTGGATAATCCACCTCTAACAATAAAAGAAGGCGGAATTTTTAAAGAAGGCTGTAATTCGGAACTCGATGAGCTTCTTAAAATTAAAAAGCATGGGAAAGATTATATCCTAGAAATGGAAAGAAATGAGCGAGAACGAACAGGCATTAAAAACCTTAAAATTGGCTATAACCGCATTTTTGGTTATTATATCGAGGTTTTACGTTCCGGTTTAGATCTAGTTGCTAATTTTCCGGAATATGAAAGAAAACAGACTGTTGCGAATGCTGAGCGCTTTGTGACTCAAGAACTAAAGGAAAAACAAGAACTTATTCTTGGAGCAGAAGATAAACTGATTAAACTGGAGTATCAGCTTTTTCTGGAACTAAGAGAATATTGTGCTGGTTTTATTAAAAAACTTCAGGTTTCCGCTAATTTAATCGCACAAATCGATTGCTTAATCGCTTTTGCGATCGTCTCAGAAAAAAATCGTTATATTAAACCGGAGATCTCTTCAACTAGAGAAATGAAAATTAAAAATGGACGCCATCCGACAATTGAACTATTATTAGAGCGCCCTTTTGTGACAAATGATATTTACCTTAAGGATTATAATTTTTTATTAATTACCGGCCCTAATATGAGCGGTAAGTCTACTTATATGCGCCAGATTGCCTTAATCGTTATCATGGCTCAGATTGGTTGTTTTGTGCCAGCCGATGAGGCATATTTGCCAATCTTTGACCAAATCTTTACAAGAATTGGTGCGGCTGATGATTTAATAAATGGTCAGTCAACATTTATGGTTGAAATGATTGAAGCAAATAATGCTTTACAGAATGCGACTGAAAAGAGTTTAATTCTTTTTGATGAAATCGGAAGAGGAACAGCTACTTTTGATGGTTTAGCTTTAGCCCAAGCTATAGCCGAATATATTCATGAGAAAATCAAATGCACAACACTTTTTTCTACCCACTACCATGAGTTGATTCATTTAGAAACTAATCTTAAGCGCTTGAAAAATGTTCATGTTACTGCAAAGGAAGATAAAGCCGGTTTGACTTTTCTTCATAAGGTCACTGAAGGTCCTTCTGATAAGTCTTTTGGGATAAATGTAGCATCATTAGCTAAATTGCCAAAATCTTTAATTGCCAGAAGTACAGACATCTTAAATGAATTAGAAAAAGAAAAACAAAAATACTCAGTGAAAACAGATCTTTTTAGTTTTGCGGATTTTGAGGAGCCTGAAGAAATTATTGAAGAAGTGATTAGAGTAGATTCAGAAGTTGTTAATTTATTAAGAGATTTAGATATTAATGACTTAACACCTCTTGCGGCGCTTAATTTAATTAATGAGTTAAAGAAAAAAGCTGAAGATGAATAAGAATGATATTTATAAAGTTGTGATAACTGGTTTTGATTATGAAGGACTAGGAGTCACAAGAGTTGACAATTTTGTAGTTTTTGTTTCACTTGGAGTTATTGGCGATGAATTAAAAATCAGAATAACAGAAGTTAAAAAGAACTTTGCTTTTGCGGAAATAATTGAAATTATTAAATCAAGCATTAATCGAACCAAACCAATTTGTAATAATTTTGGTAAGTGCGGTGGTTGTGACTTATGGCATATAAATTATGAAACACAAATCACATTCAAGAAAAATCTAATCAGTGATACTTTAAAAAAGATAGCTAACTTAGAGATTTCTGAAGTAAAGACTTTTGGTCATAAAACTGATTTTAATTATCGCAATAAAGTCCAGATTCCTTTTCAAGAATCTGATGGAGAAATAGTCTATGGCTTTTATGAAAAGAATAGTCATTCAATTGTTAGTTTAGATAATTGCCGGATTCAAGATTCGATTCATCAAAAAATACTGGAAAGCTTTAAAAATATTGTTCAAAGTAAATTATCGATTTACAATGAAAATCTTAATTCCGGTCTCTTAAGACATCTGATTTTTAGAAAAAACTTGAAAAATGAATTAATGCTTATTTTAGTTATTAATGGAAAAGTTAACAAAAAAATAACGGATTGTCTTTTGGAACTAATTAGAAACTATCCACAAATTATTTCAATATACATTAATATAAATACAAGAAGAACTAATGTTATTTTAGGATCTGAAATGATTCATATCTTTGGAAAAGAAGTTATAGTTGATAGCATAGCCAATTTATCCTTTGAAATCTCACCAGATTCATTTTTCCAAATTAATCCATACATGACTAAAATTCTTTATGAAGAGGCTTTAAGAATGACCGCAATCGCCAATAAAGATGTTGTAGTTGATTGTTACTCAGGTATTGGCACAATCAGTTTATTCTTAGCGCAAAAAGCTAAATTTGTTTATGGTATTGAGATTGTTAAAAATGCAATAAAGAACGCAAAGAACAATGCGAAATTAAATAATATAGAAAACGTAAAATTTATCGAAGGCGATGTTCCAAATAAAATTGGTGAAATCTTAAAAAAAGAAAGAATTGATGTCATTGTTTTTGATCCGCCTAGAAAAGGTTTGGGAGTAGAACTCTTAAGTCAATTGATTCCTTATAAGATTAAGAAAATGGTTTATATATCCTGTGATATAAAAAGTGCCGCAAAAGATATAAAGTATTTAATCGACAATAACTACCAAGTAAAAGAGGCATCAGCATTCGATATGTTTCCGGGAACGAAACACGTAGAGAGTTGTTTTCTGCTTGAATTAAAATAAAATATTATTTAAAAAGTCATTTTACGCAGGAATATATCTTACTAACAAGAAAAATGGCTTTTTTTGTTTAATTATCTGTAAAAATTTCGTGTCGGATTTTGTCATACGATTTTTACAGAAATTTCGAGGAAATTTGCTATAATGTGCTAAATGCTTTATGCTTTAACAGAGGAGATTAAAAATGATAATAAAAGAAATACATATAAAAGGATATAAATCAATTAACGAATGGCAAATAATCAATATGGAATCCAATCTAATTACATTTGTTGGAATTAATGGTAGTGGAAAAACAAATATTCTTGAGGCACTGAATTTGATTTTCAAGGCAAATTTAAAAAGTGGCGATTATTTTGAAAGAATATCTTTTCATTACAAGATAATCATTGAACTTTCAAAAAAAGAATTTGAAGAGATTGATTCTGGTCTAGAACATACGCCTAAAAATAGTCTTGTTGAAGTGATTTGTGATGGTGATGGCAGTTTAAGAATAAAAAGTGAAATGCTTATACTTGCCATACAAAGGCATGAAGGAAAATTAGATGATTTGGCACGTGCATTAGATGAAAAAATTGAAAATTTCAACACACTAATTGATTCACTTATCATACAGGATCTTACCAGCAGAAACCTATCTTCAGTCGTGGTGATTGGTTCGCAATCAGAAAATCCTATATCATATATTGACCATCAAATTTCTTGGAAAATTAACGAAGCAAAGGAATTTTTAGAAAAATTGAAAATATATGATTTTTCATTCCCGATCGCTGATATCTATAATCCCTTAAGAAATATGTGCTTTGAACAAGAACTTTATTTAAAATTAAGATTTACCCCTCCTATTCTTACCAAGTTTGAGAGTAAGTTTGTAAAAATAAATGAGAAGGAAATGAAAGAGGAACTTAATAAATTAAATGAATCTCTAAAAGTACAACGTGAAGAAATCTTAATCTTAATTAACAAAATCAATCATTTACTAGAAAAAATAAATAAAGTCGTTGATCAGGATTATTATGATGAAATTGAAGATAGAAAAGATGAAAAACGTTTCTTATTAATACGCAAAATTCAAAAAGAAATAAGAAAACATTGTTGTTTTTTAGCAAGTGAGAACAGTTTGATTTTCAATAAAGATAAAGCACAAAATAATAATTATCAGTCATATACTCAAGAAAAACTTATAATTGAAGCAATCAAAACATATATAAAAAATAAACAAGAACAAGATAGTCTTACGAATGAGGATGGTTTTTGCAGAGCATTAGAAAAAATTATTAATCAAGATTCCCCTGCGTTTGAAAAAGGACTCTATTCAAAAATTAAAGTGAAAAAAAACGATAAAAACCAGATTACTTTCTTTTTAGTCGAAAAAAACGGAACGGAAACGAATTTTAATTTAACAAGTATGGGACGTCGATGGTATTTTACCTATTATTTTATTAAGAAATGCTTGAAAAAAGGCGATATATTAATTATCGATGAACCTGCCTCTTCATTGCATCCTGAAGCGCAAAATGAAATCTTAGTTGAACTTGAACAAATTGCCAAAATGGGATGCAAGGTAATAATTAGTACACATAGTCCATATTTGATTAGCGAAAAAACAGATTGTTATAATGTCAAAATAACTAATAAAGGAACAGTATTAAGAAATCAATCTTTAAAAGAGTTTGGCAATATTCGGCTAGATTTAGGCTTTACGAATTTCAATAATTTGGTTCTAAATGATAGAAAAAGATATATCTTTGTTGAAGGCAAAAGAGATGTTGCGACATTGAAAGTATTTATTAAACTTTTTAAAATCAATACTTTTGGAGTTGAAGTATTTCAAATTGAAGGAGCCCCTAATGTAAAGTTACTATATAGATTTATGGAAAATAATGAACTTGATTACTTAATAATGCTTGATTTGGATGTAAAAAAGAAATATGAAAACTTAACATCCAAAATTGATGAGAAAAAAATAGTTTTTGTTGGCTCAAATTCAAAGAAATCTTCTCTTGAAGATTATTTTCATGAAATCGATCAAATAAAGTATTTTTGCAAAGAAAAAAAGATTGACCCTGATAAAATCTATTCCACCAAAAAACTATCAGATTTTTCTGATGAGACTATTGAAAACTTCGAAAAATTACTTCGCAAACTAAGACTTATAACAACGAAAAAAAGGAGCTAAGGAATAATTCAATTAAATCGGTTTAACGATTTTGCACCAAACTGAGGTTAAACGCTTGATTCTAGGCTTTTAGAATATAATTTAATCAAAAGCTTTGAAATAAAATTGCATCTTAAAATGATTCATTCATCTTGCGAAAAATGTAGATGTTTGTTATAATGTTTACAGTAAGAACGAGGTGAGTAAGATGACTAATATTTCTGTTGATAAGCATTTTGGTGTTGATTATAAACTAATTCATAGTAAGGAAAATCTTTTGCCATTTGTTAATTTATTAATGAATGAAAAGTTAGTAGGACTTGATATAGAAACAACCGGGCTAGATCCGCATCAGAATAAAATCAGACTTATTCAGTTAGCTTTACCTAATCATCCGGTTTTAGTTATTGATTGCTTTTCTTTTTTGGAAGAAGGTTATGAATTAATTAAATCTATACTTGAACAACCAAATATTAAAATCATTCAAAATGCCAAATTTGAATTACAGTTCTTTTTATCAATTGATATTCATATTCCTAGAGTATTCGACACAATGATTGTCGCTCAGTTACTTCGTTTTTCAACCGGATTAACAAGATATGGATTAGATTCCTTAAGTCAATATTTCTTAAATGAAGAACTCGATAAAACCGAACAAAAAAGTGATTGGTCAAAAACACTTACCGAAAGACAAATAGTCTATTCCGCAATTGATGCACAAATCTTACATAGACTTAGAGAAAAAATGATTCCTTTAATCTTTGAACACCAACTAGAAAAAATTGTAAAAATTGAACTAGATTGTGTAATCGCAATTGCTCAAATTGAATTTAATGGCATATATCTTGATTTAGAACAATGGAAAAATCTAACAAATAAAACAAAAGAAGTTTATCATGAAAAGTTATTAGAAATTCAAAAGTACATTCCCAGTAAATCTAAATACTATAATTTGTTCGGTGAAGAAATAATTGAGGAATATAATTTAGACAGCACTCAAGATTTACGTAAACTTTTAAAAGAAAATGGAATTACTTTGGAATATACCGCAAAACATAATCTTTCAGAATTTGCTGATCATCCACTTGTTGCGGAAATATTAGATTATAGGAAACACTCAAAGGCCTTATCTACATTCTTAGAACCGCTACCTTATATGATTCATCCAAAAACTAAAAGATTGCATCCTAAGTATATGCAAAACGGCGCCTGGAGCGGAAGAATGAGTTGTAATGGACCAAACATCCAGCAAATTCCAAGAGGAGATGCCTTTAGAGCTTGTTTTACAGCACCTGCTGGAAGAAAGCTAATTGTAGCCGATTATTCACAAATAGAACTTAGAGTCGCTGCTTCAATTGCTAATGATAAAACGATGATTGAAGCTTATCAAAACGGAATAGATCTTCATACATTAACAGCTTCATTAATTTCCGATATCGATATTTCTAAAGTTACAAAAGAACAAAGACAAGCAGCCAAAGCTGTTAATTTTGGTCTGATTTTTGGTATGGGCGCAAGAGGATTAAGACTTTATTCAAAACAAAGTTATAATGTTGATATGACACAGGAAGAGGCAGAGCAATTTAGAACAAGATTTTTTAAAGCTTATACAGGCATTCAGAAATGGCATAAAAAGATTCAAAAAGAACAACCAACCGAAGAGTGTACAATGGCAGGAAGAAAGTTTAAGTTTAGTAAAAATGCTGGCGTGACAAATCTATATAATGCTCCGGTACAGGGCACTTCAGCTGATATAACTAAATATGCTTTAGGATTATTAGCCCAAAAAGCAAAAGAATCAAGTTTTAAGATAATTGCGGTTGTTCATGATGAAATAATTTTGGAAGTTGAAGAAAATAAAGCTTTAGAGACTGCGATATTTCTAAAAGAGACAATGGAATTTTCAGGAAGCGAAATTTTAAAGAACATACCTTGTTCTGTAGAGGCGAATATAACTGATTCATGGTCGGGTAAATAGAAAAATTATGAATGAATCAAAATTAATTATTATGTTTAGCAATTAGCTTAAAAATGAAGATTTTATAGTTGATATGTTTTTCTTGCATTAATCAAAGAAGCCACCACACAATAAATTTGTGGAGGTGAATAATAGATGCCAGATAAAAGATCTAAGATGAAAATGAAAACTAAAAAAATACAAAAAACAGGAACGGCTTTAGTCGATCCAACAAAAAGATATGATTATATCGGTAATTTGGAATATGCTAGTGAAGAGCCAATGCCAAGTCTTAATCATGATAAATCAAAGAAAAGCAAAAAATTAAAAAAATCAGGAAATAGAAACTAATTTATTTTCTAGTAATTATATAAGTTTTCAAACACGAAGCTGTCGACATTTGTCGAACGCTTTTTTGTTTTTTCATGCTTCATTTATGGTAATATAATAAGAGTGTTTTGTCAAAAAATACGGATAATTAGCGAAAATTGGGGGAAAAAGATGAATTCAACAATAAAATCACATAAACCTGAAACTGTACAAAATAATAATCAGTCAAGAAGTAAGCCGATTCGGCCATTAAATATTAATGAAAGTATCGTGACGGAACGTAAAACCAAAATGACAGAAAGAAAAATTGTATTTAAAAACTTCAGAAATATAGGAATTGATATATCTGAAAAACTAATAATTAATACAACGAATTCAGACTTTCATGGAAATCTTGTATTATTAATTGGATTTAATAATTCTGGAAAAAGTAATGTTTTAGATGGCATTTTTGCGTTTAAAAATGGCATTACAAACAGAGATAAACCCGATTTTAAACATGATGAATTAGAAACAAGCATTGAATTACATTTAAAAAATAATGAAAATGTACATAAAGTAGTAGTTCTTTCTGGCTCTAAAAAAGCATTTTCTCATTCAAAAGAAATAGCCGCAGAGACACAAGTTAAAATTACACAGAAATTTCGCCAGTATTTAGAACAGGCTGGTCATAGTACAATTGCGGATAAAATTAATTCTAAAAGAAAACTTACTGAACAAGAAGTTCAGACAATTAAAAATTTACTAACATCTTCAAGATGGAACAGTTATTATGATGGATATTCTCAGGAAGTAAAAAATAATTTTCTTGATGAATTTACCGAATATCTTAAGACATCAAAAAAAAATATTGATGTTTTAATTAACGAAAAGACGGAAGGACAAACAATCATTCCTTTACTACCAACAATATCACGCTATCAGGAAACATTCATTTCACAGAAAGAAATGGAAGTTCAAAGCAGTGAAATAGCTAAGTCAAATTTTTTTACAAGAATTTTAGATATTATTGGCATTGAACTTAGTGAAATCAAAAGCTGTTACGAACAATTTGAAACTAATCGTGTAAGAGCTGTCCTTAAAAATTTTCAAGAAAAATTAAATAAACAAAAAACTACCTTAGAAGAACAGTTTAATAAGATATATACTTTTGACAATAAAAAATATAAATTTGAATTTGCGATAGATTCTGATAGATTATTTTTTTCTATTACCCTTAATAATGGGACACCTTTGGATCTTGATCGGCAATCAACGGGATTTAAATGGTTTTTTAATTTTTATATAAATGTATTAGCCGATAAAAAATTATCTAAAGGTGATATTGTTATTATGGATGAGCCAGCTACAAATCTTCATCCTAGCGGAGTTATTGAATTAAGATCCTTTCTTAAAGAATATGCCAAAAAATCAGGTATAACTTTTATCATTTCAACGCATAGTCCTTTTTTCATCGATATTGATTATCTAGATGAATTAAGACTTATTCATCGAGCAGACGAAAAAGCGACTATTAATAATAAATTCAGTGTTCTTAAAGACGATACTAGAGATACACTATTCAGCGTATTAAATTTGCTTACAGTCGGCAGACACGTTTTAATAAATCCAGAAAACATCTTAATATTTGTTGAAGGCATCACAGACTATAATTATTTAGTCGCATTCAAGAAATTTTTTAAAAAGGATAATATCTTTTTCTTACCTGTAAATGGGGTGAAAGATAATGATTTAATCGAAAAATTATCTTCTATATCTAAAAATCCGATTATTCTTGTGGATGGTGATTGGGCAGGTAAAAGAGTCCTTAAGCAAAATGAACAGGCAGGTCAAAAAGCAGATATAATTTGTTTAGCAGATATTAATCCGAACTTTAATAATATTGAGGATTTATTTGATGGCGGAGATAAAATAATAGTAAGCGACAAATCTTATAATCATTCTTGTGATTTTAAAAATAACTTTTCAAGTCAAGTTGAAAAATTATCATCCAAAACTAAAAACAACTTTGAAATCTTATTTCAAAAATTAGAAAATTGTTATTTAAAACAAAATGAAAAAAATCGTGCATAATTATAAATCAGATAAAAGTCAACTATTTGGAATTTCCAGATAGTTTATATCTGTATAACAAAAGAAATATAAGGCAAAAGTCAATTAATCGACTTTTGCCTTTATTGAGTTATCAAGTAGACCTAATTACTTGAAAATTTTTGATAAGTTCACTGTTGTATTGACGAAAATAAGTTTATATATTTTGACAAATATTGTGTCAAAAAAAGAAATTTATGTTAAAATGTTAATATTAACTATTAAGGAGATCATAATGGATATTAAACAAAGATTTATGAACGCCGTTGACTATGTTATTGAAAAAGTAAAAGCCGATAAAAATGTAATTGCCTTAATTATTCAAGGAAGCCTTTCTTATGATGCAGTTTGGGAGAAAAGTGATATTGATTCAATTTTAGTAATCCGTGATCAACCCTTAAACGCTACTAGTTTTTGTCTGAATGTTGACGATATTCCTTTTAATATCCAACTTGTAGAAAGAAGTAAATTAAAAAGGTATTGGGAGAAAAGTTTTGATGGCAGTATTCATCATTCATTTATCACAACCTGCCAAATAGTTTATACAAATGATAATAGTTTATATGATTATCTTGAAGACTTAAAAAAAGTCGGTAAAGATGATCTTATGCAAAGTTCAATGGGTATTGCGACTCACATAACCTATTGCTTAGAAAAGTGTCAGAAATGGCTTATCGTTAAGAATAATCCACAGTATGCACAGTTTTGGATTCTTAAAGCTTCTGAAGCGATTGCCAATATGATTATTTGTCTCAATTATGAAACACCTAATCGTGAAGCAGTTTTAAGAGCCAAAGAAATAAATCCAACAATAATGAAACAGATTTATGATATCCCTTTATCAAAATCTTTAAACTTTACGGAAGTAGAAGAAACAATTAAACTTATGGAATCATATTTAGCAAGCACCGTACAAACATTCAGTAAGCCGATTCTTGATTATTTAGAAGACGGTGAAGTAAAAACGTTATCAGTTATGGCAAAATATTTTAAAACCGATTCGCATAGTTTATTCCACCTTTTAGACTATTTATGCGATAAAGAAATAATTATCAAAGTCTCAGAAATTATTAATATTACTCCTAAAAGCCGAAAAATATTAGAAGAAATGGCTTTTATTAAAGTTCCTGATCAGTTTTAAGAGGTATGCATATGAATATACGAACAAAAATTGAAGTAGTTGGCGCAAAGCAGAATAATTTAAAAAATATCAGTGTTGAAATTCCTAGAGATAAATTAACTGTTATTACCGGAGTTTCCGGCTCAGGTAAGTCGTCTCTGGCTTTTGACGTTATATATGGAGAAGCGCAAAGAAGATTTTTAGAATCAATATCTAATTTTGCTAAAAGCCGGATTGGTCAAATTAAAAAATCAAAGGTGGAATCGGTTAAAGGTTTATCTCCGGTAATAGCTATTGAACAAAAAAAGGCTAATAATAATCCCCGTTCAACCTTAGGCACAGTTACAGATAT
>Ga0123355_10015947_pt1 | contig 11822 bp, 10 predicted proteins | sample TergutEmb28metaG_3_FD_89872 | JGI IMG/M metagenome (GOLD analysis project Ga0123355, IMG submission 89872) | Embiratermes neotenicus P1 segment gut microbial communities from Petit-Saut dam, French Guiana - Emb289 P1 | ecosystem: Host-associated > Arthropoda: Insects > Digestive system > Gut ...
TACTGAATATTTTAAACAAAGTATATACTCTCCGTTTTTTTCTCTTCAAAATGCAGTTTGTTTCATAATTCTAACGTATTTAGTTCCTGTTTTATTCACATTTTATATACAGGATGTGCTAAACTTTTAAAAAAATAATTCAGGCGCCAAAGGGTTAAATATGATAGAAATAGGAAGTGTTAGAATATGGCCAAGCTGTACACTCACATGCAACCAGTTAGTGTTAGGAATGAGTGGAACTGAAACTCCGCAACCCCATATGCCTTTGTGGTGTGCAGAGGGACAAATTTACCTTTAAGTATTTTTATTTTTTACTGTGACCAGTGGAAGTACAGCAGTGAAAAGGTCAGGGTTTAGGAACATTGAAGAATTGTTTAAAGGAATATTACACAGAGTGTTTTATAATGTACTCCGGGATTACAAAAAATTACTGTAGGAAAACCGTAGTACAGGTATTTACGAAACCTGTACATATAGAAGGAACAATTCAAAAATTTTTTTCCTAGTAAGTTGTTTTTCATCGTAGTTCACATTTCTGCCGCTAGGCGATGCGAGTGTATGTAGTGAGAAAATGGCCGTTCAGGGGGAGAAATCGTTTTGTGTGTTGGAATATCACACGAGTAACTCTGTGGTTACTGTGCAACGTGCATTTAGTGCAAAGTACACAAAGGTATTCGTCCCACCATTGCCATGTGACCTCGCTGACCTAAAGGCACAGATCATTGAAGCAGTGAAGAATATCGATGCACTCATGTTGACGCGTGTGTGTGGCAAGAAATTGAATATCGTATCGATGTGTGCCGTGTCACACGTGGTGCACACATCGAACAAGTCTAGTTGTCAAAAAATACATTTTCCGTTTTCCTGTGGCTGTGAACAATTCCATTAAGGTAGGCCTTTAGTTTTCTAGTTAAAATGTTTGTAATCACGGAAAACATTATGAAACGCCCTGTATTAACATTATTAATATGAGCGTGTAGGACGGAAAATATGTTAAAAATCGCATCGCAGTAAGAACATAAAATCATTCACTAGTTTTAATTGAGAACTTCAAGAATATCAACTTACGTGTCAACTTCAACCTGGGGCTCCTCCTCCTCCTCACTGCAAGCAAGAGGTCGGATTGTTAATACGTATGTATCATAAAGTGCAGTCTGACTTCCTAACTACTACATTATTTACTTAATTTCAGTTTATAAATTGTGGCATACTTTGCATACAGTCAGTATCATAAACCCAACAGTGTGATCACATTCCGCAATATGTGAGATTTGAAGTGATTGCAAATGTGAATATGAAGTCTATGGTCTTCTGTGATGTGACACTTAGTACTTCGGTATATAGGTACCATGTCTGCAGAAGCCTGCTGCCTCCATCCTCAGTGTGGAAGTGAAGGTGTAAGCCGTGTGCTTGGTACCCATCTACCAACTACACGGTGTAACATCCTGGAAGACCGTAATCTTAATGCTGTTTGTAACAGGGAAGTCACAGAACATATAAAGTATTATAAATGTGACTTACGAGTATTCCTCTTCGTCGGACATGATTGCGGATGGTTAAAGGGCTGAAACAGAATTGAAGATGATGTAAGCAAGGTGACACACACACACACACACACGTGTATATATATTCTACACGATCACCCTTCGTAACTTTGTTGTCCCGACGCGCTCAGTCTGGTAGGTGATCCTCTTTCGAGAAACGAGTGTGGTTCACCGAATCACATCTAGTTTTAATTATTTCTTTTTTACTTGTTATTTTATTTACGCAATTTATGCTTGATATAAAATAATGGAGCGCTATATCTACTAAAACAACTAGATCATTTCTAGGAAACTAACATAGTCACTTCTCTGTACTCCTACTTACACCACACTGGTAGGCGGCTGAATTAGCACTGGATTGCTAGCGTCCGTTGTCCACTGCTAATGTTTTTTTTCATTTAAATCCCTCCCCTCCTACCTATCACAAACGGTCCTGAATATACGTTGACAGATTAACTTAACCACGCATGCCATGAACCGTCCGTAACTGACGCCAGCAATCCTAAGAAACAACTATACTAAAAATGATCGGCTACCAATAATCCTAAGAAACAACTATATTAAAAATGATCGGCTACAATATATACATATGTAAATTTCTGAAATACGCTGTTCTCGTTGAGGTGCTGTAAAGGGATTTGGTTTGGGTTCTGAGGTGGCAGAGAAATATATTAAACATTTGTCATTTTCATCATTGAACCTTCATGTTCACATTTTGTATGTCATTGATATTGTCATCATCATCGTCGTCATCATTGTCTTTGTCTTTGTCTTCACCACCACAATCTACATCAAAGCTGGCACCCATTAGCCTACTCAGCATTTTGAGCCACTGTAATTTAAGGCATAATCTGAGTTCCTTCCCCTGTATACAGAATTCATTATTGCCAATAAATTAAACACGGTTTTGTTCTTTCACATTTTTATCCATTTATGTATGTTATTCACAGCTACGTTATTTAAATTTGATGTATTTGTACATTAAGGAACTAAGCTACTACTACTACTACAGGGATTAGGAAAGAATTGTTATTTTTTATCTCTGTCTTAATGATTTGTTTGCGCAATGTACCAATAAACGTATAGCCACATTCATTGGAAATTTCGCTTCTGCAATTTCCATTCTTTGTTGTTTTTACTTTGTTGGTGGCTGTACTTCAGTGCTGTATATTACGCGAGGATGGCTGTAGTTGTGTAAGATTTTGTCTGTGTATCTTTCTTCTGCACTTATTTAACAGTCTTTAGATTATCCAAGACATGTGATCTCATCCTTTAGTCTGTACTCTCAAACACAGTATAATTATGTTCTAGAAAAGTACAGTGATTTACCTGTTCACTGTGTTCATGTGTACTGATATTTTATCTTACAGGGTGGTCTTATTTGAGAAGTAAGTTACAAAATTGAAGACTTTTACAGATTGTGTGAGAGTGCACGAGGAGTGTTCTGTTTAATTTTATTCTATTCAAATGCTGATAGCAAAAACGTCTGCCCATAAATAAGGTGTTTGCCTTCATCACAAATTTTTCCATTTTTCTCTCTCTCAGTTATCAGTTCATTGAAGCACATATATTTATTAATTCTTAACTACTTTTCTTTCGTGTTTTGCAACCATTCTTGTCTCAAGAGCTACAAAAACGAACTACAAATTAACTCAGTTGGCCCTAAATTTTCGGCATAAGAATGAATATTTTACCAATTCTTCAAAGCGCTTTATATATATATATATATATATATATATTAAGATTCGTACAGTCTGGTAGACCGGTTCTTACTCACATCGACATTTACAGAATACAGTTTGTCAAAATCTGAAGGCTTTGTCGCAAGGGAAAGTACTGATAATGCTCTAATTATATGTTTTTACAGCAAATTCAATGAAGTGTAGTGCATGTTTGTGCTGCGTGATGGTTATATTAATAAGCCAAATATTCCGTGTCTGTTTTTGTTGATTCAGTGAGATATTCATGCGTGCTTCTTTCATCAAAGGAGACTATTGCTTAGAGAAATTTCATAGAGTGCAAATCCCATTTCTTCATCTACCGTTCTTAGTTGTTTCCACTTTGAGGTTTCGTGTGTTTGCATAACCGTTGCAGATTCCATTTTGCACATATACGTTGTTGAAACAGGATTATAATCGCCGTCTTGGAAATGACAGTATGTTCTTCCTTAACTGAACGTCAAAATTTCACAACCGTATCCTCATTAAATTTCAGTTTAAGTACTCTATCTGCTTTTTTCGTGGGCTATCAGAGGAAGTGATTTCCAATGAACACTGAACGGGCAACGAATCCTTTGACCCTACTTTCAAAATACTCCCAAAAGCTTTTGGTGAGGGGCATTCAAATCCGCGCAGTGTCGTTGGGTGAGAAGTATGCAGTGTCTTTACCTTCAGGGTCAAGTAGTACTTTATTCGTCAGTGACACACCCAGTAATGTTTTGTCTGCACCGAAATGGCACTCGCTTGGAACCATGTCAATGTTCTGATTGGCAAGTGCCTTGTGGCCACAACTTCAACTTACATCAGTGGAATCTTTGAATTTTTCCATACTACCAAAGATATGTTCGGTCTTTCTTCACAAGATAAGATATGTTTCTCTGTAGTTTATTTAAACAATCTGAAATATTGTCAGCTATGTCAGTTAGCTACCCGTAGATCAGCAGTTACTTAGTTTACTTGGTTTTACAGTTAATGAGGCATTAGTCAATTCTTATTTCTATGTTTTCGATTTTATCGGAGAAGTTTTTCCCACAATATGTTTCTCCCGTCAAATTTAGCCTGATGTCACGTGATATATCACTCAGCTCCTGATAGTGTCACTGATTGGGGAACTGGAATATTTCGTTAAGAGCTTCTGGACCCAGAATGGTTCCTAGTATCTGCACAAAGATGGCGGTTAGTAGGCTTAATGTTTGGCCTATTGATGTGGATTTGCTTCTTGTACGATACGTTTACCTGCTACGTAACTATCTTCTGGATTCTCAAGTTTGTACTGATGAAACGATATGTGTTGTCTGACTTTAGTTTTGTTCCAACAAATGACAGTAACATGTTACGTTCTTGCAAATCAAACAAGGACGCTTTGCTGTGAAAACTGTTGCGGCCTGCTTGGCACCGTTGTGTGGCTACTGATATTTTCTGTACAAATAAGACACTCCGTAAATGGGCCCATTACTTAACTTCTTGCACTGTCACAGCACTGCTTGATAAAAGATGCTTTATAACAAATTCGTCTGTGATGCAGTCCGATGTGTGTATAGCCGACAAGGAAACGACGTCACAACAGGTCTACCAACGCCTACCACCTACACAATTTCCAAACCTGTAGCACTTACAGGTATAAGAAAACTAATATATTCTATATTTAAAAAGGTGAAAAAGGTAAAGTTGTCCCAACGCACGCCATGAAGTTATGTAAGGGGTCTGGAGGTGTAGCGCAACTCATTCTGATCTTCGACGCTAGATGGAGGTTCGTGATCAACCTCATGCCCGGCCGCTTTACCCCGAGAAAAAGCAAACGGTATCCATTGAGTAGGAGGCTGGGTGGGACCCAGAGCCGGTCTGAAAGTTTTGGAGAAGAGATACATCCGTAGTCATGTCGCTGTTCCGACTGCCAATGGAAGCTATATACATGGGAGGGGTAACTGCTTCTTATCCTTCCTATACCAAGTAAACAAAGAGCGCCTGATGTGGAAAACACGTCCATCCGTCTGTCTGTCACGCAGTATCAGCGTCTAATCCCTTTATCCTGTTTCATGAAATTCCTTATAAGAGATCTCTTCAAAACGTAGTCGAGAAAGCGTAGTTTCGTGAAAATCGATATAGTGAAAGTCATAGTTGACTTAGGCTTATGAATTTCTAACCGTACTTTCCATATTTCCCTACAGATTTGGATGAAGGCAGATGCAGAAGATACGCAACATCGTTCAGCATTTGTAAGTGTCGTGAAAATGTGTGTAATGAAAAACCATGTTTTAATTAAATGGATAACTGAAAATTTTGCCCGTATTTTCGCTTTGGGTGTGATTTCGAAAAAAAAAAATTGGTTCAGGTGACGTCAACAAAAACTCACTGACTTAATGCGGAAGTCCGTTCAGTGAAAGTCACACTTTACTTCAGGGCGTATTCACGAAGTAACCGCGCTTCATGCTACTGTATTCCCACCAGCCTATCCAATCACGGTCTTGCGGGACGTGACGTCCTGTAGTTTTGTAGAATTGTGTCACAGTTTCGGAAGAAATATGGAGGAAACAATTTTCTTCCAAACCTCTATATTTATCTCCTAAACTACACGGCGTCATATCCCAAAGAACAGTGATTCGAATACTTGACTGCCATCAGAACCTCAAATTGTATCAGTTACACGGCAGTTGGTCATGTCTTGCTATTCTTGTGCAATCTCCATTTGTTTTCAGTGTAGCGGAGTCTCACACGATTCCTAAGTGTTGCAGATTAAAATATTTCAATTGGGCCTTAAACTATTCCCACATCTCTTGTTTCCTTGGCTGATGGTTGTTTCAGGTGCAGTTTTGTCAGTGACAGGGGCATCCAGTCCATAGAGGCGAATTGGGCAGGCTACTAGGGCTCCAAATGGTGAGGGTGCCAAATTCGAAGGAAAAAGTTAAATTGGAACATTGATATTGTTTTGATTCTGTATTTCTTCAGCTATACAACCTCATACGGTGCCACTGTGCTAACGTATAGCAGAGACAGTGACTGGACAGAGGGACAAAACCGGATAGCAATGCTTCAATTTAAAGAGCTTTTAAAAAATTAAGAAATTAAAATAGATGCAAAACATTTCCATGTTCGCCAAAAACCTCAGATGTGTTTTGTGGGAGGGAGGTAGGCGGTGGTTCGAATACGTGGTTCGCCTAGAACGCCAGTTCCTAGCGTCTAGTCTAGGGCCGTCCCTGATCGGCGACTATTTTATGGTTATCCCAGGTAGGTCAATAGACCTCTTAAGACTCAATATCTTTTACAGTGGATTGTCACCCAGACACCCGCCACTAGCAATATCCTGTTCTGCTAACACCTCTTACAGTCGATGGTGTCACAGACACCCGCCACCAGCAATATCCTGTTCTGCTAACAACTCTCACAGTCGACGGTGTCACAGACACCCACCACCAACAATGTCTTGTTCTCCTAACACATCCTACAGTCGATGGTGTCACAGACACCCACCACCAGCAATATCCTGCTCTGTTAACACCTCTTACAGTCGATGGTGTCACAGACACCCACCACCAGCAATATCCTGTTCTGCTAACACGTATTACAGTCGATGATGTCACAGACACCCGCCACCAACAATATCCTGTTCTCCTAACACCTCCTACAGTCGATGGTGTCACAGACACCCACCACCAGCAATATCCTGTTCTCCTAATAAGCTCCTACAGTCGATGGTGTCACAGACACCCGCCACCAACAATACTCTGTTCTCCTAACACCTCCTACAGTCGATGGTGTCACAGACACCCGCCACCAACAATATCCTGTTCTCCTAACACCTCCTACAGTCGATGGTGTCACAGACACCCACCACTAGCAATATCCTGTTCTGCTAACAACTCTCACAGTCGATGGTGTCACAGACACCCACCACCAGCAATATCCTGTTCTGCTAACAACTCTCACAGTCGATGGTGTCACAGACACCCACCACCAGCAATATCTTGTTCTCCTAACACCTCCTACAGTCGATAGTTTCACAGACACCCACCACCAGCAATATCCTGTTCTGCTAACAACTCTCACAGTCGATGGTATCACACACACCCACCACCAGCAATATCCTGTTCTGCTAACAACTCTCACAGTCGACGGTGTCACAGACACCCACCACCAGCAATGTCTTGTTCTCCTGACACCTCCTACAGTCTATAGTGTCACAGACACCCACCACCAGCAATATCCTGTTCTGTTAACACCTCTTACAGTCGATGGTGTCACAGACACCTGCCACTAGCAATATCCTGTTCTGCTAACATCTCTTACCATCGATGGTGTCACAGACACCCACCACCAGCAATATCCTGTTCTGCTAACACGTCTTACAGTCGATGGTGTCGCGGACACCCGCCACCAGCAATATCCTGTACTCTCGTCTATCCATGCACGGACTTACCTTTCGGCTCACAACTTATCATCACACTGCACTGATCTCCTTAGTACCTTTCACTGGTTTTCGCCTCTTCTGACCACAAAAATCGGATGAAAATTCGCTGTTATATTTTGATGCATTTTGTCAATGCATTGTCATATTCAACCTGTCACTGTAGTGTCACTATTCAAAGCGCACATGAACCGATTTGTGTCAATGGATGCAGTACACTCTAACCTTCTGGAACATGAGAGCTGCACTCTTCGGGGCTATTACGCGGCGTGTAATGATAATTCCTTCCCCACGTTTCGGGACAACCTATCGGAGGATTTTTCACCCTTGAGTATGGGACCAATAGATTGTCCTGAAACGTCTTTAAGGAATCACGACTACACGCTGCTTAACAGCCCAGAAGAGCACAGTTCTCATCTACCTCGCAGAGGTAACCTGAAATCTTCTGGAAGTTGTTAACACCACTTTGTTGGTACGAGTTCGGTATTGGGGTGTGTGACGCCGTGAAGTATAGCAGATAGGGACCTACGTTTCGGAGGAATCTACTGCTTCCCTGTTCGAGGTAGGGAAGTAAATTGGTACCTACCTACCTTACTGCACTGCGTTACAGCAACGTATGCACCGAACGGAGAAATTCAAATAGTTAACTTGTTTATGCAAATCAAAATTTCCTTTAATTTTTCATACTTTCCCACATGTATTTTGCACGGTAACACTTGGTGTTAGACCATCACCGCCACCAAATTTTTGTGACATAACAGAACTTACGGTATCACCAGAATCTTGTAACAGACGTCACTTGCGCACAAAGCTCAATATCCAAGTTTACTCACACTGTGTTAACGTTAGAAACGGGCCGAAACGCCGGTGACTGCGACGTTGGAATGTGGAGTCCGCGGAAGCTGTAGCGGCTCTGATTTCGCCTCAGCCGTTGTCCATGTCAATTTCTAACCCACCTTCCTCCTCCCAACCTCTCAGATTATCCAAGTACAAAAATAGTGTCTTCCCCTCCCGGTTTCTCAAAACACACCTAAGGAAGCGCCAACCAGCGGTCTCTTGCCAACAGGCAATGCCGAATTAATACACACAGACTTCATTCCTCTGCTCTACACTGTGATAATCCTCACGGATATTTGTATAAACTGTACACCGGATTTAAATCTTGGAAGGTTGAGATATTTAACACAATACAAATGTAGAAAATCCCTAACAGGACTGGAAATTACGAGATGTTAAAAGATAAAAGGTACAGTTCACCCTGGAACAGGCCACGAAGGCCCAGAGGGGGAGTAGAGGCATAATTCTACTCTTTCTTTAACCTCGACGCTAGATGGGGTGAGTGGTCAGCGCCACGCCCCGGCCGCTTTACCCCCGGGAAAGACCCGGTACCCGTTGTATAGTAGGCTGGGTGGGCCCCAGGGCCGGTCCGGACGGGTGCGGAAAAACTCACCGCCACCGGGATTCGATCCCCGGACCGTCCAGCCCGTAGCGAGTCGCTATACCGACTGAGCTATTCCGGCCCACATTAAGAGATAAACCCCACAGTGATATTTCCAGTGCAAAAACGTTGCTGTATAAACGTCGACAACTTGATTCGTGTTTTGGTAATTCACTGTTAAAATCCTGGATTGGAGATGGCTTAACCTACCAGGAGTTTTTGTGGTCTCCCCACCTCCTCTCGCAGTCAAATGCAGCAATACTACGTTAAATTACGTCAAGACGTTCTCCTTCCACAGAGTTTCAAATACAGTACTTACTTATCCTATCATTACACACTGTAGCCACAGTCTGTGGTCCTAAATAGTGAAATTATTTTGAGTGAAACAGGAACTCAAGGTGTCAGTGACGTAAATTTATTAATAAATTACTTCAGGGGCCAGAGACGATTTGGAAAAGCTGATAGTCGCTCAGTCACTCAGCACTCTGTACTCGTTTTATGTAAACCGAAATGTTATTGGTAAGAAACTGCGCGGTGGCTCAGCCGGTCAGTCACCGACTTCTCACCTAGGAGGTCAGGGCTCAACATCAGTCAGTCCACGCGGGAATGTGGCAGGCGGTATAACACAATAATGACTAGACAAACTTGTTTATTCTGTACTTGTAAAAAATTTGAAAACTTTCAAAAAATATGAGTTCAAGACATTTTAATCCATGATCGGCACTCCTCACCAACTATTATTCGGGTGATCAAACAAGAATTGTGAGATAGGTGGGACATGTGGCACGTATGGGTTAGAGGAGAAGTGCATACAGAGTTTTGGTGGGGAGACCTGAGGGAAGGAGACCACTTGGAAGACCTAGGCGTAGATGGGATTATAATATTAAAGAAGTGGGATGGGGAGGCATGGACAGGGCTGCTCCAGTGACAGGTGGCGGGCGCTCGTGAATGCCGTAATGAATCTTCGGGTTCCGTAAAGTGCGGGGAATTTCTTGACTAGCTGAGAACCGGTTAGCTTTTCAAGAAGGACTCTGCTCCATGGATTTAGTTAGTTAGGTGAGTAGGTAGGTAGCAGGCAATTTAGGGCGTTTCGACCTGTGTTTGACAGTGTGTGTGTGTGTGTGTGTGTGTGTGTGTGTGTGTGTGTGTGTGTGTGTGTGGCATACCCTCACAATTCCCTTAGAAGGCCTCCCCGTCGTCCATTTCACAGTCGGCGGGTGAGGAGCACCGACTTGGAACCGAGCCGCGAGTCGGTTTCATTGACAGAGTGACGTGCCATTTTTGCTCGCCGTAGTTATTACGAACGACGGTCGGCTATGAGCGTCGGTACCCACAGCGCTCGAAGTTCGCGTATCACACAAGCGGTGTTACGCTCTGTTTCTTAACGTGGGGACCAGAAAGCGTTTATTTCAACACCAAATTGCGAGCGAACTCGGTTGATAGCGACTGGGGGTTTGGGGTAGGGTAGGGGGGAGTTTTTCACTTTTTCATTACACCTCACAGCTTGTGACAAACGCATATTTTCTTCATTGTATTCGCCCTATTTAGACATAACAGGGAGTAAGTAGAAAGGAACTGGGAAACTGCAAAATTAGGCGCTTCGTAACGTGCATTGTTGCTCGAATATTGTTGTGGTGATCAAATCGAAGATGGTGGCTAGGGCGTGGTCGTGGTTCAATGCAACAACAAACTTGTTAGCCCCCAACTGCACAAAATTTTAACCCGTTTTTTAATATACTTGGCAACTACATCGCGTCCGCTGAAGTGCAAGAATTTTAGGACAGTTTGCGTGATTTCGGGCTCCCACCGCGAAGCAGATGAGAATTGAGTTCTTACGCAGCGAGTAGTGGTAATTTCTTACCGACATTTCGGAACAACTTATCGGTCCACTTCTCTTGACCGATAGTTTGTTCCGAAATGTCAGTAAGGAATTACCACTACGCGCTACGTAATAGACATAACCCAGAAAAACGCAGTTCCCGTTAGAACAGCTTCTTTTCTGCCAACAATAAATCCGAGAAAATTTAGGAAGTAGCAAATGGGACGAATGAAGACAAGTATGGAATACTAGCGGAATGGTGCTGACGGGGGAGGGCTGAAGTGCTCTGACAGAAACCTATCACAGTGCCACTATGTCCACCACAAATCCCACATGATATACGCTGACACTGAACTTCGTTCACTGTTAAATTGAAGTTGATAAGAGTTTTTGGGTAAAATCTGAAACACGGTTTTTCGGGATCCCCATAGAACGGTAGGGCTCCATTCAGCCACGTAGATTTCGGCATTGGGGCAAGGCATGTAGCACGCACAAGAAAAAAGAGAAAGTTGATAAACTGAAGTAAACAACAGTCTGAAATGTGAATAAAAATCCAACAGATGCAACAGTATGCAGACATTTATCTACTGCGAAGCTACTCTACATGTTTCGGGTGTCACAGTACCCATCATCAGGAGTATTAAAAACTGTACCTGCAGCCTCCGGTACAGGTCATACTACTGCGTCCCGATCAGACCACGTTGGAGGGGAGTAGCGGTACAAGTAGTATGACTTGTACCGGAGGCTGCGGGTACAGTTTTTAATACTCCTGATGATAGGTGCTGTGACACCCGAAACATGTAGAGTAGCTTTGCAGTGAATAAATATCTGCATACTGTTGCATCTGTTGGATTTTTATTCACATTGAATTACGATGCACGGAACCACGAGCTTAAAAAAA
>Ga0123355_10015948_pt1 | contig 11822 bp, 13 predicted proteins | sample TergutEmb28metaG_3_FD_89872 | JGI IMG/M metagenome (GOLD analysis project Ga0123355, IMG submission 89872) | Embiratermes neotenicus P1 segment gut microbial communities from Petit-Saut dam, French Guiana - Emb289 P1 | ecosystem: Host-associated > Arthropoda: Insects > Digestive system > Gut ...
AGATGTTATTGACAAGCTTCTTCATTGGCTTAAACATTTAGTAATTAGCTTGCCAAAATGCTATAATTACCCACAAATAATTTGAGATTATTTGCGGGTGATGGAAAAATCTACTTTCTACGGAACGAGTGCAACTAAAATTAATCTAAGGCAGGAATATTAAAATGAAAGAGATAGAGCAACTTTTTCGTCCGGACGACAATACCTTTACGGTTTTTATTGTCGAACAAAGATTTGTGGTAAATAGAGGTTCCGAATACTTTCGGTCTTTTCATAATACAAAAAACTTTTTTGATTCGGACGAAAAAATCAAAAAGGCATTTATGCGTATTGTTACTAATATAGAAAAAGGTGTTGCACCTGTTTCAAGCTTGATAAAAATAATTTCATCACCTTTTCGAGTGATGAACATTGCTGAAATAATCACATCGTTATGTAAGCTCTTTTCAGTTACCGAGCATCAAGCGGCAGGTCCGGAAGTTATAGACCCCATTATTATACAAGAAGGAAAAGTTACTCCAAGAGCTTTAACTAAACTTATTCATTTTAATAAAGACAGTATTCTACAGCCTTCCATAATTATATTACTTAAAGATAATGATTTTGATCGTGCTAAAGAACTTTTAGCTGAATGTCCACATGGTATAAATATAAAAATGATAAGAAATAACGGCGAAGAAGAAATCCATAAGGTTGTAAATTGCGGCGCAAAAGATTTTGACTCATTTATAACATCATTTGCTGATCAATGTTACAGCACATGCTCAAAAACAAAAAGAAAGCTACTTTTGAACAATATATGGTCCGAAAATTCAATTGTATCTCAATACAGCCCACAGCTTTTAAAAATTCGCACGAATCTTTTATTTGATGATAAGGAAGACATAAAAAATGACTTAGATGCAGTAATTGACGAAATCATACTTAATAGCAAATCTGGTAACGAGAAAGATGAAAACATTTTACAGGCTATGGAGTGTACCGCAAAACTTTATCGCGTTTTTTGTAACGATTTTGGTGGGCAAGACATAATTGATGCAAAAAATTTAGCTAAACTAACAGGCAATGACATTCTTTTAGCTCAAGTATATCGGTACGCATACTTTTTGCCAAATTGCACTGACAATAGAAAAAATGAATTGTATGAAATAGGGGCTTCTATTTTCAAGAGAAACGGAATGGAAGATCATGCAATTTATTGTACTAATAATAAATTGATTCAACAATTTTATTCTGATAAAGTTTTTCCTGAAAAATTTAGAGCAATGCAAGTCGAAGCAATAAATAGCGTTCCTGGAATGGTTGCCATGTCTCATATATATAATAATGTTGGTGTAGCTTACTTATATTGTGGACAAGCCCCAATTGCTATTGACTTTTTCAACAAAGGCTTAAATTACGCTATGTATCAAGATAGAATAGTGCAAAATTTAGCAATCGAAAGTAATAAAATAGTTGCTGAATGCTATTCTTACACAACCATTGAAGAAAATAGATTGAGATTATTAATGAGGCGTATTTTTGATGGAATGGGTATACATAAACTGCCTTTTTTATCCGCTGATTATGTTCTTAATATTTTGGCGGTTGCATACAAACAAAACCCTCGCTTTGGTGATGAATTAATAAATACATTTCCCATTAAGAAGTTAATCGAGGCTTCATTTAGACAGAATGATATGGGGGCCGGTGAGCGTCACCTACAAATGCAATATTTGGCATCGCACTTTTCAAGTTTTCAATCCTTTGTGGCTACATGTTCAATTCCCAAAATCGCAAATGCCGCAATAGGAAAACGTTCAGAATTTATACTTCAATATGGTTTTAATCTATCCGATTTTACAACTTGGCTTTAAGTATGACATTAAACAGACCCCATTAACTCAATGCTAACATTGAGCACGATAAAAGGAAACCATTAATTGAAGGATTTTTTATAGAACTTTTATACATATTAACACATTTATAAAAACTATGCCCTTCATTTTGTCCAGCAGTTTCAAATGCATAATCAATTTCAAATGATAATTGTTTCTCTACTGTTGGCATAGGATTTATTTCTAAGAAAAATAAATTCTCAATTTTTAATGTGTTTTTAGCCTCATCTAATGATAAATATTTTTCGTTACTTTTAACGCGAGCGTCAATTCTACCGAAGGTCTGAATAGGAAACACTTTAGCAAATTGAATAATCGTTTTTGCTGTTTCTTCATCTACTTTTAGAACCGGGGCAATGCTATACTCACTGACATTCTCTTTTTCTTTTTCGCCAAATATCCAATTTGGATCACACGATTTCGGCATATACAATATAGGCGGCAACAGGTCTATATCTTTAATATAAGGGTTATAAACGATAGGTATTGTGATGTCAAAGCCGGGAATAAATTCCTGATAGATACCATCAGAAGTAATATTATCAATATGACCTTTTTTCAAACCAATACTGCTTCCAAAGTTAAGCGGGCGAAATATACCATCTTCATCGGAATGGTCAAGGTTCTTAGGAACATTCAAATTCATAGCTGAAGCAATCAAATTTGAAATTTTCTTGTTTTCGCCTGCTACAATTGACACAGCATCACATGGAACACATGGAATAGAGAGAAAGCTACACATTGATGGAACTAAGCTCATTGATGATAATTCACAACTGCCACAGTTTAGATTTAAGACATAATCAATATGTGGTAATGTTCTGTTTATAGCTTTATGTACAAAAGTCCTAACATCTAAAATAAACGGAATACATTCTAGTTCTTGAACAGCAGTTAACCAACCTGCGATTACATCGCTTTTCCAAACATGGTAATGCTCAAAGCCAGGAGCATCTTCTTTTTCAAAAATATAAACTATTGCAATTGTTTTACCTTTAAGTTGATTTAATGATTCAATGTAGAAATTATCAATCATAATTTATCCTCCTCGTAGATTTTTCCATCACCCGCAAATAATCTCAAATTATTTGTGGGTAATTATAGCACAAAATCCCCAAAAATTCAACACTTTTTTATCCATATAAATTACTGTGATATGTAGTTATTTATATTATCTCTGTGGTTTGATTTTTAGTAACGTATCTTAAAATTCAACTTTTCATTATTAGCCTTATAGGAAGCTTGCATATAGTAGTTTGACCTTCCCATTATAGCAATAATGGCCATTTCAATTTCAATCATTTTACACGATATATTATAGCATATGCAGGAAAATTTTGCAATATTTTGTAGAAAAATTTTATGTTTGCAAATAAAAAAATCTGTAACATTATAAAATGTTCCAGATTTCTCGGTTATCATAAGTCCATTACAACAAATCTATCCAATTTCGTTTCGCATACAACACTCGCGACACATATACCATGTTCTCATCATCTGACACAATATAAAACACTAAATAATTTTCTACCAACAATCTACGATAACCTTTACTTGCAAGATATTTGTCCGTAACCAAAGCGTTACGATCTGGCATATTCTCTAACGAAAACATTCCCTCTTTTAACTTTCCAATCAATCTTTTAGAAATATCCGGCTCTTGAAGAGCGTCCGAAACATAAAAAGCTATATCGCTCAAATCTTTAAACGCGGCTTCCGTAATAAACACTTCATAATTATTAGACATTCATCATTTCCTCAATTCGCGCAAAGGCTTCCCGCGCCGGAATAACTCGTTTGTTGTTAATATCATCCATTCCTTCGTCAAGTAAACCGTACAATTCAGTCCTACCCATAAATTTCTCAAAAGTTTCAATGCTCATTACGGCAAGGTCGCCTTGCCCATTCTTCGTAATGTAAATAGGCTCTCTGTTTTTTCGGCAAAACTCTGAAATTTCGTTGTATTTGTTTCTTAAATCTGAACTCGGTCTTATTGTTGGCATATTATTCACTCCTTTTTTATTTTCATATCAATATTATATCAACAAAACGATAAAATGTCAATATGAATTTTATGTAATTTTTCCCAAGAATGGCTTGTCCCTTGTGTTTGCTTAATTTTTTATTATCGCTTTTGTGATATGGCAGACTCTGCCGCCAAATCTTCAACCAAATCGGCGATCGGGTCGCCTTTTACCGCCATGCTTGCCGCTGTCCATGGCATTCCGCTTGCCGAAGTCGGGAATACGCCTAACCCGTGGTCGATGTAGTATGCGCCCATCGGGCTTTTTTCGATTTCGGATGTCGAAAGGTTCCGCGTTAGCTGTGTAACCAAGGTTCCGACCATCTCTAGGTGGCCGAGTTCTTCGGTTCCTATGTCGGTTAGCAATCCTTTAGTCATGCCGTCAGGCATTGAGAATCGTTGCGATAAATATCGCAAAGACGCACCGAGCTCGCCGTCCGGGCCGCCGTATTGTGACACAATATAGCTTGCCAAACGCGGGTTTGCATTTTTTACCTTAATCGGATATTGTAAATTCTTTTGATAACTCCACATATATTATTTTCACTCTCCTTTTTAAATTATTGTGCCCGACACCGTCGGCGCCTTCCTAATCCCACGGCCACGGATCGTCAACCCAGTCCCACCTGTCTATAGACTTCGACGCGACAGCAGACAAAGGCCCGAATCGCGCTTCAAACTCGGTTACCAGACTGCGCAATTTTTTCAGATTATCGTGATATTGATCAATTCCCATCCTATCGTCGGGGTGCGTGTCGAGATACAAGTTCCAATCGCCCACGGCAAGCCCGTATGCGTTAATCCGTTTCATTAACATTTCTCTGCTCATTATTTACAGCCCTCCCCTAAATCTTGATAGCCATACACGCCAAGCGGTTTATCAAGGTCGGGGAAAATCGTTCCCCGCTCAAGCCCCATCTCGGACATGTATAAATTACGGTCATTCGCGATTTGTTTCGGCACAAACGCATACCCAAGTCGAACATCAACCGACGGGTGCACCGGCGGTGGAACTGTTCCGACAGGCGGCATAGGCATGACAGGTGGCATTGTTCCTATCGGTGGTGGTTCGGGCATTATCGGTGGTCGATTCATCATATTATCCATATTTTCCATAGAAAATCCTCCTAAAATAAGTAACATTAAACCTAACAGGTTTCCTTACATAATATGTTTACATAAGTAAAGTGTGAAATTTTTCGTATCTTGCAAATTTTTGTCGAATGTGATATGATGGTTTAAGCATAACGAATGGAGGAAGTTTGTGAAAAAGAGATTACAAGAATTCAAAAAATTCGCCATCAAGGGAAAAGTAGTTGATATGGCGGTCGGAGTTATACTCGGTGGTGCGTTCAGCAGGATTGTGACGTCGTTTGTGAACGATATTCTGATGCCGTTTATAAGCATATTTACAGGAAGCGTTTCGGTTGCGGAGTTAGCGATTACCATACCGTCGATTGATGGTTATACGCCGCCGGTTTTGATAAATTATGGACAGTTTTTGCAAAATATTATTGATTTTTTTATAATCGCGATATGTATTTTTATGATGGTTAAACTTGTCACCGGACTTAGGAAAAAATACACAAAACATAAGCACGTAGAGGAGAAAAAGTCTGCTCCGCCGTCGAAAGAGGAAGAATTGCTTCTCGAAATCCGTGATATGTTAAAGAAAGAAGGCGAAATGTAGCCGGTAATCAGAAAACAAGTAATCTATACACCGAACTAATACGAAAATATAAAAAAAGTTGAATCCAAATAACATTTGGTTCAACTTTTTTAGTAAGTATCAACTTAATTACATTTCCGCTAACCGCAACATCACAGCCGCCATTTCAGCGCGGGTTGCGGTGTTTTGTGGGACGTAGTTTCTATCCATCACCATATCAACCGCATCGCCGATGTAGCGATATAAAATCAATCCCATCTGCTCGCGAGTTATATTTAAATTCGGCGCGAAATAGCTGTTTCCAACGCCATTTACGATTCCGTTCGCCGCCGCCCACGCGATTGCTTGACTGTACCAACTATCGTTGGCAACATCGCTGAAATCACCGTCGTTATAGCCGTTCGGATTTCCCGCAAGTCGCCACAGAACCGTCACAAACATCGCTCTTGTCGTCGCCGCGTTTGGCGCGAACTCGCCGTTACCGACGCCGTTCAATAATCCGCTTGCAACGGCGGATTGAACGTAAGCGTAAAACCAGTCAGCAGACGATACATCGGTGAATTGTTGCGGCACAGACGTTTGAACGTTGTTGTTTGCAGTAGCGTTGTTGCTACTCGCCGATGTCGATGGTGAAAAAACATTGCCGTTCGGGCGATTGTTGTTCCAACTTCCGCCACCAGCGCCGCCAAATCCACCACCACCGCTTTGCAGTTGGTATACCTCGAATCGTGCGTATATGGTCGCCATAAGCAATGTAACTGAAGGTTCTCTATGATATATGCTAATTCTAAGAGGATAAACTCCTACCGACATTCCTGTGTTAGCTAGGACCGTAAAAGTCGCGGTTTCTCCGGGCGCTACCCAACCAAGTGACTGAGTGGCACCACCGCTCCACGGCCAAGGGGGAAACGTTCCCGGAAGAGGCGGCGGCCAAGACACAAACAGGTTCAAAGATTGATCACCCATATTCGTAACTGTAGCCGTTCTCGCCGCCGGTTGCGCATATCCGACCGGCAATCTACCGAAGTCAAGGTCTCCCTCCACTTCGATTGCGAAAATGAAATCGACGCGATTTTCTTCAGTTGGTTGCCAAACCCAAGTATCAGCGTGAATTGAACCATTATAGTATGCCATCAACTCGTCAGATGTGAATTCAAATTCGCCGAGCGGGTTGCCGACCGTTCCGTTGCCGACATTTTGCCAAACCCCGGTGAAGTAGTCGTTGTCGGGAACAGGAGGGAGATTTGGATTTTGTTGCGGCCAACTCGTTTCAATCACCAAAAACTTGAAATGCTCACCCAAAGTAAGTTCGCGCAAAGAAGTTGCATTCAAAAACATATTGCTCATATACCTAACGTTACTTGTATCAAAGCCGGAAATATCTAAGCGCGTTAGGTCTGTTGTGTTAGCAAACATACTACTCATATAAGTCACATTACTTGTGTTGAAGCTTGATAAATCAAGTTCAGTCAAGCTTGACGCGCCACTAAACATACCGCTCATACCTATCACATTGCTTGTATCAAAGTGAGAGAGGTCAAGGCTTGTTAAACTGCTTGCCCAGCTAAACATACTACCCATACTCGTCACATTGCTTGTGTTGAAGCTTGACAAATCAAGTTCAGTAAGGCTTGACGCGCCCGAAAACATACCGCTCATATTCGTCGCATTGCTTGTATCAAAATGGGAAAGATCTAAGTTTGTCAAACCGCTTGCGCCGACAAACATGTTAGACATATTTCTCATGTTGCCCGTATCCCAACCCGATATGTTTAAATCAGTTAGACTATGTGTGCCGCTAAGGATACTTCCCATGTCCGTCACATTGCTTATGTCCCAAGCGGATAAATCAAGACTCGTTAAGCTACTTGCAGAAGAAAACACATTTCTCATAGTTCGCGCATTTCGGGTATTGATATAATCCAATCCTTCGATATTTGTCATATTCGATAAGAAAAAAAACAAGGCATCTAAAGAAGATTCTTCGGCGTTAATCGGACCTGTGAAGATAACGTTGTTAATATCAAAACGCCATTGACTCCACGGTGTTGTAAACCCGGTTGGTCGATTGATAGTTCCTTCGTCAATCACCAAAGTGCCGTCGTCATATAATCTCCACGGCGCGCCGATATCGGTGTTGGTAAATACTAATGTCGGCTCGCCCGGCAAACGCGACATTCCGTTGAATGAAAAAATGGCGGTTCCGTCGGTTGTTTGTCCCGGGTCGCGACATAGTGACGATATTCTCAAAGTTATACCCGTTTCCTCCGGATAAGTAAGCAAAAAGTCGCGAACCGCAGGCCCCATATCGCTTGTAAGTATTCTGCCTGCCGAAAATGGAGTAAACGTTGCCGCCAAACGGCTAAAATCATTGCCCATAGAAGTATTACTTGGTGGTCTTCTCGTATCTGCGTCACGCCACCGTAGCGTCATATAGTCAAATTCAGCCAAGTGAGGCGGTAGAATGTACGCGCCCGCGGGATTATGCCATACCGCTTCGTTAATATTTAGTTGCAACCTAAGTTCTTCCTCACCCGCGAGAATTCGGTCAATGTAATTGCCAAGCTCAAATCGTAAGAAAACTTCCCTTCGCGCGCCACTTTCGCGACCGTCAACGAAGAACAAACCTCGCCCAGGAGGATAAAGGTCATGCCATCTTACAAGCGCCCCATGTTTCAGAAATATGGAGCCTTCGTCAGTCCAATTGTCGAGCCTGCCGCTTGCGACCACTTGCGCCCCCGGCGCGGGAGCGGCAAACGTTACCATCGTCGGCATAACCGCCAATATTATAGAAAAAGTAAGTATCAAACAAAGAAGTTTTTTTAGTTTCATAATTGTTCCTCCTTATATTGTTTATAATACACGAATATTTTGAAAAAGTCAACCTTTCGGTCAATATTGTACTCGCCTGACATAGACAAAAACATATCTTCGTCAATTATGCCCTTTCTATTTATAACGGACTTGAACGGCGACATATCATTGTTATTGCTTTGTGAAAATGTATCTATTCCGTCACCCAAAGCAATGTATCGCACATTGCTTGTCCTATGGCTCTTTTATGTACATAATAAACGCAAAATCGGCAGACGACGAAATTCGCAGACTGCCGATAAGAACCGATGTTTGCGATATTTATAATTATAGCTCAGTTTGTGCCCTTATGAGTACGTTGTTTACGCTATGTCGATTTTTTATTATCCGTTCATAGCGTCTTCGTCCGCGAGAACGATTACGTCAGCGTGCATATTAAGCATTGTCGCGGGACAGGAAGTTGTAATTTTGCCGGTAAGCAGTTTTTTTAACGGTTCGCTTTTGTTTTTCCCGCTAATCATCAAAATGATTTTATTTTTGTTCATTGTTAATCGTCACGTTCCATTTCAAACTTTACAATCGCGCCGGTATTTACATTGATATAATATTCAATGATATTCCCGCTACCTCTAAATTCAAGTTCCCAAACCCATTGACCACGTTCAAAGTCCATACCTGAATGAGTGCGGAAACTTGCTGAAATACCACGGTTTGCAAGGTCGGTATAGGCAATTTCAATGGCTCTTTCCATAGAAATTGCGGGGGTGCTTGGTCTGCCGCCACCTTGATTATTACTTTCTTGTTGATTGTTGGATTGATTAGTTGTCGGTGGTGGTGTTTGTTGTTGTGTCGGAATATATTGTCCTTGCTCTATTGCTTCGTTTAAGGATGTCAAAATTACGGTAGATGTTTCTTCGTCCCAATCAACGTGTAGCCCTAACGCTTCCGCAACCGCGCGAACGGGCAAATATGTCCGTTCGTTATAAATAAACGGCTCATATGGAGTTTGTATTTGTTCGCCGTTCAAAATAATTTGTATATTGTTAAAGTTAGCAATTATTGCCTCTTGTCCTACTCTTGCCATTACAAAAATTGTAGTTGTAACAGCAACTATAATTAACATAGTTATAACTATTAACATTTTTAAGTTCTTTTTCATTATTATAACACTCTCCTTAATATTTTCAAGGATACATATTTATGCTTTTGTTTCATAAACCATACACCTAGCCGTTCATAGCGTCTTCGTCTGCGAGAACGATTACGTCAGCGTGCATATTAAGCATTGTCGCGGGGCAGGAAGTTGTAATTTTGCCGGTAAGCAGTTTTTTCAACGGCTCGCTTTTGTTTTTCCCGCTAATCATTAAAATGATTTTCTTCGATTTCATGATTGTGGCCATGCCCGACGTTAAAGCGTGCCGCGGCACATCGGCTTCGGAGGCGAAGAACCTTGAGTTTGCTTTAATTGTGTCCTCGGTCAGTTCAACTCTGTGGGTTCCGGCGGTAAGTTCATCTTCCGGCTCGTTAAACGCGATATGTCCGTTGCTTCCGATTCCTAGAATTTGCAAATCAATTCCGCCGGCGGAGTCTATCATTTTGTCATAGTTCGCACATTCGGTTTCGATGTCTTTCGCGCTTCCGTTTGGAATATGTACGTTTTCCGGTTTTAGGTTTACCTTGCTGTATAAATGCTTATTCATAAAATAGTAGTAACTTTGGTCGTTTTCTTTATCAATCGGGCAATATTCGTCGAGATTGAATGTCGACACGCTTGAAAAATCTAACTCGCCGTTTTGATACATTCTCGCAAGTTCGGTGTACATTCCCTCGGGAGTAGAGCCCGTCGCAAGTCCTAAAACACAGTTTGGTTTTAGCGAAACTTGTCCCGCAACTAATCTCGCCGCAGTTTTTGACATCTCCTCGTAGTTTTTGCAAGTTATTACTCTCATTACAATCACCCTCCTGAAATAAATTTATTATACCAAAAAGACCGCGCATGTGCGCGGTCTTTTTGATTTGGCGGAGGAAGAGGGATTCGAACCCCCGTGGGCTTGCACCCTAACGGTTTTCAAGACCGCCCCGTTATGACCACTTCGGTATTCCTCCTAATAGTGCAGAGCGTAAATGCTCTGAACAACGAAGTATATTATACCAAATAAATTTTCACTTGTCAACTATTTTTTTCAAACTAAATTTTAGAAAAATACTTGTAAAATTTTTAGCAAGTGTGATATAATAGAATGTCATATAGTTTAATTATCGGAGGAAAACATGAAGCATATACACATCAAAGGTGCAAGAGAGCATAATTTAAAAAATATCGACGTTACCATTCCGCGGGATAAGCTTGTGGTTTTAACCGGCTTGTCCGGGTCGGGAAAGTCGTCGCTTGCGTTCGACACAATCTATGCAGAGGGGCAGCGGCGGTACGTGGAATCGCTTTCCGCATACGCGCGGCAGTTTTTGGGACAGATGGACAAGCCCGATCTCGATTATATTGAAGGTTTGTCGCCCGCAATTTCGATTGATCAGCGAACGACAAGCAAAAATCCGCGCTCGACGGTGGGAACAGTTACCGAAGTTTACGATTATCTACGCTTACTTTATGCGCGAATCGGTGTTCCGCATTGTCACAAGTGTGGAAAGGAAATTCGTGCGCAAAGTATCGACCAAATCGTTGATAGCATTACATCGCTTCCGAGCGGGACGAAGATTCAGGTTTTATCTCCCGTTGCACGGGGGCGGAAGGGCGAGTATGTCAAAACCTTTGAGGACGCGAAGAAAGCGGGCTTCGTTCGCGCGATTATTGACGGCGAAATGCGGGAGTTGGGTAATGAAACCATTCGCCTCGACAAGCAAATCAAGCATAATATTGAAATCGTGGTCGATCGCCTTGTTGTCAAAGAAGATGATACGGCGTTTCAGAAGCAGGCAGAGCCTGCACCAATTCCCGCGTCGAAAGAAGCGAAAGAAATGACTTCCGAGCCGCGAGGCACGGAGTTTAATAAATTCAAAAAAAGATTGGCCGATTCTGTCGAAACCGCGCTTGGTATGGCGGACGGAATCGTCGTAATTGACGTAATCGGCGGCGAGCAACTGATGTTCTCGCAAAATTACGCGTGCGAAGATTGCGGAATCAGTATGGAAGAGCTTGCGCCGCGGATGTTTTCGTTTAACAGTCCGTTCGGCGCGTGTGCGACTTGCGGCGGGCTTGGAAACGTGCTGAAAGTCGATCCTGATATGATTTTGCCGGATAAAACGAAAAGTATCAACGAGGGCGCGATTATTGCGAGTGGTTGGGGGTCGGGAGGCGCGCCGGATAGGATTTCGTCGCTGTATTACCGCGCGCTTTCCGAGCGATATGACTTTAGTTTGGATACGCCGGTCGGGAAATTGCCCGAAAAAATTATCGATATTATCCTTTACGGCACGGGAGTTG
>Ga0123355_10015949_pt1 | contig 11822 bp, 10 predicted proteins | sample TergutEmb28metaG_3_FD_89872 | JGI IMG/M metagenome (GOLD analysis project Ga0123355, IMG submission 89872) | Embiratermes neotenicus P1 segment gut microbial communities from Petit-Saut dam, French Guiana - Emb289 P1 | ecosystem: Host-associated > Arthropoda: Insects > Digestive system > Gut ...
AGGGAATTTCTTAATTAGGTGAGCTTGTTGGCTTTTCAAAGAGGACTTCACTTGCATGGGTGTCATGCATTTAGCTTTTTTTTTTTTTTTTTTATGATTATGACCTTGACTGATTTATGTGTGTGATGGGCACAGACTGTTTTCTGTGAGTAGTGAACTAACTTTTTGTATGTATTTTGATTAATTTCAGTCTTTGAATGTAAATGTATACATTTTTGAATTGCAGATAAACAGCAAATACAGTGAAGAGCTTGCACAAGAATCACTGGAATGGATAAAGGCCATCACCGAGGAGGACTTCAGTGTTTCGGGTGACATGGATAACTTATATGAGGTCCTCAAGGATGGTACCTTGCTTTGCAGGTTGGCATTAAGAATGGTATCTGGGCACTTAGCTGTACCAGGCATGCACATGGCAGTCCATGCATTTCTTATACTCACGTTAGAAAGCTCCATATGTGTACTAGCCTCAGAATTCTTTCCAGCCCCAGCTTGGTTTTTGTATTCTTCACTTTTAATACATTTACAATTCAGTGAAATTTTTAGCCATCCATCTTTACCCATTATTTCAGCCTGTCTATCCTTCCAAGATTGGGATTTAAGCCTTGTCATTTGATAGAGAATTGAAATCAGTGGAGTGTAATGCCTTCAAAACGTAGGTATTTACCAGCCAAAATGGTGTAATGTCTCAAAAGACTTGAATATCTGTGTCCTCCATGTATCTTAAAGTGAGATTTTCTGTGAGCTCCATACTCTCCTGGAAGAGTTGGAGGCTTCTCTGTTCAGATTGGGCTGAACACTAAGACATAAGAAGATCTCACAGAAGCAGTGGTTCTGTAAATGTGTGCATGTGCTTTTGGTGGTGTTTTGGTGTCTTCAGTTTTTATTGTCAGCCACATCTCTCCAGTTAATGTTCTCATTTCTGCTTCTTCACGTTTTACTGAGAGTTATGTCTTGTGGATGCATGTGAAAAGTGGTTTAATTTAAATGATGACTTATTTATGTCCCTAGGTACATGATTGTGCGAGAAAAATTGGTATGTCACCGAAATGTTATTGACTTTTCACTGCCATCCACAGTATAACAGTCATATAAATAAAACAAGCATGGATCGCAATTTGAGGGTGCAATTTTATATTCCCAGTTCATTTATTATAGATGGCAGTCTGTTGTTGCCAGGGTTGATCAGCAGTAGGAATATTCATCTATGTGTGTTTCAGTATTTTATCCTGTGTTGGTATGGTTTCAATTAGATTTAGACCTCATATAGGTTAGGTTTTATGCAGTGTGTTGTTGTCCATATTTTATGTAATAATCACATTTGAGAAGTCTGATGAAGTTGTTTTTGGGGCTTGAGTAAAGTAGGGGCCATGTTGGGCTCATTGCAATTAACATTAATTTCTCTCAGCAGCTGTCTTGTAACAGAACTAGGTATAATGTATCTTAGTTCAGTTTATTTTAGCTGTTAATCCATTTCAGTCAAACATTGATGTAGGACACATGAATTCGGTCACAGTTTATACATAAAGGTAAAGGTTAAGCAATCCCTGTACAGGTTTCGATAGGCCCTTAAGGTTCCAGGAGGTTCAGGCTCCCAGAATTCCTAGACTGCCATCATATGAAGGTGGCAAGGTGTAATCATCCATAATGTTACTAAAGTACATGTGCATGTATACCAGAATAAAATAGAATAGAATACCAAAGTAGAATAATACTAATAGTTGCTTGCTGTCCAACTGTTCTGTCACTAATAGGTTAAGAGCAGCCACATTAGAGGTGATGTATATTCAAGCACTGAACAAAAGTGTGTTGTAACAGAAAGGATCTGAATTTCCTTATATATATGTATATAAATTTGATCTTTTTCTTTTGTATGATTAAGTATTTTGTTGAATCACATAATTTCTATATTCAGAACACTTTTAATTGTAGCTGTTGTGTTGCAGAACTGAACTTGGAGATCAAATGTTTTGTGTATTGTAGTTGTGAACTTGTGCATTCTGCTCCACATTTTGTTTTTCTAATATAGCACACTATTTTAGTTATTTGTTTTAATTGAATATTTCTCTTTAGTGGTGTTAGTAGAGTTTATTAATGTTGGTATCATGGGAAACTAATGGATATATGCTATTGCAGGCTAGTAAACCATATCAAACCAGGATCAGCAAAGAAAATTAATCAAAGCGCCATGGCATTTAAGTGCATGGAAAACATCAATGTTTTCCTTGAAGCAGCCAAAGACCTGGGTGTTCCACCTCAAGAAACCTTTCAGACTGTAGATTTATGGGAACGGCAAAATCTGAATTCTGTTGTTATCTGTCTGCAGTCTCTTGGTAGGAAGGTGAGCAATAGCATTAATTCTGCATAGGATCATGTTCTGAAAAAATGGTTCCCAAACGATTTTCACCTGCAAACCATCCTTTATCTTGAAAAATACACTGTACCTTGATATAGCAAGAACTTACAAACCTTGGGAATATATTTGTAATATAACGTTAATCCATATTCTGTGCAGTATTTAATTACTTATGGTTATATGTACATTTAATTGGATTAAATACTGTATACCTGTAATGTGTTTAGTGCATAAACTTTGTCTCTGCCCTAAACAAATGTTTGGGAACCTTCAGCTCATTGCTGTTGAGAGGGAACAGTTTAAAGCAGTGGGCTGAGTAAGATGATGATAGAAGAATGTATGGTAACCTTCAGCTCATTGCTGTGTGTAGAGGGAACAGTTTAAAGCAAGGGGCTGAGTGAGATGATGACAGAAGAATAGAACAGTATTTGGGTTCGAGCCCTTCCAGGCCAGGTGCACCTAGGCCTTAAGACTGGCTCTTTGTGCCTCATATTCCATAGTAAATTAGAGGAGCCCTGTTCCTTTAGCAAAGTTTCATATGGCCCTTATACTTAGTTTTCTAATGTTCTCAGGTTCCAAAAAGAAGGAACCCAGGTATATATATATCTGAGTGAAGCCAAAGCCCCACACTCACACAAAATGTGGACTGAGGTTTCCTCCTCAGTACTGCATGTCCTAATATCCTAATGTCATCTGGGTCCAAAAAAGGAACCCAGATATGCTACCCTTTTCCCTCAAAGAGTCCCGGCAGGTGAATCCCCTCCAGGTTCCCCAACAGGGCCCCTATGGAGAGAAATAACCACTTACAGGGCATTTTACATCTCACTTAATATATATCTTTTTATCTTCCCCTCAGAGTCAGGGAGCCCCCTTCATGTTCCCTAACAGGGTCCCCATGGGCAGCAATACTCTGTCACCATAGCCGCTGGTTTGTTCATTCATTCATGTCTGCCAGAGTCCCCAAAAAGGAGCCCTCCTACATACATATGGGGAAACATGTAAGGTCACCCTCCACCGAGACCCAAGCAGAAGGAAGGCCTACATACATTGGGGTGCGGCCTGGTTCCCCAAGGGGATCGTTACAACACTGCTATCTTTACCACAGTGCCATGCAACCTTCGGCACGATACCTTTCGCCTTGGCTTGGGTAGACCAGAGCCCCGTTAGCCAGCATGTGTTGTGGGAACCCCCAACAAGGTATACCCTCCACACCTGTTACCGCTCCCACGTGACCCAGGGTAGAGCAGAGTACGAATCTATGATACCCCAAGGTATGGACGAGGGGTTGGATTTATGGGAGGCAAGATGATGATGACTTAAGTTAATGTGATTCTATGTGTCTTAATTTTTGTTGTCAGGCGGGTAATTTTGGCAAGCCTAGCATTGGTCCCAAGGAAGCTGAAAAGAATGTTCGAAACTTCTCTGATGAACAGATGCGTGCTGGCCAAGGTGTGATCAGTCTTCAGTATGGCAGCAACAAAGGTGCCACCCAGAGTGGAATCAACTTTGGCAATACCCGACACATGTAAATGCCACTTCCCCCAAACCAGACTACTGACTGTTTGCCCTGTATGCACAAATGAATCATGATTATTTTAATGACATAGACCATGAGATCCCATGATATTACTGCTCATTATGTACTCTTGTGTTGTATACTGTGTCCTAGGGTTGGTGAAAGAGTTCAGCTAGTAGTCTGGTTGACAGTATAAAATAAAATAAAAAAATAAAATAAAGAGAGGCTCTGTTTGAAAGACAACAGAAAAGTGTAATGGATGTTCATAGTTGAGAATGCACAAATAATCTTTTGTGTCAATAAATTCAAAATATTTTAGTGAGATGAGTAAAGAGAAAATGGACCTGCAATATTCAGAAGATATTTAGTAAGTTTATAGTCATAGCATTTTGTACAGATTCTTTTGCCAGTTCTAAGGAAGGGAAGACACAATGGGACACCACAATGTCTGCTGTTCTCTGATTTCCAAACATTCCTTGTAAACTGGATGGGTTGGTTGGTTGGTTGGTTGGTTGGTTGGTTGGTTGGTTGGTTGGTTGGTTGGTTGGTTGGTTGGTTTCATGATATATTTCTTGACTACCAGCCAGTGGACAAAACGTGTTGCTATTTTACATTTCACATTGTACAGTATGTGTTGTGTATACAGTCTCTCTACCTACCTGTGAAAACTGAGCAGTATTTTTAAATTATGGTTGAAATTGTAAAGACCAAAAGAATGTTAGAACATTGAAAAATACACATATTTTCTATGAATGTAAGTTGAAGTATAGATCTCGTCATATAAATTTTCCCACAGGAATTGTGTAAGCTATGTAACTGGAAAATTAAAAAACTAGTTTTACTATCCCCTTCTGTTATTTTCCTGGAATATTATGCAAGATACCTTTAATTTGTGCTGCCTCACCCTTCATTCTCCATCACGTGCTATTTCTAATTTGGTTCAGCCTTTTGATTATTACTGTTTACAGTAGTACGAGGGAGAGTCAAATTAAAACGTTCAAAGTGCGATAAAAATTCGAAACACGGCTCGATCGTCTTGTAAGTTGACAACAATGATACTCACGGTTTGAAGAGTGGCCGACAGGTGGCAATGGAGACTACATAGAAAAATGAAGTCATTTTGTACCTTTTGTGTTCAGTAAATTACGAGATAAAAAAAATTTAAGGTTTTCATTTGACTCACCCTCGTATGTGATTTTATGTGTGTCTGATATTAGGATCGGATTTTATAGCACTGTAGTTGCTGAAGCATGCTTTGAACTCATATCACAGTGATTTGTGTGTAAGTGTCCTGGTAATTGGTGGCCCAGGATAACATGGTCAGTATAGCATCTTGCTATGGGCTGGGCATTTGGGGCATCAACTTGTAGTGTGGACAAGATTTCCTGTGACTGTCCAGGCCAGCCCTGGGGCCCACCCATCTTCCTATACAATGGGTACTGGGTCATTCCGTTGGGTAAAATGGCCAGGGCATGGCATTAACTACCCTCACTCATGTAGCATGGAGGTGCCTTCAAGGCGTGTTAGTGGGTGAACTTTACTTTTTTACCTGGTAAGTGACTGGCAACTGAACAGTAAGGTAACTCTTTGTCCTTTCCTTTATGAAGTTAATGATTTAAATTTTGGTTTATTATTGTGTTATGGTTTACTCAGTGTATCTGGATAAATGTCAAAATATCTTATCCCGTGTGAAACCTGCAACTTTCTTTTCTCTGTTTCACATCCGTGGTATTTGCTACCCAGTATTATTACTCTTTCACTTGTTACAGCAGGTTGATTGTATATACATCCTAGTAACACTTTCAGAAGTATGTTTCAAATACACCACTGATAACAGTGAATATAGTATCTGCTTATCTTGTTAATAGGCTATTAAGATAGATGGAGGGTACACAGGTGAATTTGGCTATCATACTTCTTTCTGAAAGCACCATTTGCTGTCATGTGATAGTGGAGAAGTTAAATTTGGAATTATTCAATTTTCTGCACATCTGCTGCATATTTATGAGCACAGATTGTCCCCTTGATCCTGTTTGAGCTGTTGAGTTCTCACAGTGGTTACTGAAGTTTAATGTCTTCTGAGACAGCTTGGTATGTGTCGACCTGCATAATGTCAAGATGTGCTTCTGGTCCCTGTTTGAGTAGCACAAATACAGTGCACACCATTCCTCCATGTCTCAAGACCCATTTTGATATTATCCTCACAGCTACACCTAGGTTTCCCCAAGCGATTTCTACAAAAAATTGTGTATACATTTTGTGTTTCTCCCATGTGCACGACAATACCTCTTCATCCAACCCAGCTTGAGTTTATCATCCCAAACACAGAAATGGACAGTACTGTAAGGTTTAGTCTGTCAGAACTGCTGAACAGGACATACTCATAAATAACACTTGGAAGTCTAGGCTGATATATGGTGAGCCACCATGATTAATGATTAAAATACTTGTCACTGGCCATACAGTGAAATGATGGCAACAATGAAGGACAGTTGACTAATGGATTCTTGAAATTCTAAGATCAGATTTGTTTCACCTCTAGGCTTGGAAGGCTTAACAATGTTTCCAACTTGTGCTTGTGAGTCATTACTAGCATGATATGGACAGTATTTTTAATTCACTTCTGAAGTTTTCAGTTATTAATTTGTTTAAAAATTTTTGTGAAGTAATATTGTAGACCTCAAATATTTGTTTACTTCAAACTGATCATGACAGCAAAATAGGCAGCAGCTACTGAAGCTGTCATGTGGTGGTTTTGTACTTCAAAGGGTGTCCCTACCTAACCTGTTTTGTATGCCGCCTCAGGAAAGAGCCAGTTTTCATTAATAAAAAATCATAAAGAGAATCTGTTGGTATCTACAAAACAATCGGTACTGTGTAATTCTCCAGTAGTGATTAATTCTTATTTTACATTTTCGCCCATATATTACTTTATATTTGTACAATATGCATTTCATGTATGATGTGTATATGTGATTAACAGCATGTTCATAGCCCCTGCCCCCCCAATTCTGATCGCTCCACTGGTGAGGAGATTCTGGATGGAGCTGTATATGGCCCATAGATAAGGGTCAGTTTTAATTTGTGATTTTTTTAACAGAATATTCTTCTTAGAATTGCGCGGTATAATCTGAGGTACCGAAGGCGTCGCACTGTAAATAAGTCATTGTGTTGAATGATGTCTAAAGAATGATCCAAGGAATGTACTTACATTAGCTGATTCCAAGACTAGTGAAGATAGGATCTCGGTGCAGTGAAGTTTTACACACAGTAAAAGCCACACTAACCCAGAATGACTGAAACACATTATTATTATTATTATTATTATTATTATTAATACCACCGCCGCCGTTGTTACCCGACAGGATATTCGCGTGACAGTAGGAGTTTCGGTTGTTACATGAACTGGTCCCGCTCTAGCCAGTAGGTACGCGTCAGTGATACGTGTTTGAGTTTGTGTCGTTGGTGTTTGCTAATTGGGACACGAGTAAGTGTTGTGCATTATCGCAATGAAAATTGATATGTCAAAATCGTTATATCCGGTTATTTGTGGCCGATTGGATGTATTATATTGGTGTAATTGTGTGTGTGTGTGTGAAAGGTAAAGTAATGTCGCTGTAGCAGTGATGGCAATGGGGAGAGGTATTGTACTGATTCTTAACCTCTGCATCAGTGGTCGATTCCTCGGGCGTCTTAGCCAGTAGCCTGGTCATTATCTTCTTTCCCATCAAATGTTCGTATATAGAAGTAAAGAAACACCAAACAAAGTCTTGTTTATTTACATTCGCATATTCCTAACTTAACCTCACATATATCAGTATTGATACAAGAGTGTCGTAATGAACGTAGAAACTTTCCAAACAGATCAATTTGTATGTGTGTAATTCTTACAAATTTCGTAGCGTATTGTTAACATGGCGTTGAATTGTATTCGGAAATTGTTCGGAATGTCATAGCATCTGCAGTCTTTGAACTTTTCATCTGTAAGAGCTTCGCCACCGACACGTAAGGCCAGTAAAACAATGGGGAATGTAGCCCACAGATACACAAGAGACCGCCGACAGAATTCTGCGGGACAAGTGCTGAAAATGCGCGTACGTAAATACGGGAGTTCAAGTTATTAGACATGAGAACTTGAGGAAAGTCTTCAATATGTATCAAGTAGGAGGCTGGGCTTGTGTCAGCCGATCTATACGTATGGAGAAGAAAGCCATATATATAGCTATTTGCTGGGAATTAAATTATGATTATTCTGTCTTAAGCCCATGTCCTAGTCATGTGGACTGCACTGTCCGTTTGATTTTAATGCAATCGATTTAAGAAATGTTCCGTTATTCCTGTGGGAGGAGGATCGTACCTGTTGGACCGAATTAAAGACTATCAGTCGTGTACGTATAGGCGGTGCATAAATATTTTCTAAATGTAGTGCGTGTTTATTTGGTGCAGTTGCATGTTTGCTGTGAAAGATTTTCGAAAATACGTGTCTGATTGCTTTCCGCTTTTTGTTTCTCCTTTTTTTATACATACGTTTTCTGTCTTAAATTATCTAAGCTGGGGGAGAATGTTAAGCTACCGATGTTGTCATAACGCGTCTACACTTAAAAGGTAAATAGACTGTGCGGAACGAGAGTTACAAACAGGGTAATGTCTCAAGATGACCACGGGGAGAAAAAAAAAAAAGTGCTGGAAAAGCGCGTATCGGCGAACTTATTAGGTACCTGCCTTTCATGATGCAGATCCCATTTTGGAGGAAATTATGTGTAAGTTCAAGTGGACAACACTTTACAGTTTGAGTAAGCATCGTTGGAGCGAAAGTGCAATGACAATACAGTACGATAATTTAAGTAAAACGATAAACGCAAGTGTGCAGTAAAATGACGCGTGTAGATCCTGTATGCAGTATTAGTGCCGACTGTGAACTTGAGCAGGAACCAGAATCGCAAGGCTCGGCACAATCGGAACTACAGGCTGCAGCATACACCTCGGTAATTTCATCTGCAGTTGCAGTGTCTGCGTTAAGGTAGGTGGACATTTTTTACCCCCGTAGCCCGCCAACGTTTAAGGGTCGCGGGCTGAGTAATTTACAGTGCACTGTATCAAATATGTGTGGAATGTCCTAGGGCCTTGTAGTAAGTAAGCCTTAAGTAGGCAGCTGTAATTTAAGAGGCGTTACTGCATATTAGAGTAGTGTGTAGCTTACTATGTACCTTATCCGCCACACGAATATTCGGTGTCGCGTCGCGATGCATGGTGTATGTGAGGTCAGGCGAGCATTATTTTAAATATGGTATTGTGCCAGTGCGCTGGGTTACACCCGTTGGTTGTTACCGACTATGGATCTTTGGAATGAGTGAAATAATTGAAATGAAATGCAGTGGTAGGGTAGTACTGCGACAGACAAGGTAACTGGACGGACACCCCTGGTTCAGCCAGTGGCGAACGAAGGCAAAACACAGAGGTCACGGCAATACGTATCAAAATGCAACACACAGAGGTCACGGTGACACACATCAAACTGACTGAAAACGAAACGCCGTTAAGACTATTGAAAATGCTGAACCCAATGCGACATATTCAGTGAAAAGCGGACCATAACTGCGTAGGTCTATCATTACGATCTTGTTACAGATACGAAGATTTTGCAAGGTAACTGTTAATTAGGGATCACATTCCTATCTGTTTTGCCGGAACAGTGCCGGTCAAGGATCAGAGGTCGCAGTTTTATGGGGTTGAAAGAGCAATTTCCCACAAAAGTCGGTTGGGGACGCCAAATGTCCCGAGTTTTCCCAAGTCGTGAAAATACGACATTTATAAAAATGTGTACGAATATTTTGACTTCCCTGCAGTGGGAGAAAACATCCATAGGGTTAGGACAAACATCAACCTGCCACGAGCATGAACGAAAAGAGGAGGAAGATTGGTGGGTTAGTGATGATCTACGACGAGGAACGAATATATAAAGAAAAATCATTGAACTGATTTTGAATTTGCTTCATACTATTCTGTTATTTAAACTCCCATATCTGTGTATATTACATTATTGTTGATCTTGGGTTATGTCATTGTTATCATCTTAATACATTACCTTTTCTTATTGCATGACAGGTTAAAAATTTTAATCCCCCCTCTAAGCCAGCCACCTAGATGTTATTAAGTGTCTCATTTTGGTATTTAAAGATAAAGACAAATTTCTGTTCCTTATGTAAATTTATTATAATATTCCATGTTAAGTGTAAATTCTGGAGAAATTAATAAGATTGCGAGTAAAACAATCTGAGACTCCAAACATTGTAAATTACGCTTCAGTACAGTTTTCTTTCAGTCATTAACAGCATCTACAGTTTTGAGGCTAGTCTCATGGGTAAGCGGTAGCCTCTATACAAACCGAGCAGCAGAATTCATGAGCTCAAATTTATCACTTGTTCTTGAAGTGCAGAATTGGCATAAGAACACTAAACATGCTTACGGTCACTTAGCTTAAGGTACATCCCTTCCCAAGATGAGATTTGTTACTATATAATGCATAAAATTACTTCTTAATGGTAGATTTGTAAAGTGTAGTATTTGCATATTCATTGCTTTATTGCAGAAAAAGTTAGTTTCAATGAAAATGTTTTATATTTGTACAGCACAACTACGTACTGCTGGAAATGTTACAGGACAGTAAAGTCCCTCATAAATATTGTAGCTGCCTGTGCATTAATTCACTGTTACTGTTCATATCACATTAAAGGTGTACACACACCGAATAGAAATAGAAGAAATTATAACTTGCGTACTTTATAGTTTGATGGTTTGAGATCGATGTGTGAGCCTCTTTTTAAATATGTGCTGTTTTTGGGCTGTTTATTGCCTAATTCTGCATCTAAAAGGGCAAAAATAATGACTCATTACCATTGCTATCAACCTGGAGCTGCATACCAGACCTTCCCAATGCTATTTACTTTAAGCACTAGATGCCAGCACAATGTATTATTATAAATCCGTTATGACCCACCTTTTTGTTACTGTGTCTAGACATTTAAGTTCAGACATACTGGTTTAACCCTTCAGCGTGGGGGTATTTAAACCCCAGTCAATACTGTGACGTGGGAAGGTTTTTCTATGGGGTATTTAAATTTTGAGCTAAATTGTGCAGGAGTCTATTCAAAATAATGTAGTTTTTTTAATAGTGGTTGGATTTCGATGAAACTTGAAACAAAATATTTAGGAATGTCTAAACTTTTCAAATATCCAATCAGATCTTACCTTAGAAATTTAACTTGGTGTGAAATGCTTTGAAACGTTCTTCAACACATAGGGCTGCTTCACATTCGGGGCACCAAAACACTGTCTCCTTCCTTCTATTGTTTTTGTAACACACTACACACCTCTTTGTTGGCCTGGCCTTTTTTTTCTGTTGGTGGTATTCTTTCTGGAAAATGTCTTTCAAGAAGTCGTGGCACATTTTTGTCTGTGGAATGATGGCCTTGAAATTTCCTGACACTCTTCCATGTTCAATAAGTAGTGCCTGCACCAGTTCTACTCTGAATTTAAAATGGTCTATTTTGGTCTGTCCTGAATTTGCGCAGCATATTACCATACAATTTAGATCTGTAATGTTGAGTAATCTCTTAAACAGTTTTATGTACCATTTAGTTATTTTCTTCCTTTCCAAAAGACAGGGTTGAAGGAGTTGGTCTTTTAGATCAACCCCACCCATGTTTTCGTTATAATACAGGCTTTTGTTTTTCCTGTCTACATTTCGTTCGCTTCATTCTTGTTTCCTGTCCATGGTAAGTTGAAATCATTGTCACATCCTTTTTGTCTTTCCACTTCAGAACGGACAATGTTGAGCTACCAATTCTCCTTTCTTTAGCTTCTTCTCTTTCACTCTTTGTGGAACATCTTTCCTACTAAGATGCAGGGTTCCAACACAGTCAGTTTTCAAGGTCTTTAGCCTTTGAGCCA
>Ga0123355_10015950_pt1 | contig 11821 bp, 5 predicted proteins | sample TergutEmb28metaG_3_FD_89872 | JGI IMG/M metagenome (GOLD analysis project Ga0123355, IMG submission 89872) | Embiratermes neotenicus P1 segment gut microbial communities from Petit-Saut dam, French Guiana - Emb289 P1 | ecosystem: Host-associated > Arthropoda: Insects > Digestive system > Gut ...
ACCCAGACGTAGATGGGAGGATAATATTAAGATGGATCTTCGGGAAGTGGGAGGGGGTGGAGACTGGATGGAGTTGGCTCAGGATAGGGGCAGATGGCGGGCACTTGTGAATACGGTGATGAAACTTCGGGTTCCATAAAGTGCGGGGAATTTCTTGACTCGCTGCAGAACCAGTTAGCTTTTCAAGAAGGACTCTGCCCCATGGAGTAAGTAAGTTTTATATATATATATATATACATATTTCATACAAATGCTTGTATGTATATATATATACACACACACACACATATATATATATACATACACACATAGATACATACATACATACATACATACATACTTATACATATATATACAAGCATTTGTATGAAAATTTTGGAGACCAAAAAGTAAATGGTAAATGTCTCCACGTAGACGCCAGAGGAACAGTGGAGATACAGTTCCAGTCATTCTGAACCTCCGCAAGAGAGAGGGGTGTGTTTCAGATTAAAACACTTTGGGCCTGTTTTCCCTGTAGCAATATACGGCTCCACTCTGTCCATTCTTACAGCAGCACTAGCCTTCCACAAAATTGCTTGGTGTACCTAGCTACTTGCTGGGACGGAGTATGTACTGTGTGGGGTGGGGGAACGTTTGGGGTGGGCAGACGGTGGTCTGTGTAAATCAGGGGATTAGTTGGCTCTGAGAGAGGGTTGCAGCATCACGAGAATCCTTAATGTTGTTTGCATTGGTCTGCGGTCGTGCAGCTTCGGCTGCCTGAATTTGGTGGCATACACAGATACACAAGACCCGCAAAACTTTGCCAACAGCATCACAAGCCTAAGCACTATCATATTCGGGAAAAAAAATTGCTGTCATACACGCGGACACCAAGCACGAAATACCAGCAGCTATGGGTCCTCAGCAGTGAACCTGTATGTAAAAAGGAAGACTGTAAATTAATGACAGTCGATAGGGTACGATTCCATGAATGTGTTTCAAAAATAAAGATGCCCCTGTCCACACCATGAAGGCATACTGTGGAAGCAGCTGCATAGCGTCTTCTTCTTCCTCATCTTCTTTCTCTTCTTCTTTTTCTTCTTACTCTTCTTCCCCTTCTTCTTCCTCTTCTTCCCTTTCTTCTTCCTCTTCCTCTTCTTTCTCTTCTTCCCCTTCTTCCTCCTCCTCCTCTTCTTCTTCTTCTTCCCCTTCTTCTTCTTCCTCCTCCTCTTCTTCTTCTTCCTCTTCTTCTTCTTCCTCTTCTTCCGCTTCCTCTTCTTCTTCCTCCTCTCCTTCTTCCTCTTCTTCTTCTTCTTCTTCTTCTTCTCTTGACGCTACAACTCTATAAGTTTTGACCTGCTCAGCAGTTCACTTACATACTTCTCTATTCATACCCATCTTACTCCTATTCTGAATTTACATTTCTCCTAGACCCGCTCTGACATCATCCGTCCTCCGCCTACCACTCCTTCTTACTGCAATTGGTCTACACTCTTACTCTTCTCACCGTCCTCTCTTTATCCATTCTTACAAGCTGTATGGCTCCACTCATTCTTAACCTTGGCGCTAGATAGAGTTGAATGCTCAACATCACGCTCCGCCAGCTTTACCCAAGGGAAGGAACCCCGTTGCCCAATTGGTTAGGAAGCTGAGTGGGCCCCAAAGCTGACCTGGACCGGCCCTTAAGGAGATTCGAAACTCTGACCGTCCAGCACAGTCAGTATATTTATTACGCTACCCCGGCTACTCATAAATGTATTGAGGTTATGTTTCTGGGAACTTCTGGACTGAACAGCACGTCTGAAAAATCTTTGTCTCCTACATTCATGCAGGAGCATAATTTATAGCTGCTTGTAAAGAAGTGCCCAGGAAAACGGTGAGACTTTACAATAATAACGTGTGAACTTGTGGGATATTATGTAACAAGGAATTTTCGAAGACTATAGATGTCACCTGGAGCTCTTCACTAAATTCATACATCAGGATTGTTCTTGCGAAGTTGACAGTTCGTTAGTTGGCCATAAAATTCATCATCTTGTATGGAACCCGAAGGTCCATCACCGGTTTAAAAACAGTCATCCTGTACCTGCTGAATTCAGCCCACACAGTAGCATGCTATTTCTTTAGGATATAAGAAACGGTATCATCCCACTACAGCCCAAATATACCCAGCCATCTCATAGCTCTAGACGTTCAAATTAAAAGTTTGTACTGTCATCTTTTCTTAACAATGCATGATACAGGTAACATTTAGTGTTTTAAAGGCAGTAAAATTTATGAGTCTGCGATGGGCTTTGATAACGCCTAGACTAAGAAATACAAAGAAAGTAGTCATAATTTTAGTCATAACTTCTCTTGAATGTCTGTGACTTGGAGGAACAAAAAACGGGAAAATTAAGGCTTAAGTGATCTCTGGAAAATACGTTGCAACTTCAGGAATTGGATGATACTGACTCAGGATCATGTCAAAATCAGACAATAGTGTTGAACTCTCTGGTCCTGCTAGTATTGCGGGGTGCTGGTTGAAGTAGTTTCCGACTCTCAGCAGACGAGTTGAACGTAAATAAAGACACTCGAATATTTCATAAGAGCTGATGACGGAGAAGTCACTCAACGCATTCTGGGTCGGCTTCTAGGAAATTCGAAGAGACTGAAGTTCAAAAGAGATTTAATGAGAAAGGAAAGTAAATACTGAGTGTAGAGTAACACCGCGTAACAATTATACTAATTACCAAATGTTACGGCGTATTTTGCTTCCTCCTCCTGCAGTACAAAAGTCAATTTTCCTCATTCACACACACACAGGTCTATGAAATCCTCCCTCTGCCTGAAGTAACTCGACCTGACTAGTGTATGTTTACTCATGCACCACCATTCGTACTTTACATGTCACCAGTAGACACATTCTTTAATGAAACCCCCGTCGAACTAAAACATATCGGGTTTTTGTTTTTGCTCAACTTGCCGATGCTTCGTACAGTGTTGAAACTGAAGAGTTGTGCACAAAAATCGATAGTGTAGTTACCCTGGGCAATTAGTAGGGGAGGGGGGTAGTCAAAACACAACTGTCTTGTATCCTATTTATTATGCTGACGGCGACATGTTTCGGCCACTGTGGGCCATCCTCAGGTCACAAAAATGTATATAGAGGAAAGCTATACAGATTATGATCATAGTATTGGTGCATATTCTGAACTTTCAACGAGATCTCGTTGTCGGTTGAATTATACATATTGAGCTAAAAGTACCTCTTCTAAGTAGAATATAAGAATAGATGTATATATATATATATATATTCTTATACTCTACTTACAAGAGGTACTTTTAGCTCAATATGTATAATCCAACCGACAATGAGATCCCACCCCCTCCCTAATTGCTTATAGCACAACGGGGATGATGCACCTAAAAATTAGTAGGGGATTTACAGCCTCATAGGACATTACAGAAACATAGACAATCCAATTGAATTCAAAGATTGTAATAAACTAAAGTCACAGAAATTACCTGATTCCAAACAAATCAAGTGTGTCCCATCACTCGTATCACAAACGTCACACGCAGCGACAGTGTTCTTCTGAACACATGAGACAGTATCCAGTCAGTGTGTTCTGCGTTGCAAGTGTCGGTTGTTTGACACCAGACCCTTTAAATCCTTACAACCCCTTATTTGTGTACAACCACAGTGATTCTTTGCCTTTTCACGGTCATCCCGTTGGCCATTTAGTGATGGGCCTGGCGTTCGGTAAATCTCTGCACATTTTTGCTAAATGCCCTGCTAAGATTTTAGCGAGTTTCCTCGTGTTTGTATCGAGTCCGTAGACAGAAACACTCGTACACAAAACACAACTGCATCCTCACAGACCTGAAGGGACTCACAATTCCACATCATACTCCGTTACCACACAGTAGGGTCTCAGTTGGCGATGAACCTCTGACATACAGCTTAAACTAACGTCCTTTAATTTATTCAATGTAAGTCAGATCATTGAATGAAACACTATTTAACCCACTCGGCTTGTTTCTTCTAATACTGTAACATTTTCGAAAGTTATTTTATCATCGTATTTTCCAAACTACGGTCCTCTTCGAAAAATTTAAGGCCATACTTCGGGTGAGACATGACGTTGTGATACATATAGCACGTAACAGGTGAGACAAATACCTTCAGTCACAACTATATTAGGTAATGTTGAATGTCTAATGTGCAGCACGTTTTGGCTGATATCTAAGCCACCATCTGCTATAAAATAAAATAAGTGATAAAAGCTTCAAAATGGTTGAGCCTTAAACATTTAGCAGGCTGTCACTGTTTAATAATTCTCATAAATTTTCGGCTTTAAATTCTACAATAATAACCTTCTAAACTTGTAAGAATGAGGTCTCAGACTGGAGCAATACAAATGTGTGGTATACAGTACAAGGGGTTTCTCACATATTTTAACCTGTCCCAGATGATGGCTTAGAGATAGGCCGAAACATTTCCCGTATTAAACAGTAAACACTGTCCAATATAGTTGCAAGCGAGGGCCCATTTCTTTTTGTCTGCTCTGAAGTCACGGACTGCAGAAACTTTAGTACAGGTAAGTTATATAAAACTACTACGAATAGCCTAAATTTAGTTGATTTAATTACGGCTCATCTTACAGTAAAAAAGCTGAAAATCTTTCATAAAGAAGTAAACCATTCACTAAAGAAATAAGTAAGTTATCAATTATTCATCGCTCTCTGTTTACTGAAAACACAATTATATAAGTCGATATCTAACTATTTTCATAATTACACGAAGAAAAGGAGAAGTCTTCACATTTTCACTATAAAAGCTTTGAATTTAGGTGTGGACTTCTAGACTGTGACATCATGCAAATCTTATATGTGGCTACCAGCAGAGCCTGCGTTGTTACTGGAGAAGTTATCTAAACTTATGAAGCAAGCAGCGGCTCTTCCGAAACGTCGGCAGCCACACACAAAGTTTCGAGTTATTACAGTCCACAAGACCACAATGTACACAGCTCGGCCGCTGTGAAAGTCCTGAAACTCGTCTTGTCTTGCATTACCTTCTTTATTTCAAGTCAATATTTTAGCTTCTCCTTCTCCGTACGTTAAAATCGGTTTAATAATTTAAAAGTATTCATGTCAATAACCAAGAATAGATTCTACAATGTAAATTGATACCAGTCATAAATTTTGCAATAAAGTTTGACTACCAAACTACTGAAAACATTTGTTCGCCGATACTTATTTTGTTCTACACTCGAGGAAGGTCTGAAACCTTTTCTCTGGTCGAGTTAACTCCTACGAGACACTCTCGTGTCCCCTAGTTCCGACTAGCTAACTGTGGGCCGCTACGCTGCTTCTTAAAAGACAAGCACACTGAAAAATTCCAGTCCACATCAGGGACGGAAGGAAACTTAAACTCCAAGATTATGAATGTCTATACACCAGCTGAGCAACAATTAGTTGCTATGGAATGACCCTAAAATTCGAAATTTGTCCTGTTACGAACACAGCTGACAGAGCATCATTAACGGACAATTCATACATCTCACTGAGCCTTGTCATCCGAACTCATTTCTGCGTCACCATGAAGAATGCCTTTCTCCCTGGTGCAGTCCCTTCGATTTATTTCTTCTATCTAACTCAGTACTCTCCGTTCTGCCTTTCGTCAATTCCCCGTGACTTACATCTGTACACTCCACCAACATGTGCTTCGATAAGGGCCTCCCTTCTTCCTGTTACCAAATGTCATCACCGTCAGTAAGCAATTCGCTTGCTACGCATTGTACTATCGCTTTGGAAATGTCCAGTGCCACGGCAGCTGTTTATGTTTGTCTCGTGACGATCGTAAAACAAAACACTGCGCACCATTTCACGTTTTCTTGTTTTGGAGAGAAAATCTGCCTTATGGGGGTACCTAAAACTTTATAATTACTCGATAACTTTATACGTACCGAGTTTTATACTCCAGATGTATCAGTGTGTTAAAACAAGAATGCGTTCAGGGGGTTTAAATTTTGATTTTAAATATCTAGATGTTTTGAAATGTGTCCGGATAAATAACAACTAATGTTTTATTGTAACATAATTTACTTGGAAAATAACACAAGATGTTCGACATTTCAACACCTATAAAAAAAAAGGTAAAGTGACCCCGTTACAGGCCCGGTGTGGCCCAAAGGGTGGCTAGTGGTATAGCTCTACTCTTCCATGACCGCGGCGCTAGAAGGTTGTGAGTGGTCGGCAGCACGCCCCGGTCGCACTTTACCCCCGGGTAAGACCCGGTGCCCATTTTACAGGAGGCTGGGTGGGCCCCAGGGCCGGTCTGGACAGGCGGAAAATCTCGTCCCCACCGGGATTCGATCCCAGATCGTCCAGCCCATAGTCAGTCCCTGTATCGACTGAGCTACCCGGCCCACAATTTCAACACCTATACCCTTATGAAACTACCAATAAAGCGTAATAAGTTGCGACTCTGTTAACATTGACCCTTGACATTTATCTCACACCTAATATTGCAGTTCCTACCTCACAGTAGACACATCACAGGTAGATATCGTTTTACGCGATTTCATGTTGCACGATTTAGCTTTAATGCGACTTGAAAATTTACACCAGTTTTTGAATCTGCGCGATAGTTTTCGGTTTAACGTGATTTCGCATACACGATCCGTGGCCATTATTGTGTTGGAGGCAGGAAGAAAGTGAAGTCACTGTCACGCCATCAGTCATGTGTATGGATTTATTACGTTAGTGATACAAACACGCGGCTGATGTAGTTCGACCATCAACAGAATTGGCTTTTGTTTAAGAAAAAAGCATGAGAAACGTAAATCTGCATTACCTGGTGCAATCCAAGTTAAAAATCGGCGAAAGGCAATCAGTACTGAAGATAAAGTAGACTTAATAAGCCGACTTGAAAAAGGTGAACGAATTGTTGACGTATGCCGTAATGTTAGATTCACTCATACTAGCGTAAGTGCAATTCGTGACAACGTTGATACAATTACAGAAAGTGCTAAGTCAGGAACTGAAGTGTTTGTATAGCACGACTATCACAGTCCTATCGGAATGAACTGCATCATGAACTATGTGAGTCTGTTACATTTTTATTGCATTAGAAAAATACATTGTGTAGAAATGTATATATATATATATATATACATACATAAACACACACACACACACACACACACTACATAGCAATGTACAGTACACATGCACTCTACAGGCCCGTACGTCCACTGGAGATACAATCATACACTACAGATCACGAGGCTGTCAATCTGCTAACCACCATGAAACACGCTGTTTTAAATTGGAATTTTGTGTTCGATTTGCGCAACGTTTTTTAGTAACGTAACCCTGGCGTGAAACGAGACCTTGCTGTACTTGTCCGCTCTGCATGCTAACCTATACGTGCTGTTAGCGAAGTAATCTGTAGTCACTGTGAGCATCGCGACTTATTTTAAATGCCAATGAACGTGACAAAACAAAGCAAATGTCATGACTTCAAGAGTCAAGATGGCGGGATTAAAGAACCACACATGAATGGAACTGTTAGCGTGCTTTCCTTCACAAAAAAATCGCATAATTTAGTGGCTTTGTGAGGTTTCAGTTACAGCAACGTTGGGATACTTTACATTTAGCACATAGTCGCATAATCTGCAAGTTCTAATTCTAGCTTAAATATATCAACCAACTGTAAAATAGAAATATTATGTCGCGGTACGTTCATGCTGTCTAAAACATTGTACTGTTCCTTACAGCAACACCAAATTTAAGCCTCATTCCTGAAGAAGGCCTTGTATTTTATTAAACAGGCCAATACAAGACACACATATTTTTGATTGTTGAGTAATACACGAAACTTCAGAATCCTATACCGGAGTGCTGATAAGTCCTTAGCCCGACCAGGAAGGAAACAAGCTGCGTCTGTCAAAAGTGTGATGGGCAGAGGAGTGGATTGTTATGGCTAGGGTAGGGACAGGTGGTGGACTGTTGTGAATGTGGTAATGAACCTCCAAGTTCCATAAAACGCGGGGAATGTAGCTTGTTTCCTTCCTGGTCAGGCTAAGGACTTATCAGCACCCCTGTATAGAGTGGCACTATCGTCGCCCGTGTCGGAAAGCCGTTAGGCAGTTGAGTTGTATAACAGCCAAGAGGAAATTTACGAAACAGAAGGACATGATTATTCCACATATATCTACTTCTTTATAGGCAAGGACAGTGCCACCTAGCGTAGTGAGAGCGAAAGACTGCAAATGGCCGTCAGGACAACATTATTGCTAGAGGCACAGGCATCCCTGCTCTGTTTCAAAGATAATCTTATCGAAATCACAAGGCAGAGAGGAATTAATAATGGTTAATAATCGCCAATTTCGGGCAAGAAACCTGAAATAAGCCACCGTCTTCCGTCAAATTCTTAACTGCTCACTGTACAACAAACCTGACATCACACTGGATGTTATATCACCTTCGCGCTGAAATGATTGCCTTCAATACATGTAACACAAGAATAAACGAAATTAAAAAATGTAGTAAATTACCTCTCAAATTACATTACCAACCCCAGGGTTGTCACGTATTACACTTCATTTATTTCACTGAAGTATGACAAGTTTTAATTTCAAATGGGTTCAAAATTAGTATCACACTCTAAGGGAAGAACGAACGTAGAATGAAGGTATTCGGTGAGTGCTGAGGAATACTTTCACGCCTAAATTAATGGAAGTAACGGGAGGCTACAGATACGTGCCAGAGAATTTTAATTTTTCTCTCACCGAAATAGTATTAAGAAGATGGAATCAAGGAAAATGAGAGTGTCTGGACGTGTAGCATATCTACTTCAATCGGAAGAAACCTGAATGTATGAAGTCACTTGAAACGCCTCTATATAAGTGGCACGATAACATAAACATTTATTTTGAATAAATGACATGGGCTTCATTCATCTGATTCAGGACAGTGTTAATTAGAGGGTTACTGGCTACCGGATAGTGCCAACTAGTGGATTACTGTCTACAGGATAGTGCCAACTAGTGGATTACTGTCTACAGGATAGTGCCAACTAGTGGTTACTGTCTACAGGATAGTGCCAACTAGTGGATTACTGTCTACAGGATAGTGCCAACTAGTGGATTACTGTCTACAGGATAGTGCCAACTAGTGGTTACTGCCTACAGGATAGTTCCAACTAGTGGGTTACTGCCTACAGGATAGTGGCAGCCACTGGATTACTGTCTACAGGATAGTTCCAACTAGTGGATTATTTTGTCTCTGCCCCTCCATTCAAGCCTCATTGCCGTATATCACATTTGGTCTAACCAGTATGTTGAAAAGTTTAAGGCATAAAGTCCTTGATATATTTTATCAAAGCGTCTATAAATTATTTGAAAGGATACCTGTATGAATAAATGCAATGAATACAGAATACATGCATATATTTCTCTCTATACGAAATCTCGAAGCCTCATCTTTCAAGAAAATAGGATTATTAACTGCGCCATCCCATTTCCACGTTTGTCCGTAGGTAGAACATTTCGAGGGCAGGATTTAGAGGGCTTAATACTATTTCGTTGTCCAAGTCTAACAAATGTGTATACGGTTGGATCCAACTCTTTAAGCTGTTGGCAACACTGTTGCAAGGCCAGTGGTTTCTGGAATATCTTTACCCCCTCCTCCATAACCTGCTCTATGCATACACTAAATAACCTTCATTCTCCCCTCAGGACTTCATACAAAATCTCCCGCGCTGTACCTTCCAATCCCAGTTTGATATCTAAATCTGCAATAGTTCCCATTAATTTACGTATATAAAGTTTCCGCAGCTTACTGCAGTAACGTCTCAATTGCAGGGCTCTGCTAGAATAAACAGAGAATCCTAAATCCTTACTCAGGACTGCCGCTGGAGCATGTGCATAATGCGGAAGCGCTAAAGCTGGCGATGCCCATTACCCCATATGCATGACAGTACTGTCTCAATGACCCTTTTATGTACAAAACAAGAGAACAAAGCAAGCTGATTCTCTTGCAATGCCGGTGTATTACACAGACGCAGCGCACAACGGTAGCCTGTTGGGTGGGGGCGAGGTTGGCTGTTGAAACCGACGCAGACGACATTTCTAAGTTCTTTTACTCAGACACTGTTCATTCTGCTGCTTCATAATGAAGAGTAAAGCAATTCTTCTACAGGCATGTACAGGATCTGAGGCTTCCAGGAGGCTGAGGCTCCTTGATTTCAGGACAAAAGACACATGATAGTGGTAAGGTGGTCAGCCCTACGCACCGGCCCCCTTACCACCCAGAAAATATTCCTGGTACTCATTTCTGTTAGCGAATGGGTCGAACATAGTGCGGCCGGAAGGATTATGTCAATGAAGAATTCCAGTGACACCATCGGGAAAAGAACCCCCGACCTTTAGGCTTGTAGAGCAATGTCTCAACGAAATGCGCCACCCTGTGCCCCTCATTATGAAGAGGCGTGGCGAAAAACACCTGAACAGTGAGTAGCGTTGCTACGTGTAGGAAGGACCCCCGTTCATATCTCGGTCTGCAGGTCGACTGACCTCAGTGAAGAATCCTGTGTCTCCTCCAGTCCCCCCAGACAACTGCAAGGATTGTACATCAGACTGACCACGATCATGACCGCTCGCGTCCGTCTAAATAAATCGTTCACCAAGAACTGCAATTACCGAAGTTTCAAGCCTGACCGACTGAAAGTTTTGTTGAATTCAGCGTAACATATACGAAGAAATTAATAAATGTGAAACTTTTACGAACTTTTCTTGAAATTTCCATCTTTCCTTTTCTTTCTTTTCTTGCGATAAGTTATGAACATACCCTTCACTAGTTTGCCTGCATTTCCTGCTACGCCTTCTTCAATACCGCCAGGACGCCATTTTCCATCCTGTTCAATTTCCTCCAGTTATATTCAAAACATATTCTTCTCAGATTTGTATTCTTCTTCCTCCTTGTCTTCCTGTCATCATTTCTTATGAATCTTTCATTATTTTTTCTATATACATGATCCAACCATCCGCACTGTAAATTTTATAACTTTTGGTTTGAGTTTAATTCTACAAACGATCAAAATCAGTTCTTAAGGCTGCCTGTCCACTTGTATCTCATTTACCTTAACACATTACACATATATTTATATCACATTCATATTCATATATAATAATAATAATAATAATAAGTACCACCACAATGAGGATGTAAACAAGTAAAAGCTTAAATAACTAGTTACTTGTGTCCATGACATCTTCTCGAAAATCCATCGAAAATTCGCCGGCCAATAGATTCCCCGCATTTCTAAAGCATGAAAGAATACAACCTTCTTCGCAAGAAATCACCATTGGACTCTATTTTAAAAGAAGAATCTGTCTAATGTCGACGCCCTACGTAAGTGTTCGTAATAAACTACTTTCTACCATCTAAGATACTGTCATAACATTCCTCAAAATTCAAGACAGAGGACCATCCCTTGTCAGCTGTCCCGATTGCATATTCACCATACTATCATCGACTTTCCACATCTGGACTACTTCCTCCATTTGAAGCTCAGAACGCCCTAGGACATCGCGGTATTCATGATTCGAAAGGTACAGTGTTTAATTAATTAACACTCCAACGCAGGTCTATTTGCATTTTATCTGAATATCAAATTAACTGATTAATTATTCAGTCAGTCGAGTAGCTGGAGTGTGAATCTGGAACAGTCTGTACTTCTATAAACAGGTACCTGTTTAATGCGCACCCACAATAATTGTTACAGCCTCAAACAGTAATGAGATGCAGGATAAAGTTTCGTATCAAAGGTCTGAGTGGGACGTCAAAAACG
>Ga0123355_10015951_pt1 | contig 11821 bp, 14 predicted proteins | sample TergutEmb28metaG_3_FD_89872 | JGI IMG/M metagenome (GOLD analysis project Ga0123355, IMG submission 89872) | Embiratermes neotenicus P1 segment gut microbial communities from Petit-Saut dam, French Guiana - Emb289 P1 | ecosystem: Host-associated > Arthropoda: Insects > Digestive system > Gut ...
CGGGTGCCGATGGGGCATCAAGGTGTTGCGGCGCAAGCTCCGGCGGCAGACGATAAAATTGCGATTGCGCGAGCGAAGGCGATGGGAATGCAACTTGCTGCCGCAGGCGTTAAGGGCTAATCGTAGCCCTTAACAAGCCCCGAAAATTTTTTGACGTCAAAAAATTTACTAAAACCGCCTCGCTCACGCACGTGCTTTCGCACACGTGGCGAGGTAACGACGTCCAACTTTATTCGTTTAATCAAGTAATCGCCGTCGAAATCAGCCGAGCGGCACTAAAAGTTTGATGTCCTGACCTGAAGAGGTGAAACCTTATGAACACACGAGAAAATTTAGAATTGCGAGAACGAGAAATCCTGTCGCCGTTCGCGGCGCTGTCTTGCAATGCCAAACGTGAGCGATTCGACGAAAAATGTCCGCTTCGAACCGAGTTCCAGCGAGACCGCGACAAAATCATACATTCCAAGGCGTTTCGGCGATTGAAACACAAAACTCAAGTTTTCATCTCGCCTGAGGACGATCATTTCCGAACGCGGTTGACGCACACGCTTGAGGTTGCGCAAATCGCGCGGACGATTGCGCGCGCATTGGCGTTAAACGAAGATTTAACCGAGGCAATCGCGTTGGGTCACGACCTCGGACACACGCCGTTCGGGCATTCGGGCGAGGAAGTTTTGAACCAGCTTATGCCCAGCGGATTCCACCACAGCACGCACAGTTTACGAGTGGTTGAAACCCTTGAACGCGGCGGCTTGAACTTGACTGCCGAAGTTCGTGACGGAATTGCGTTGCATTCGGGCGAGGCGCGGGCGAACACGCTTGAGGGAAAAATCGTAAGTTTGGCAGACCGAATCGCGTATATTAACCACGATATTGATGACGCGATTCGCGCCGGTGTTTTGACTGAAGTCGATATTCCGCGGGAGTTTTACGAGGTTTTAGGCCGTTCGCACGGCGCGCGGATTAACAATATGATTATGGCGATTGTTCGCGAGAGCGACGGGAAAAATTTGATTGCGATGGAGCCGCAAACTCGTGACGCGATGTTGAATTTGCGGAAATTTATGTTCGAGAATGTGTACAAGAATCCGAAAGTTGACGGCAGGAAAGAGAATTACACCGGAATGCTGACGGATTTGTACAACTATTACTTGACAAATCCAAGCGAGATTCCGGAGCGGTTGAGCGTTGATGTTCACCGTGATGTCTGCGATTATTTGGCAAGTATGACGGATTTGTACGCTACGGATTTGCATGGGAAGTTGTTTGGGTGAGATGTGGATTTCAAAAGAGCCGAAAAATCGGCTCTTTTTCATATCAATCGTTATTTTTTAGTTTCGCGATTTCCTTATCCATCAATTTGTTGACTTTTTTAGTCAGTCGAGCTATTCTTTTTAGCCTTAGGACGGAAATCTTTTTTTGCATAAATCAATCATTCCTTTGCTCTTTGTGGTCTGTTTGCTAACTTTTTGACTGCTTCTTTGGTGAATAAATGTATTCCTGCGCCAGCTTTTCGGTATTCACGGTTTGACAAATTCATACTTTTAGCAAGTCGAACAACGTGCGTTGGCGTAATGCCTAAAATCTTTGCAACTTCTGTTGTGGTTAATATTTCATTAATGTTCGGAACCAAACATGACCCTGCTTTCTTTTATTATACTATGTTCGATATCGAACGTCAAGAGTTTTTTTGAAAATTATTATCGTGAAATATCGATGATTGTCGCGAAACCCCGAAACGTATTGAGTTTTCGGGGTTTTTGCATATGGAAATATCTTGCGTTCTTTGGAAATATTTGGTAGAATATGGATTAGAGATTATCAAATTACACCAAAGAAAGTGAGGAAATTTTATGTTGGCGGAAAGTATTATGGAGCGGAATGTTAGTTTGGGGGCAGAGCGAAGCATTGGAATTAGCAATGTTGTCAGCATTTTTGTTGACAAAATTAAGTCGAATCCGCATCAACCGAGGCGGGAGTTTGACGTTGAGTCGTTGGAGGAGTTGAGCGCGTCGATTCGACAGTACGGGCTTATGCAGCCGATTGTTGTGCGGCAGTTGGGTGCGGGCGAGTATGAACTGATTGCCGGCGAGCGGCGGCTTCGCGCGTGCAAGAACAACGGAATGATTAAAATTCAGGCGGTTGTTATGTACGCGAATGGCACGGACAGCGCGGTTCTTGCTTTGATTGAGAATATTCAGCGCGAGGATTTGAATTTTATCGAGGAAGCCGAGGCGTTTTGTGCTATTATTACCGAACACGGAATGACGCAAGAGGAGCTTGCCGACCGGCTTGGCAAGAATCAGTCGACAATTGCGAACAAAATTCGGATTTTGCGGCTCTCGCCTGAGGTTCGGGCGATTATCGCGGAAAATGGTTTAACCGAGCGGCACGCGCGAGCGTTGCTGAAACTTCCCGATGACGCGTTGCGGCAGAAAGCTTTGAAGATTATTGTCGCGCGTGGGTTGAACGTTGTTAAGAGCGAGGAAGTTATTGACCGAATGGTTGACGAAATCAGCACGCCGCTTTTGGACCCGAAAGATGTGAAAAATATTCGGATTTTTAAGGATATTCGGATATTTTCCAACACGATTAAACAGGCGATTGATATGATGATTTCGGCGGGAATTGAGGCGACCAGCGTTAAGAATGAAACTGAGGAGTTCATTGAGTATACTGTGAAAATTCCGAAAACTCGAGCGAGTTGAGGCTCGGTATTTGAATACTAAAACCCCTGCAAACCTTTGGTTTGCAGGGGTTTGTGCGTTTGACTAAATTTCTGTCTTACAGCGGGTTCGGGCGGTCAATCAAATGCAGCACGTTGCCGTCGATGTCGCGGAAGAAGAACGTTTTAATTCCTTTCGACTCAGCGGGTTCGGACACAACTTCAACGTTCGCCGCCGTCAACTTCGCAACCATTCCCTCAAAATCGCTTACCGCAATCGCGATGTGCCGAATTCCCGACAACTTCGCGCCTAACTTCGGCGATTCCTCGTCAGCGGTGACGAATTCCAGCATTCCGCCGTCCTGCGCCTTGAGGAAATACGTTCCCTTTCCGTTGTCGTACACCTGCGTGAAGCCGAACATTTCCATATACCACTCTTTCAGCGCGGCAGTGTCACTCGAGAATATCGCCAAATGTTCAATTCCTTTTACCATTTTTATTGCCTCCTTTATCGTAAAAATTCTATAAAATAATATCCTTCAAAATTGTCTAACTCTTTTAATTCATCAAATGTTAAATTAAAATTATTGCGCGACCTAAATTGATAACCACTTGTTGCTTGAATTTCAAATTGAGGACGTTCCCAATTGCTACTGCTACTATTTCTGTAAAATCCGGCGGCAACAAAAACATCCCCTAAATCATCTATGCCCATTTCAGTGTTTACAAGCATTACCGTTCTCAATGTACGGTGGTCTCCATTCCCGCCTGAATCACCAATTGCGCTTTGAATCGCTATCATTTCTACAGTGTACGGCAATTCAATCGACCTAATCAATTCATGTTGTCCGGATAATTCAATTCGCTGACATCCGATTAATGCCGTCATTGTAAATATCAACATTACCATTGACAGAAATCTGTATTTGAGTTTCATCTCTCGCCCTCCCCTACTTATACCTCGCCGCCAACTCGCCGAACACATCGTCCCACGTTAATCCTTGCTCGACAAGCACGACTGACAAATGGTACAGCAAATCCGCGACTTCGTATTGCACATTCGCTTTATCGCCGTTTTTCGCACCGATAATAATCTCGCTCGCCTCTTCGCCGACCTTTTTGAGCATCTTATCCAACCCTTTGTCGAACAAATAATTAGTGTACGAACCCTCTTTCGGATTCGAGCGGCGGTCAACGATTACGTTGTAAACATCCTGCAAAATTTGGTTATTCAATAATTTCCCCTCCTTTATGTACAGTTGTAGGGGGCGGCGTCCTCGACGACCCGCGTATATTTTTTACGGGACGTCCGGGAGGCCGTCCCCTACACGTCTATTATGCTTCCTTTCTCAATTTTTCTGTAGAAACAAGTCCTCGCTCCCGTATGACACGCAATTCCACCAATTTGCTCGATTTTCAGAACTAACGCGTCACCATCGCAATCGACTAATATTTCCTTAACGTTCTGAAAATGTCCCGAAGTTTCGCCCTTGAGCCACAACGCTTGCCGTGAACGCGAGAAGTACGTCGCTTTGCCGCTCTCAAGCGTTTTCGCAAGCGATTCCGCGTTCATATACGCGCACATAAGCACTTCGCCGCTCTGCCAATCTTGCGCGATTGCGGTGATTAAACCGTTTGCGTCAAATTTTAGGTTGTCAAAGTTCATACGTAACGCTCCTTTTATTCCACAATTTTCTTCTTCCCGAAATATGCGGTCAACATCAAAATTAATGCAACGCCCCCAATAACGGCATCCATAAGCCCGAACGGTAAAATATAAAACATCGCAGACAGCGCTTTAACGCAAAGTATCACCGAGAACCAAAATCCCCACATTCGGTTCTTGTATAGCGCGAACCCGCCAATCAGCCTAAGAATTCCCCAAATAACACCGCCGATAATTATTTCCGGCGACGGCGGCGCAAATGGCATCCACTCAGCTGCTTCGGCTCCGAGCCATATCGGCAGAACAGCGAAAAATCCGCCGATTTCGATGATTCCGTGGATTATGATAATTATCGCCGCCGCTTTGTATCGTTTCATTCGGAATTCTCCTTTTTACTCAATATTGTCAAGTCTACTCTTGCGGTCTTAGCCAATAGAGCCTGTCGTTAAAATGACCCGCTCTAACTCCCGTAACAAACACATCGTCTTGCTCAAAAATCCTAACACTTCGCTCGTAGTACAGAAAAATTCTAATCGGGTGCAAATCTATAAAACCGCGTGGTCTTTGCGGAAAAATCTCATAATAAGCGATTTCACCATCTTGTATGAATAACATTCCTCGAGTCAAGTCCGTTCTTGTGAAAATCACACCACTTACCTCGTAAATCTCGCGCGGGTTCGAATAACTGAAAAATAACGCCTTATCCCAGTCGAAATCCGTCAATTCGCCTAACGTAACCGCGCTTTCTCCGTGTTCACGCACGTGATTTCGCAACGCGCGATACAATTGTGTGTTTGAGCGATTTATTAAGTTGAAACAAACCACGGTCAGCAACACAATTAGGCACAACGATATTAGTATCCATATTAACCGATTTTTTTGCATAAGCCCTCCTACAATATCTCCCCCAACGTCACCGCGTCAAGATACAACGCCTTACCGACAATCACGCCGCCAACACCTGTCGTTCGCAACGCTTCCACATCCGCCGCGTTGCTTACGCCGCCCGAAGCAATAACGTTCAACGAAACCGCCGCCGCCATCTCGCGCATTGCTTCAACGTTGGGGCCTTGCATCATTCCATCGGTCGCGATGTCGGTGTAAATAATGTTCGCAACCCCGATTTTTTCCATCTCACGAGCGAACTCAATCGCGCCAACATCGCTAACTTCCAGCCAACCTTGAACCGCGACTTTGCCGTTTGACGCGTCAATTCCAACCGCGATTTTATCGCCGAACTTCGCAACCGCTTCCTTGACGAATTCCGGCTCTGCAAGCGCGGCAGTTCCGAGAATCACACGGCTAACGCCGATTGAAAACATATCCTCAACCGTTTCCATACTGCGAATTCCACCGCCAACTTGAACGGGAACACTCACGCTCGCGCAAATTTTCGCAATCGCCTCTCGGTTGAAGGATTTCCCCTCTTTCGCGCCCTCAAGGTCGACAACGTGGATAAATTCCGCACCCTCGGATTCCCAGCGTTTCGCAACCTCAGACGCGTCGGCGTGGTAAACATCCTTCCGCGCGTAATCGCCCTGCGACAGGCGCACCGCGTTCCCACCGATAATGTCAATCGCAGGATAGATTATAAATTTTTTCATATTTTCCCCTCCAACTTCCCTATAATTTCACGAATCTTCTCTAACTTCATCTTCACGCTTACGCGGTTCACGACTAACCTCGCCGAGAGTTCGCAAATATCTTCAAGAACCCGCAAGCCGTTCTCTTCCAGCGTTTTTCCGCTCTCAACGATGTCGACAATTACATCGGAAAGTTCAATCAGCGGACCGAGCTCAACCGATCCGTTAAGTTTGATAATATCCACCGTTCGCCCTTTTTTGTTGTGAAAATAATCCTTCGCAATCGTGGTGTATTTGGTCGCGACCCGCAGAATGTCACGCTCGTTCAGCTTCCGCTCGTCAGTTCCGCAGACTGACATTTTGCAATGCCCGAAGTCGAACGCCGCCATCTCGTAAATCCGTTTTCCTTCTTCCAAAATCGTGTCTTTCCCAACAATTCCAATGTCTGCCGCGCCGTATTCCACATATGTCGGAACGTCGGCGGTTTTCACCAATATAAACCGCAATTTGTTCTTCGCGTCCTCGAAAATCAGCTTGCGTGACTTCTCTTTAAGCGCGGCAACGTCGTAACCCGCCGACTCGAACAATCCAACGGCGTAATCCGCAAGCCGACCTTTGCCGAGCGCAACGGTGACATATTCGTCGCTTATGTCGTCCGTTGCCGCCGCCAATGCGGAAATAACTCGCTCAACTTCGATAGACACGCCGGTTGCGGGCATTTTTCGCCCGAATTTCTCGGTCAAATTGTCGTATCGTCCGCCGTTCACAAGCGAAAATCCAACGTTGCGGGAGAATCCTTTGACGATAATTCCGGTGTAATAATCGAGGTTCGGCACCATTCCGAGGTCGATTAAAAGATATTCCGCAAAGCCTTCTGTTTCAAGGATTTCGCAAACTTCGGAGAGATTCTCAAGCGCGGCGCGGGATTTTGCGTTAAGTTGCGGGAACTCCGCTAAAACGTTCTTGATAACCTCAACTCCGCCGAACATTGACGGAATTTTGCCGATAATATTTTTCATCTCGCTTGCCACATTTCGCTCGTCCAAAAATTTGCTAAGCTCGATGGAATCTTTGTACTCAAGAATTCGCTGAAGTTCCGCTTTTGCGGCGGCATCAAGTGTTGTTTCCTCAACAAGTCCATTGAAAAATCCGATATGACCGATGTCAATTTTGAACTTCTTCAGCCCCGCCGCTTGCAGCGTTTTAATCGCGATTTTAATCACTTCCGCGTCAGCAACGCTTGAGCCATCGCCCAAAAATTCGATTCCCGTTTGGGTGAACTCGCGCTGACGGTCGCGGCTGTACGCTTCGTCATTACGGAACGAAGTTCCGACATAGCTCAGCCGAAGCGGCTCAGCAACTTCACTCAACTTGGTCGCCGCAATTCGCGCGATTGAGGTTGTAATGTCGGGTCGAAGCGCAAGCGTTCGTCCGTCGTTGTCGAAAAACTTGAAAATCTGCTCGCTCGGCAATGTTGACGCAACATCGTAAATATCACCGAACTCGAACGTCGGCGTTTGCACCATTTTGTAGCCGAATTCCTCGAAAACCGCAACCGCCGCAGTTTCGACGTTGCGTTTTTGCTGGTATTCTAATTCAAGAACATCTGAAAGTCCGTCAGGTGTGAAGTTGAGTTTGTTCATAATCGTGACCCCTTAAATTTTTTGGTGAATTAGTGAAAAGGTGTTGACAAAATTTGTGAAGTGATATATAATAAGTGTGACAGGGAGCGAACAGGAATGGTCATCTCCCAAGATTTAGACTAAAACTAAAAAACAGAGTAGCCGAACTTGGGGAAGGGCGGCTATTCTGCTATAATCGGGAATAATACTATAATTATCACTATAAGTAACAATGCAATCATTATCTTATGTATAATTTTCATAGTATCACCTCCTTAAAGCAGGAGATAACCACCTCTCTATTCACTTTGTACAACTTCCGTCCCTGTCACGTTTGATATTATATCATATAGGACGTTCCGTTGTCAATCTTTGCAATCAAACCTTAATATAAGGAGAATCGCTTGTCGTATGCCGCAATTCAAAATTGTATCCGAATACAAACCGCAAGGCGACCAACCTGCGGCAATTAACGCGCTTTCCCGCGGAATCACGAGCGGCGAACGCTTTCAAACCTTGCTCGGCGTTACAGGATCGGGAAAAACCTTCTCGATGGCGAACATCATTCAAGAGGTGCAGAAACCCACGTTGGTTCTCGCGCACAACAAAACTCTCGCGGCACAACTTTGCAGCGAGTTCAAACAACTCTTCCCCAACAACGCGGTGGAGTATTTCGTAAGCTATTACGACTATTACCAGCCTGAGGCATACGTTCCCGGGCGAGATATTTATATCGAAAAAGAGGCGACCACTAACGACGAAATCGACAAACTTCGGCATAGCGCGACATCGGCGTTGTTCGAGCGAAAAGATGTCATAATCGTCGCCAGCGTTTCCTGCATTTACGGGCTTGGCGACCCAATTGACTACAACAACCTCGTTATCTCGCTTCGTCCCGGAATGACGAAAGATCGTGACGAAATCGTTGCCAAGTTGGTGGAAATTCAGTACGAACGCAACGACATCGACTTCACGCGGAACAAATTCCGAGTTCGCGGTGACGTTATCGAAGTTTTTCCGTCCGACAGTTCGGGGAACGCAATCCGAATTGAGCTTTTCGGTGACGAGATTGAGCGGATTTCCGAAATCAACACGCTGACAGGCGAAATCCTCGGCGTTCGCGAGCATATCGCGATTTATCCCGCATCGCATTACGTTACGACTGCCGACAAAATGCAGCGCGCGCTTGTTGAAATCGAAACCGAACTTGCAGACCGACTGAAAGAATTCGAATCACAAGAGAAGCTTGTCGAGGCGCAACGCCTTATGCAGCGCACAAATTACGATATGGAAATGCTCCGCGAAGTCGGATTTTGCTCGGGAATTGAGAATTATTCCCGCCTCATAAGCGGGCGTGAGCCGGGAAGCGCGCCGTTCACGCTGATTGACTATTTTCCCAAGGATTTCCTCGTGTTCGTGGACGAGTCGCACGTTACGTTACCGCAGTTCCGCGCGATGTATCACGGCGACCGCGCAAGGAAGGAAAACCTTGTAGAATACGGATTCCGCCTGCCGTCAGCGTACGACAATCGTCCGCTGACATTCGACGAATTCTACGATAGATTGAACCAAGTTGTCTTCGTTTCCGCAACGCCCGCCGACTTTGAGCGAGAGAAATCCACGCAAATTGTCGAGCAGCTAATCCGCCCGACAGGGTTGATTGACCCCGAAATAATTATCCGACCCGTGAACGGACAAATCGATGACCTTTACGGTGAAATTGTCAAGCGAGTCGAGGTCGGCGAGCGGGTTCTTGTTACAACGCTGACCAAAAAAATGGCTGAACGCTTGACCGAATATTTTGAGGAAATGGACATCAAAGTTCGCTATCTTCACTCGGACATTGCGACAATCGAACGAATGGAAATCATTCGAGATTTGCGTCTCGGCGAGTTCGATGTTCTCGTTGGAATCAACTTGCTCCGCGAGGGATTAGACATTCCCGAAGTGTCGCTTGTCGCGATTCTCGACGCAGATAAAGAGGGATTTTTGCGCTCGGAAACGTCGCTCGTGCAGACAATCGGGCGCGCGGCGCGGAACGTTGAGGGAAAAGTAATTATGTACGCCGACAAGATTACGCGTTCGATGAATTTGGCGATTAGCGAAACCGAGCGGCGGCGCGAGAAGCAAATGGCACATAACCTTGCGCACGGAATCACGCCGACCTCGGTTAAGAAAGGCGTTCACGCGATTATTGAAATTACGCACTCGGCGGACGAAACCGGTGGCAAATCCGGCGAGTGTTCCGCTTTCGGAACGGCGAAATCCGCACGCAAACCGCAAGACCTCGCGCGAACCATTGCCGAACTTACGATGGATATGAAAAAAGCCGCCGAACTGCTCCAGTTCGAGTTGGCGGCGCAAATTCGAGACGAGATTGCACGGTTGGAGAATCGGTGAATTTTATGAACAACCCCTACAAACAATACCCTGTGATTGATACAGCCAACTTTACCTTGCGGCTTGTATCGGAAGAAGATGCTATCGACCTACTTGTTTGCTATTCTGACCCTAAGGCGCAGGAATTATTTAACATTGACGGCTTTCCTGCAAATTGCAACTTCACCACAGCAGACGAAATGATAAACTGTATTAAATTCTGGCTGATGGAATATTCGCAAAAAAGGTATGTTAGATTTGCGGTTGTCGATAAGACAACAAACAGAGCGATTGGCACGATTGAAATGTTTGGAAGCGAAAGCGGTACCGGTATTTTGCGTATCGACCTTGCTTCTAATTACGAAAAACCGGCGTTTTTGGACGAGTTGTTAGAGGCGTGCATCGCAAATTTCTATGATTTATTTGATGTTGGCTGCATTGCCACAAAAGCGATAGACAAGGCAACAAAGCGTATTAACTCATTGAAAAACGCCGGATTTCAAGTGAAGAATTTTAACGAAAGAAAGCATTATTTTCAACGTCCAAGAGGTAGCGTGTGAAAGCCGCCGAACTGCTCCAGCTCGAGTTGGCGGCGCAAATTCGGGACGAGATTGCGCGGTTGGAGAATCGGGGGTAGCATGCAAAATAACAACCAAAAACCCCGCAAACCTGTAAGGTTAGCGGGGTTTTTGGTTGGCACGCCTGAGACGATTCGAACGTCCGACCTACAGATTCGTAGTCTGTCACTCTATCCAGCTGAGCTACAGGCGCATATTTAATGTTGCGCACATCAATTGTTTTCGCAACCAAAGACGATAATACCACATATATTGAAATTTGTCAACAATTTTTTTAATTAAATTTAAAAAAATCTCTTGACACGCCTTGATTGCTATGCTATAATAAATAAGTTAATAAGTTTGGCGCCCTTGCCAAGCCAATACCGCGGAGTGGAGCAGCCTGGTAGCTCGACGGGCTCATAACCCGTAGGTCGTCGGTTCAAATCCGGCCTCCGCAACCACAAACCTTACAGCCACAACGGTTGTAAGGTTTATTTTTATTTTCAATTCAGCGAAAATTGTTATAAGATAGTTATAAGGGGAACGCATTTTTGCGGTAAAATTTTAATTTTTATTATGTCGTGATTTTGCTGTTCCCTTATAACTACGGAAAATATAAAAAAGAGATAGACTAATATAGTCTACCTCTCAATTATCAAATATCAATAAGCGGAATCATATTTTCGCTCCAAACAAATATTCTCAACTCGTGACCGCTATCACAACTAATCAACGAAATATCAAATTGTTGTCGCCTACGCGCTTGAACCGTCAACATTTCCCCTGCTTGAAACACTGAATCGTTGTCGCGTAACGCGGCGATAACCGTTACTTCGGTAAGTGTAAGTCCCGGGTCGCAAACTCTTAAAACCCATTCGGATGTTTGGGGTAAATATATAAGTTCAGCAGTCACGGAACCGTAAAGCGGCAACACAATTTCCGGCAACGCGCCGAACGGAAACGGTCCGACAGCAACGGCGTCAAAGTTGGGCAATACACCGTTAAGCGGAATGTTTCGATGCGCGCCAAGTTCTGAACCCATATGTCCAACATGAATTCGTCCGTTCAATACATTTAAACTTGCATCATTCAGCGTATAAGTTACCGTAAATGTGTCTGTCAGAGTACTAAATTGCCCAACCGAAGCTCTGTCACTTTCTATATCCGTCGCACCATTATGATATCGAATAAACGCGCGAAGATTAGGGGTGCCCCAACCGCCGCTGAATCCCGGGTTGTAAATTCCCGCCAACTTCTCAACAGGTTTCATAAGTCCTGTGATAGAAATTCTTACTGTATCACCTTCGGTGAAATAATCACGATTCGGGTTTGTCAGATTTTCGACA
>Ga0123355_10015952_pt1 | contig 11821 bp, 11 predicted proteins | sample TergutEmb28metaG_3_FD_89872 | JGI IMG/M metagenome (GOLD analysis project Ga0123355, IMG submission 89872) | Embiratermes neotenicus P1 segment gut microbial communities from Petit-Saut dam, French Guiana - Emb289 P1 | ecosystem: Host-associated > Arthropoda: Insects > Digestive system > Gut ...
ACGCCAAAATGGGCACACTCTCCGATCGCTCAGCAATGTCATCCGCCAAAAATGTACTCGTTTCTCAGCATGAGCGCTGATTTGGGTACATTTTCTATCCGCTCGGCAGTGCTGTCCACTAAAAGTGTACTCATTTTCTGTAGTCAACGCCGAAGTAGACACACTTTCCGATCGCTCAGCAAAGTCATCCGCCAAAAATGTACTTGTTTCCTAGTGTGAGCGCTAAACTGGGTACATTTTCTATCCGCTCGGCAGAGCTGTCCACTAAAAGTGTACTCGTTTTTGGAGTCAATGCCGAAACGGGCACACTCTCCGATCGCTTAGCAAAGTCATCCGCCAAAAATGTACTCGTTTCCCTGTGTGAGCGCTGAATTAGGTACATTAGATATCTTCGCATTTGTATTGGCAACCAAAATATGTATCTATAATATAAGAAAATCGATAAAATAGGTACATTTGTAGTTGCTTTGCTTGTATTATATGCTAAAATATTTACATTATATTTATGGCAGGATGTGTTAATGGTGAGAAAATTAGTAAATATGTATTATAAAAAATTAGGGGAAGTAACTAAAGAACTCGAATCAATACCTACCGGACGATTGATTAAAAGGGGATCTTTTTTCAGTCAGGTAATTGATGGAAAAAAAATTGGTGTCACTAAAAACGAAAAGCGTTTGCGGCAACTGTGTCGAAGAAAGTATCTTCTTTTTCGGGAAAAGGTACTTAAGAAAAATATTTCAATTCTTGAGAGCGCCCTTGCTAGTGTTCATGAAGTGACGGATGAAAACGTGATCGGCTCTTTTACTGGTGCATATAGCGAAATGCCCATTGAATATTTCTATCACCCAGTAATGGAAAAATGGCTGGTAGAATCTCAAAAAGAGAATTTGTATAGAAAAGAAGAATTGACATGCAAATCTAATAATGGCATCAAACTCCGCTCAAAATCGGAAGGCTTTATTGCAAATTTATTGGAATTCTACAACCTTTTTTATTGGTATGAGGCGAAACTCAATGTGAAGGGTGAGACGATCTATCCTGATTTTGCAATTATAAATCCTTACACTGGCAAACTTATTTTATGGGAGCACTTTGGCGCGCTACATCTAGCTGGGTATGCGGAAAAAATGGTTGAAAAAATGGATAGATATTTAAGACTTGGTTATGTTCCGTTTGAGACAATTATTTATACGTTCGAACCGGATGCATTAAATCCGGATCGCTTAAGATACTTGATAGAAAATATTGTGTTGAATCGAGGAAACAAATTATCGGAGGATTCACTATGAAAAAATATGAATATAAACAGAATTTTATGATGCAAAAGTAGAAGGTGTGCTAAAAGTGGTACTGATATGCAACGACTTGAAGATAAGTTGAATGATGTTGGTAGTAAAGGGTGGAAGTTATGTACTATCATTAGAGAGAATCTACTTTATGATTGGATTTTAATTTTTGAACGCGAAGTGAGTGGTTAATTAGATGAAGAAGATATTAGGTGATATCCGTAAGGCTGATGCAGATTTTGGGATGATTGAGGAGGGGGATAAAATCGCTATTGGGGTTAGTGGTGGTAAGGATAGTATGATTCTGCTTTATGCTTTGCATCTTTATCAGAAATTTGCCCCTGTTAAGTTTGATATTGTGGGGGTTACACTCAAGCTCGGGTTTAGTGGGATGGATTTTGATCCAGTAATCCGTTTTTGTCGCGAAAAGAATATCGAGTATGAGTTGGTTGATACAAAGGTTTATGAAATTCTGAAGAGGAAGGCTGATGCTCGGGGGCGATTGGCTTGTTCGTTGTGTTCGAAGTTTAAGAAGGGGTTGCTGATTAAGAGGGCTGTGGAGCTTGGGTGTAATAAGGTTTCGATGGCTCATCATGCGGATGATGCGGTGGAGACGCTGGTGATGAATATGCTCCATAACGGTCATATTTCGACATTTAAAGCGAAGATGTATATGGATAAATCGAATATTACGTTTATTCGCCCATTGATTTATTGTTATGAGCGTGATATTATTAAGGTGGCGCGAAAATATGTGCCGGTTGTGCCGAGTACGTGTCCGATGGATAAGAATACGGGGCGTGAGGAGATTAAGGTGCTGTTGGCAGAGATTTGTAAAACGTATCCAGCGGCAAGATCGAATCTGCTTAATGCAATAAAGAATGTAGATAGGGTAAGTTTGCTTAGTGAGGAGGGAGATTGAAATGGTAGAGTTTAGACGTAGTAAGGCTAATCCGCCGTCGTCAGGTGGTACTGGGTTTTTTATCTCGATTTTGATGTCATTGTTTGCAGTTGGGGAATGGGGTGTTGTGCGTAGACGCCATGGACGACGTGCTAGACGTGAACGACGCCCGGCAGTAAGTAGTGGTAATAGGCGGAGGACGAGGACAAGGACAAGGAGAAGTGGGGGCGGAGGTTGCTGTGGGTGTCTCGCAATTTTATTTTTAGCGCCAATTATCATTGTTTTTGTAGTACTTATGTTCTTTAGGGTAGAAATATCGGATATTGTTTATAATTTTACAGGTTTTCGATTACCATTTTAGGTGAAATATACAAATGAAATACAAAAATATAGTTAAGGCAATTTTTATTAAGCGCCCAAATCGATTTATTAGCCATTGTCTGGTTGATGGTGCAGAAGTGATTGCTCATGTAAGGAATACAGGTCGCTGTGCTGAGTTGTTGGTAAAGGGTGCGACTGTTTATTTGGAGTATGCTCCAAGCCCGAAACGGAAGACTGATTATTCGCTGATTGCTGTTCGTAAAGGCAATCGGCTTATTAATATGGATAGCCAGGCTCCCAATAAAATTGCCCTCGAAGGGTTGAGGTCTGGTAAGATAGCGCTACCCGATTTGTCTGGTGAGATTTCTTTGATCAGGCAAGAATATCAGTATCAAACCTCTCGCTTTGATTTGTATGTTGAAACTAATAAGGAGAAGGTTTTGATTGAGGTGAAGGGTGTCACCCTTGAGGTTGATGGTGTTGTGATGTTTCCTGATGCACCAACGACGCGTGGGGAAAAACATGTGCATGAGTTGATGGTAGCGCTTGATGATGGCTATTTGGCTTATGTGATTTTTATTGTGCAAATGAATGGGGTGCGGCATTTTGTGCCCAATTGGGAGCGAGATCCGAAGTTTGCCAAATCGCTTAAGATGGCGCGTGATGCGGGGGTTGGGGTTTTGGCTTATGATTGCAGTGTAGAGCCGGATGAGATTTGGGTGAATGAGATTGCCCCTGTGGAGTTGTAGCGTATGTTGAAAATAATTATATCACCAGCCAAAAAAATGAACCATATTGATGACATTATCGAATGGGAACAATTGCCGATATTCATCACCCAAGCAACCGAGCTGAAAGATTGTCTAAATCAATTATCCTATGACGACCTAAAAAAGCTTTGGCAATGCAACGACAAAATAGCCCAAACCAACTATAAGCGCTTACAAAAATTGTCCTTAACCACAAATCTAACCCCCGCTCTCCTAGCCTACGAAGGTCTGCAATTCCAATACATGGCACCACATGTATTCGACAACGACCAATGGAATTACGCAAACAAACACCTAATTATCTTATCCGGATTCTACGGCCTACTTCGCGCAACCGACGGCGTAACACCATACAGACTAGAGATGCAGGCAAAACTCCAAGTAAACAACACCAAAAATCTCTACGATTACTGGCAAAGTTCCATTTACAACGCTTTGGTTGCAGATTGTTCAGTTATTGTGAATTTAGCATCTAAAGAATATAGTAAAGTAATTGAGAAGTACCAAGATGATAAAGTTAAAATGGTGACATGTACATTCGGCGAATTAACTAAAGTGAATGGGATAAAAAAAGTTAGAACAAAAGCAACAGCTGTAAAAATGGCACGTGGTGAAATGGTGCGGTATATGGCTGAAAATAATGTGCAAGATGTAGAGCAGTTGAAATCATTCGATAGATTGCTATATGTATATAGTGAAGAATATTCTAGTGATGAGAATTATGTTTTTGTGAAACATTCATAAGAACAAGAATTTATTTTTTTTTCGGGTCATGAAATTTTAAACACGAATCAAATTTAAAAAACATTTTAGCATCACTTGTTTTTAGTCTTTTTTTATGGTAAAATATAACTATTATTTTCTTCGGGTCACGTGATCCGAAAAATGATCCGAAAAAAAATGGAGGAGATTTTTATGTTTGTTGAATCAAATAAAATGGAATTAAAACGAGAATATACAAAATCATATTTAAAAACTGTTTCAGCATTTGCCAATGAGCGAAATGGTAAAATTATTTTTGGTGTTACTGATGATGGAGAAGTGATGGGGGTTGAAGACGATGCTGAGATTCGTCTTCAGATTGAGAATGCAATTAATGACAATTTTACACCTATTCCTAACTTTGGATTAGATACACAGATTGTAGAAGATAAAAAAGTTGTGATTCTCTCAGTGACTCGTGGCTTTGAGATTCCATATTTATTCCAAGGTAGATCTTATATGAGGACTGATACATCAACAATTGTTGCAGATTCGCACCGCATGAGACGCTGGTTTCAAGAAATTACAAGTATTGTGTTTGATGATGCTTTAACTGAAGATGAAGATCTTGAATTTAATTATTTAAAAGATGCTCTCCAAGATCGTATTGGACTTCCAGAGTTTAATGATGGAACACTGATTACTTTAGGATTAAAAAATGGAGGCTATTTTACTAATGCGGGGAGAGTTTTTGCAGATACTAATACATATAAATTTGGTGTTGACATTGTAAAATTTGGCGCGAGTATTTCTGAAATAGTTAAGAGATTACGTATGACTAACCAATCAATAATGAAACAATTCAATGAGGCAATGGATTTCTTTGAAATATTTTACAATCCCTATGAAGTTATTAGCGAAGGTGAACGCATTCAGCGTATTCGCATACCGCGCAATGCTTTTCGTGAAGCACTTGCTAATGCTATTGTTCATCGTGACTATCAAATGAATGCCAATATTCAAATTGAGTTTTGGGATACACATATTCGTGTTATGTCCCCTGGTGGACTTATAAATAAAATGAGTGAGGAATCATATCTAGCAGGTGGTATATCTGCTCCGAGAAATGCAACAATTGCTCATATATTTTATCGCTTAAAAATAATTGAAATATTAGGAACAGGTATTGGGAGGATTAAGAGAGAATACTTAACCTTTGGGCAAAAACCTAAGTTCAAATTATCGCCAAATATTATTGAGATTATATTACCTGTTATAGATTATGGAAAAACAGCTACTATCGAAAAGCGTGAAACGGACGTATTGGAATTACTAAAGCAATCGCCCTCTTCCAGAGCTGAAATTGAGGAAAAGCTGATGCTCACTGCTTCTACAACTAAAAGATTTTTAGCAAGTTTAGTTGAGCAAAATAAAATTGAACGCTTTGGAAAAGGTAGAGCCACAAAGTATAGGCTATTATAAAATTTATCGGACAATCGATGTCCGATAAAATGTCCGATTCTGAAATGTTGTAATACCAGTTGTTTTAAAGGTATCTTTGTGATAAAATGTCCGATTAAAAATTTAGAAAAATTGGAGTGTTACTAAAAATGAAAATTAACCTTAGGATGTCAAGCATCCTCCCCATGCTAAAATTCTTACAAGATTTAAAAAAGGAGCAAGCAAGTTACTCCCAACTTACTGAAATTTTTAACCACTCAGATTACGACTATGAGTTTAGAAGATATGGAGTGGAGACAAAGAGTCCGATAATCGACTATTTTTTGAATCTAAATACTATAAATGAATCCGAAATCCCTTTCTTAAGACCGTCACGCAAAACGGAATTAAAGGATAAACATCCATTGTGGCTAGATGCATATGAGCAACCTGAGCATTACGAATCAATCTACAACAAAGTCAAGCATTTCTTTACGGAGGAGATGCTAGCGGAAGTAGCTGCATTAGTAAAACAAGGATTGCCTGACGACTTAGACATCGGCACTGTCGATGTAATTTGTACCATGGGTATCGGCGGATCCAATGGATATGTTTTTGATGGTGCTTTTCATTTTGATTTACTGAGGCTTGCTGACGGTAATTTGGAAGAGTTGCCATTACTAGTAGCTCATGAAATACACCATGTGGCGATGATGAGATATGGGGCTGATTTTGAAAATACACTGAGATTAGAAGAGCAATATATCTATTGGTTTGCTGCCGAAGGGTTAGCGATAAAATTTTGCAACAATGCTGAGGGTGCTGTTTCGAAACGCTTATATGAGAATCGTCCCGCAAACGAGGGGCTTGATGGATTTTCGATGGATTATTTGAATGGAAAATTTAATGAAGCGCTAGGTGTTTTTCAAAAAACATTAGTGAGCATACAGGACGGAACAATAAGTCGAGAAGCGGTCTATGCGCAGTTTAGTGAGTATTGGCTTAACTTCCATACGGAAGAACAACAATCTGATGAAACTCCGAAACTGCTTCAACCACTACTTTATAGTTTTGGCAACGACTTATTCGGCGCCATTTATGACGCATACGGAAAAGAAGCGCTTTTTGACTGCGTGCGACATCCGTTAAAGGCAGTTGAATATTTTGAATGCATAATTAAACGATAGCTAAAAAATTCGAAAAAAATGACGATTTCCAAATAAGGAATTCGTCATTTGCCATATCTTAAAGCATTGACCGTCGCAAATCTTCACCTGTCTTAATCGACAACAACTTCGGTGCAATATCAAACACCGTCCTCGCTCCAACTTGTCCATCTTTATGCAGACGATAAGCCGCGCGGGCATAACACACAAGGACAGAAGCAGTAAAATCGGGATTTGAATCCAATACGAGAGAATATTCAATTACTTGCTTATTTATATCACGCCCCGTCTTTCCACTCCTAATTACAAATCCCCCATGGGGCATCTTACTATGATCAGCCGCCAACTCGTCAGCCGAAATAAACGTAACCGTCGTCTCATAATCCGCAAAATAATCCGGCATCGTCTTAATCGTCTCGCGGATATCATCCTGATTAGCTCCATCCTCAGCCACAACATAACACTTCCGCAAATGCTTATCTCTCGTCGACAAACCAGCCCCCCTACCTGCACGAGCAATATTTACAGAATCCTCCACTGGGACAGTATATTGAACTCCATCCACAACCCCTTCGACACGACGGATCACATCGGAATGGCCTTGGCTTAATCCAGGACCCCAAAATGTGAATGTTTCTCCTTGTGGCAACACGGATTCTGCATATAAACGGTTGAGAGAAAATAAACCAGGATCCCAACCAGCGGAGATAATTCCTAGCGTGCGACCAGATTTAGCAGCTACGTCAACATTTGCGTAATGTTCTGGAATTTTCGCATGCGTATCGAAGCTATCAATGATGTTAAAATGAGCTGCAATTTCAGGTGATTGTAAAGGCAGATCAGTTGCCGAACCACCACAAAGAATCATCACATCAATTTTCTCTTTATAATCTAAAATATCAGCCAAATGCACAGCCTGCATCCCTTTAGTTAATAAATCTAGCGTATTAGGTTCACGGCGAGTAAAAACAGCGACTAACTCCATATCAGGATTTTGCTCAAGGGATAACTCAACCCCACGCCCCAGATTCCCATAACCAACAATCCCAATTCTAATCTTTTCCATACTACGACCCCTCCAGTTCAAATTGTTGATGACATTATATCACAAGGAGGGAGTCAATGAAAGATTTTAAGTCTTAATTTTTGCGTTAGTGCGTTTTCCCTAGAAAGCTTATTTAAAATCGCAATCTAGGGAAACGAGACTTCGTTTCCTCTTGGCTGACCTGTTTGAAAACGCAATCCAAAGAAATGAGCGTTCGTTTTCCCTAGAAAGCTCATTTAAAATCGCAATCTAGGGAAACGAGACTTCGTTTCCCCTAGCTAACCTGTTTGAAAACGCAATCCAAAGAGATGAAGTGTTCGTTTTCCCTAGAAGGCTCATTTAAAATCGCAATCTAGGGAAACGAGACTTCGTTTCCCCCTAGCTAACCCGTTTGAAAACGCAATCCAAATAAATGAGCGTTCACTTTTCCCTAGAAAGCTCATTTAAAATCGCAATCTAGGGAAACGAGACTTTGTTTCCTCTTGGCTGACCTGTTTGAAAACGCAATCCAAAGAAATGAAGTGTTCGTTTTCCCTAGAAGGCTCATTTAAAATCGCAATCTAGGGAAACGAGACTTCGTTTCCTCTTGGCTGACCTGTTTGAAAACGCAATCCAAAGAAATGAAGCGTTCGTTTTCCCTAGAAAGCTCATTTAAAATCGCAATCTAGGGAAACGAGACATCGTTTCCTCTTGGCTGACCTGTTTGAAAACGCAATCCAAAGAAATGAAGTGTTCGTTTTCCCTAGAAAGTTCATTTAAAATCGCAATCTAGGGAAACGAGACTTCGTTTCCTCTTAGCCAACCTGTTTGAAAACGCAATCCAAAGAAATGAGCGACCACTTTTCCCTAGAAAGCTCATTTAAAATCGCAATTTAGGGAAACGAGACTTCGTTTCCTCTTGGTTGACACACGCAGGTGAATATTTACAAAATATCAACTCGGATAAGACTTTCAGCTGCACACGAAACACCACCAAACAAAAGCGAAAACTGCAAAAACTCAAATACGCTCGTATTTGAATTTTTGCAGTTTTGGTTTTGTATACAACTCCACACAAAAGTTTTACTCATCCGCATTCTCAGCCTCAAACAGTGAATTAATATCAATAAAGAAGTTTCCATCGCCACTGACAACCGGTAGCTCTCCATTCCAAGACTCTATCCATTGCATCATGATTAACTCTTGCGACAATGACTGTAGTAACAAATCATTTGCCGCTGCCTCTGCTCTAGCTTCAATCTCTAGTGCCTCGGCATGTCCTCTAGCTCTTTCAATTCTCACATCTGATTCAATGACTTCTTGTTCTAATTCAACTGCCATTCGCTCTAAATCTAGTTGGGCATTAATTACATTTTGAATCATTTCTTGGGTTGCTGCATCAAGGGCTGGGGCTTGAATAGTTACAGCAGTTACAGAAAAACCATAATCTAGAACTAGGTCTCTAAACTCTTCGAATACATCTTGCTGGATGCGCGCTAAGTTTTGAAATACATCCATGACGCTATAGCGACCAAAAACATTCAATGCTGCTCTTTGCACTCGATCTTCTAACCATCCTGACTCAATTACAGATATATCTTGTCCGCGAAACATGGTAAAAATATCAGTGACACGATCTGCTTGTGCAAAGTAATCGTATGACATGTAAAGTCCAAGTGTCTTTCCGTCACGAGTTATTACATCAAACCTTGTGACGTTGACAGTCTCGGTTGAAACAGGTATTGCTGTAACGCGATGTGTTGGATTTACAACCCTCCACCCTTCACCTAAAACCTCATCTTGAACACCATCACGAACACTCCAAACAAGTCCTACATGACCTTGGGGAATGGAAGTTGTCGATGCGAGTACCAGTATAACAGTTATAACTAGAATTGTAGATATAATAATAGTAAATCTCCATCCGCTTTTACTCATTTTCATCCTCTCCTTTTAAAATTGTTTCTCTTCCTTTTTCTATTAGCTTATCTTTTTCGTTTGAACCTCTTTCCAATATTCCTAGCTTGCATAGCAGTTTAAATATCCCATAGATCAGAAATACACCTCCAGCTAATACTAAGAATATTATTATAAATAACACAAATTTTTGCACCATTTTCACCTCCACATACTGAAATATGATTTAGTCATGACTTTAGGTTGATCTAAATGATTTAGATGTTGGCAATCTAGCTGTTTTGCTTAGCATTAGTATACTAAAAAAATATAAACTATGTTTTAACATTTACACTAAATATCTTCCTAAAGGGTAAGCTGTGTTGTGGCAACGTAATCAAGCCTTTTACTATAACAGAACCTGTGTTATAATATGACTATATTTTTTCATGATGAGTGTTTCACTACTAGCCAATTAATAATTTTAGCGTTATTTTAGCATAAACAGTAGAGGTAGATGATGAATAAGGAAAGGATTGGTTTAATGTATAATAGGAAAAACAATGAAGTGGAGAGACGGAGAAAACGTCGAAAAATTGTTGTAATAATAGTTTTAATAATTCTTGCAATTGCACTGGCTTTTGGACTAGATATTTTCTTTAGAACGAGAAGGTTGTTTAATAGAATTCATCAAGAAGTTGATACGATTGACTTGCGAGCAGAGCAAAATCTTCCAGAGCTAGCCCTGAATAATACACCATTTTCGATTTTGATTTTAGGGATTGATAGTGAATCTCCAGGAGATCCTGGACGTTCTGATACGATGATGCTCGTAAGCGTAAATCAAAATGAACGAACAGCTTATTTGCTTAGTATCGCCCGTGATACGCTAATGCCTATCGTTGGTTTGGATTTTGATGATAAAATTAACCATGCGTATGCTTTTGGTGGAGCAGGGATGTCAGTTAATTCAGTACAAAATTTTTTAAATATTCCGGTTGATTTCTATGTGACCCTTTATACGGATGGATTTGGACCACTTATCGATGCCATGGGTGGAATTCGTGTTTATAATGACACGATAGCATTTGAACAACAGGGTCATACATTTCCACTAGGATATATTAATTTGCATGGGGATGCAGCTTTAGCCTTTGCTAATATGCGAATGCAAGACCCTCAAGGTGATTTTGGACGTCAACAGCGACAACGAGCAGTTATTGGGGCAATGACATCAGAGTTGACTAGTTTTAGAACTTTAATCCGATATCGAGCCATTCTAAGTTCAGCAGAAGATAACTTAATAACGGATATCGCATTTACTGAAATGATTAGAATTGTTATTGGTTCTACAACAGCTTTGCGTAATATTACAGATTTACAAATGCGTGGGCAAGGTCAAATCATTAATGGCATATATTATGAAATCATTCCCGAATATCAACGCTTGGAGATGTCACAACGATTGAGAAGGCACTTAGATTTAGAATGACTTGCGGCGACACTGTCTAGCCCTTTTTTACAGAGTACTAATTTATTCATCATTGATCGTTGTAACTAATTTAACTTAGAATTACTTTCTTTCCCAAAATGAATGAAGATTTTCGACCATGTCGCCTAGTTAGAAATCGAAATCCTTGAATAAGCTAAGCCATTTTAAGTCAAAAGTGAAAATCTATGAAATTCCAGCAGAAAAACCTTGTTATAACAGTCGTGAAAACAAAAAATCTTTAAATCTTTACAGATGTTGTGCAAGCCGCAATTTTTAAATTTTACACAATTTTGCTTTAGTTAAAAATAATTTCGTCGATTATTTTTTGAATACTTTCAAGGTCTCTTAGGTGGTATTCGAATGTGGCGATGAGGTTGTCATTTTCTGTAAACCCGATCTGTGGATAGATGTCCATTTTGTCGTTCATTTTTTTGCCATAATTTGAGATATGAAAAGCACCGAAGAATTCCCAGAGGAAGATTTTTCCATTAAAGGGATTTTTGATATAGAAGTCGGGAGATATCTCTGCAATTCCGACATTAAAGCGTGCGTCGTAATAAAACGGTAGTCCATTTTCATGTAATTTCATAGCGATTTCGCGCTCGCTTAGTGCTCGGTAGGCGATGCTCTTGTAACGATATTTTGCGTTTTCAAGTTTTAAAGAATTTTTTCTCGGAGGCTTGGCTAACCATGCTTCGACTGAGGGATGATAAAAAAACGATTCTGGTACGGTTTGATAGGCTCTTGGAAGTGAGGCTATTAGTTGGCGAGGATTTCTGTGATCAAATTTGCTAATGGGGTTAGCAATATTATTTTCGAG
>Ga0123355_10015953_pt1 | contig 11820 bp, 5 predicted proteins | sample TergutEmb28metaG_3_FD_89872 | JGI IMG/M metagenome (GOLD analysis project Ga0123355, IMG submission 89872) | Embiratermes neotenicus P1 segment gut microbial communities from Petit-Saut dam, French Guiana - Emb289 P1 | ecosystem: Host-associated > Arthropoda: Insects > Digestive system > Gut ...
GGCACTTGTGAATACGGTGATGAACCTTCGGGTTCCATAAAGTGCGGGGAGTTTCTTGACTAGCTGCAGAACCAGTTAGCTTCTCAAGAAGGACTCTGCTCCATGGAGTAAGTAAGTAAGTAACAGAAGTGTTGTATCAGGTGCTTGGGAGATCATTCAAATGAATTTTTATGTAATCTGTAATTATATAGATGTTTTTAATGTGGGTGTATGGGGTACTGATTTTCTACGTGGTTTTGTATATTATTTTTGTGAATTACTTACGTTTTGTTGCGTTGGGTATATAGTTATCAGCACTTTAATTCCTTGTATAATTAACTTTGTTCATGCAGCATATGAATAATATCGTATAGTTTGAGTAGAGTTGATAATTAGATACTGATCTCTGTTCTTAACTGCTTCGTGTAGCGTGAATGCCGGAAGACTATTGAATGGAAAGAAGTATGGTAGGTGGGTGAAAGTTACGGTGGGTGCATGTGGTGAGTTGGGAGTGGGGGTATTAAGTTATGTTCCGATTTTTAAGATAGCGTCAAAGATTTTATTGGGGAAGATAGTTTGTCATTAAATTGATTGTCGGAAGAGTCTTCTGTGTGGATGTAAAATCGTTAAATTAGTATTTAACTGTCGGCCTTTTTTCTGATAGTTTAAAATTCGCATAGAGTTGTCTATGGATCCAAATGTGTGCATACGTTCACTTCAATGTGGAGAAAATTTAAATTGTTTATATAATAAAGTTGTGTTAGACTAAAATTATACTTCTATTCATCAAAGGTCATAAATTTGTTATTCACAATCACACATATTTATGTAAATACATGTTCTGGTAACAGAAGCCAACGAAGTAGTTTTTAACTTGGCTTGCAAACTGACAATTTAATGTACTTCCCCTTCCCGGAAAATAAACCACTCCCTTCACTGTCTTTCGCCATAATAAATATGGGTACATTTCTAACATGATAGCTGCACAAGCCAATTATTCATACCTGTATTGTATCATGCTGCGCCTGCTACATCCTACTCAAAGAATCTAAAAAGGTAAAAAGGTGAAGTTTTCCCGTTACAGGCCGGGTGTGGCCCAGAGGGTGGGTAGAGGTATAGCTGTACTCATCCATGAATGCGGCACTAGAAGGGGGTGAGTGGTCAGCAGCACGCCCCGGCCGCACTTTATCCCCGGGAAGGACCCGGTACCCATTTTACAGGAGGCTGGGTGGGCCTGGACGGACGAAAAATCTCGTCCCCACCGGCATCGATTCCGGGCCGTCCGGCCCGTAGTCAGTCGCTATACCGACTGAGCTACCCGGCCCAAGCTTAAAGAATCTAAGGACCGTAAATTCCTATTCCAAGAATACATATAAATATTTGAAAACCATATGAATAAAAACAAACCTCTTTCTTTCTCTTCTTGCATTTTCTTTCTTGCCTGTTTTTCTTTATTTTTTGATGGGGGGGCGAAAGGTGTGTATAAATCGGTGTCTTAATGCAACGCTGTATGTAGAAATCGTGCAATGAAATGTTGACTAAGTACGTCCAAGCTGACAGAAATGCAGCACTCAACTGGTCTTCGTGATTGTTTTGGGTCATTTTGACTGGGACTGACGGCATTCCATCTGGTCATTGCAAATAAATGGTCTTTGTTTGTGTGAACTCACGCTTGCATTGTCAATTTTTAACCAACTTACGAATATTTTCATCGTAGAGTCATACAAATGTTAAAAAAATGCGTATCTTGCACCAAGCCTAATGGCCCAACTGCCAGTCGACCTTCCCTCTACCCCATGCTTATTCCATTCTACCGTCTTAGCTCCAACTCATTACCCATCATGTTGTTTCTACCAGCTGTAACAACAAGTTATTGTCAGGTAAAATGCGGAAAATAGAGCACTTATTGTGGTAAGTCCATCACAAAGAGCTTGTCTCAAGTTCTAACGGGCCCACCACAGTTAAGTTCTCCGTTTCCCCCATTCCACTCTAAAACTGGGACAGCTCCAGTCTCCGAAATGTTTTTCTTTGGACTGAGACGCTGGACAACTTCCACGTTATCAGCCACGAACATTACCATATTACAGTATCATCAGAATTATTTACATCTAAATACACTATTCCACTCACCTGCCACACATCGAACAAGAACGACCGTGAAAGTACCAAGAAACAATGTGCTCCAACCGCTCTCCATCTTGAACACCTCAACAACGTGTCTGGACCATATATACCTCCAGTTTATAACTTGGAGTTTAGGGATCAGGACTTTCGAGAACCAACCGCGTTAAGCTACACAGCGGATCTGCCCATGCACACACCACCAAATCACAGCAACGATTCGAATGCCTTACCCAAGTTCTGCAGCAGCCACTCCATCGCTCTTATCAGTGGCCACTGCGCCGCTGACATGCTCAGAAGAGTGCATGATCGCGTCCTCATCCTTTGTTTTTTTGGCTCGTTCGGAAAATTGCAAAAAAAGCGACTATTAAGTTCGTCATATTTCTCTGTATGTCCGTCCACATGGAACAACTCGGCTTCCACTGGACGGATTTTCATTAAGTTTGATATTCTAGGATTTTTCGAAAATCTGTCAAGAAAATTGAAGTTTCATTAAAATCTGACAATAATACGCTAACTTTACAAAAGCTATCGAGGACAAAAACACAGATTTTATGTTCCATTAATTTTTTTCCGAAAATCGTGGCGTTTATGTTAATGTGGAAAAATACGGTACAGCCAGACAGAACACAAATGATAATAAAACACAAAGCAGGGAAGACTGGATTTGCATGCCGGATACAGACACGTATTTCTAATATTTAATAATTACCGCTGTTATACGCTAACAAAGGTTACGCGAAAGTGCCTCAATGTTACGTTACACGTCTACTCCTTTTCTTATTAAACTTTGTGAGGATAAAGAACACCTACCGTAAGGCAGAAATACTAGAAAGGACGGAAAGAAAATCGAAAGGAGAAATTTGTATCTACCACATAATCACTGATTTTTCGCTTACATGTCCAACCTTCGCAATCTGGATCGAGCATCCCCAAGGTGCGGTTGATTATGTTTACTTCTACCCCCAACCCATACGTGCATGAGAGCTATCCAGTGACGTTCTGGTTTTTTAATTCAGCACTGCAACACATTTAGGCTATCTACATCAGGCATCATCAGGTAGGGATCGGTTACCAAAAAGGATAACAAAGGGAGAGGCCACTCCTAACAACGAATGGTGTAAAACTGTTATAAAGTAGTGGCAACTCTCATTCCGCAAACGGAATAATAACCTTAAAGATCATTTCAGAAACTTCTTGGGTATAATCCAATGCATCGGATTAAACATAAAACTGTAATGTTAAAAAAAATAAATAAATTAAATAGGGTAAAAAAGATAACAAAATAAGTAGCGGTAAAAGCCTTAGCAGTCTATGAATGCCAATGCAGTATCAAGCGTAGTATATACAATTAATACGAATTACCGCTTCTTGGCTTATAAATAGTGTTGGACAAATGTTTAGTAGTAGTCTTCCTTGTTCTTGAGCCCCTTGTGTTCTTAGGTACCAGGCTGTTGATAAGCCCTTAACCCGACCAGGAAGGAAACAAGCTGCTCCTGTCAAAAGTGTGATGGGCAGAGGAATGGATTGATTTGGCTAGGGTAAGGACAGGTGGTGGACTCTTGTGAATGTGGTAATGAACCTCCAAGTTCCATAAAAGGCAGGGAATGTAGCTTGTTTCCGTCGTGATCGGGCTAAGGACTTATCAGCACCCCTGTAACGGGGAATGGCCTTCGGGACTCGTTTCAGTGTACAGAAAGCAGTTTGTATGGTCCAATGTTGTCAAGCAAGATGGGTTAACTGTAATACAACGGTATGAGACTACCGTCATCACTGATAGTAAAAATCTAATTTTGTCACGAATTAGGTGCTGTTTATAAATACAAAATTCTTGTATATTTTGGTTAATTAACTTTTTAAGTCTATCTATCTAACGATGAGCTTCAGAACACGAGGAGTTCATGAACAAGCAAGACAACTACTGACGCGATAATTCATATCAATGTACACACTATGCTTGATACTGCATTGACGTACACAGACTGCTAAGGCTTTTTTCCACTATTCATTTTATCATCTCTTACCTTATTTTATTTTACTTTACATCGCAGTTTTATGTTCAGTCCGATAAACTTGAATATACACAAGAAGTTCCTAATACGATCTCTAATGTTATTATTCCCTTTTTCGGAACAATATTTATTACTGTTTTATAACAATTTTACAGTACTGTTTATTAGGAAAGGACTCTCCATTTTTTACTCTTTGTGTGAACCGATGCCTACCCGATGATGGCTGATGTAGACAGCCGAAACACGTAGCCGTGCAGAATAAAAAAAACAATACATTAGATCTGCATGGTTTTGTTTGTCGGTTAATACAATACTTTAATGAGAAGCAATACACAACGGGACGACGTCGACTCGAAAAATCCAGTGATACAACGTTCTTCGTTTTTAAAGACGAAAACATAAATATACAAGACGTGTCAGCAAAAAGACACAGCGGTATGCACTTTCGATAAAGAAAGTCCCACAATATCGACGTTTGAAATTCACGAGTGGATATATAACCATCTACTATTGGACGAGAATGAAGTCACGAAAATCGAGATAGATGGAACTGAAAGGCAAGTGTGTGCAAAGTTTGTACAGGCACATACGTTAACGGCATTACTCGACCGCACACAAGGTACAGCGATATAAAAAAAACACGGAACAGGTGAGATACCTAGGGTCAGTCTTAGCACCGTCCCCTTGGGCAGGAGGATGGTCCGGGTAGCTAATTTACCGCCCAAAATGCCTGCCTCCCATGGCACCCCCTGCATAACTGCAATCTCAAAGACACTGGAATTCTTGAGGAACAGCTTAAGGAAATGACTATAATACGCCCCAACAAATTGGGGAATAGGAGGGAACCTACAACAGGCGCGTGTATGCCACATTGAAGGTCCTCGCGGGCAAGAAACCCGTGTGTAGAAGCGTGAGGACCATAGACGTATTCCCGTCGATCAATCTGCACTTAGTGTGGAGGAACTTGTCCCAGGCATTCTTGGCGTATGCGGTACTCTCCGTGTGGTATGTGGTGTTCCACGGCCTCGTGCCCACGACTGTAAGGCTGCATAGCATTCATCTCATAGCACCTGACGCCTGTGGAGAAACGTATAAACTGATTCACCGGCTAACGGAGCGTGGGGCCAGCGTGAACATCTAGACATGGATCAGCGCTAGGATAGCTATGATTCATCGCAAAACACCTCGACAGATCTCGCGGGAGTTGCTCCTTTGTCCTGCCTTCAAAATTCGGCCGTGCCCAAAACATCAAGCAAATCTGCGGTACTTAGCGCATATGGTGTTCTATGTGGTAAAAAGATGTAGATTATTAACTGCACTTGACTATGTGGACTTTATGCGCCGCAAACGGTGGACAGTTTACCAGTGCCGAACACCACTGAAGAATATTATTCGGGTGATCGAATCAAGAAGAATGAAATATACGAAGTATGTAGCACGTGGGGGGGGAGGGGAGCAGAGGTGCATACAGGGTTTTTGTGGGGAAACCTGATGGAAAGAAACCACTCGGAAGACCAAGGCAAGTCGGAACGTTTTGCCTCTGTCGAAATCAAACCCCAGATCGTCCAGTCCGTAGCCTAGTCACTATACTGAGCTATCCCAGGTCCTAATTTTAGGAACGTGGACCCGTTAAAAGAGACTGTCTGCAACATTGGAGTTCATTTCGGTACCATATACGAATACCAATGGACTGAGATATCAATTTCCAAGTGTTCTAAAATAGTATATTTCAGAATAAAGCTAACTAAAATCATATAATTGTTAACAAAGTTACTACAAATTTTTCAGCCCCTGTTCTACATTCAGTCTCCAGGCGACGTAACAATACAGCCATTACCGTCTAAAATGATAATTCTATGAAACTAGTAACTACAGTTGAGGTTTTACAGTGATGCTGGAAGCGATTCAGAATTTCTGGGATGTTGCGCTGTGGCGAGTGAAGACAATCGGGGGTTGGGGAGGGTTTTGGCGCCCCCGGCACACAATATACTCGTATTACTTCCGGTTGCGGGAATACTTCACGAGGCAAGATAATAACTGTCAACAGAATCAGAAGGAAATCCTAGAGTAAAATACAATAGCTTAGTAAGAAATTGACTCCCATGCTGTATACACGCCAGAAAGTATTATTATCGCAGATGATGGGTACAGAATTTACTGGCGCCGATGACATCTGATAAACAGAGCACAACATAGTATCACATTAGTTGACGAAACACACACGGGATTATACAGTGTCACACGAGGAAAACCCATTTGCCAGCTGGGTAACAGTCAGTTGTATATTTACCCATAGCAAATAAATATTGTCCTACAGGGCGGACAATCCCTCGGGACTCGATTCCGTATATTCTGAACTACTCACAACGTCGTCAAATGAACAATAAATATCATTATGCACTTTTCACAGTTAAGTCCTCTGAATTCCTACGAGCTCCTTGTTTCTCCAGCAGCCTTTTGTTCCTCTTAAACTTCTGTGTCCCCTCGATCGACAATTTTATGTAAAAACAAGAGTAATACACCTTTCATTACAAAGAGACCTATGACCTACACTTCACCTAGCCACATAATAATATCAGCATAAGCAGAACACCAACAAAACAAAAAGCAATCAATGGCCGGCTTGTCCATGAACTGCTACAGGACTAAAATTATGAAACCCAGTACTACAGGTTTGTGTGAGATCTGAAATTTGTGGTCTTCTGGGGAGTGACGCTTGCAGTGTGGTGGATATACAAACTACCCCGCTACACGGCAATACATCCAATTCTTGATAACGCTCAAAAACTCCTAGCTATGGTAACCCAAAACAGTGAAATTCACCAACTTTGAAATTTGAACACAACATAATTAATGTCTTTCAAAATTCGGAGCAAATACGCTCAAGCCAGAATCCTTGTGTATTTGGAAAGTACCCGGTTCAAATATTTACAGCAACACCGCCAGCCCTGTGCTTAGCATTCACATACATTTCTGTCACTTCCAAGTGAAAAGAATCTGTCGGCAAGTCTTACGGCCTCCATTCCTCAAGCAAAATTTTGCATGTTTTCTGATAACAAGTCATGACTTAAGCCCACACCTGTAAATGTAGTCCCACCTATGTTTACTTTTTGACAAACTATGTTGCTCGAATCTGAAGTCTGCTAGCTGATACTCTGGACTTTACCCATGACCTCGGAAGAACTAATGGCAAATATTAACTGCACAAAGCAGTGTTACAGGGCTCGTCTAAGCACATGTCAACTAATCCTACCATGTAGGTTTCTTGATCCTACAAATTCAATTTGAATGTATAATACTGGGTAAAACTTCAGATGGTGAAAAAAAGAACGCTTCAAGTGAAGGTCAAGTCTGTCTGTATGTCTGATATCCAGTATCGGTACCTAAACCGCCACAAAGATTTATTTTTTTATTAATATTATTTTATTTCAGTATGGGATGCCTTCACTAAACTGGGTCGGATAGAGTACGTCCTATGAAATCTGTTTACTTCTACAGCATGGTACAAATACTTTCTAGTCTCGTTTCTAACCTGCTTTTTAGGAATGACTCTGCTCCATGGGGTTAAGTTTCTGGCCTGTGCTATTCCTGGTAGAGCACAACAGTGTTGAAATTGATTTGCTTTAACCATTCTAAGAACAGTGGTTTATACATGCACAACCTGCCACAGAGTGCAACTATATATTTCGTATGATCCTCGAAATAGAGAGTGATTATTTCCCTAAACATCATCAAACAGCTGATCTCTGTAATGGACACACAGTGCTTTTACTGTGCGGTAGGAATTAAATTTTTGAAGATTATTTTGAATAATTTGATGCCTCAGACATATTCATGATCACTCGCGGACATTTTCTGAAAACCGCACATATTTACTACACTATAGTTCAAGAAACATGTCGTTTCTGTTTCAGAATGACTGCAGTGCATATTACATCAAAGGAATGACCGCGCTCTCATTCAGTCACAGACACACAGAGCGATGCTATTTGAACTGACGAGAACTGTACCGGAGGCTACTCCACCACTATGGTTCAAGGGCTGGCGAATTCAGCATACATCTGATCGTGGGTCTCAAATCGAACTTGTGTTATCGGAATTTGGAACCCTCAGATTCAGTAATGTGATATTTCTGAACGACTCGCGTACACAGACCTTCCTAACAGGCAAACACTCACTTAGTTCGATCTGCTAGAGAACCCGTTCATTATCGTTTTCACAAAAGTCCGCCACTATTTCCTCATTCTTATCCACAGCCATACCCACCCCAATACCGTCCTCAAAAATAAAGTGTACCCTATAACCTGCCATGAAGGCAGAGGGAGAGTTAGAGGTATAGCTCTAATCTTTCTTTAACCTCGGCGCTAGAGAGACGTAGGAATTAACGCCACGCTTCGGCCGCTTTACTCCCAGGAACGAGCCGGTACCAATTTGGTGGGCCCCATGGACGGTCTGGACGGGTACCGAAAATCTCGCCCCTGGTGCGATTCGATACCCGGACCATCCAGCCGGCAGCGACTTGTCACACCGACTACGCTATCCTGGCCCACCAAATAACCTTTTGAGGATAAATTTTAATATTATCCTCCCACCTCTGCCTATGCCTCCAGAGGTAATTCTTCGCTTCAGGTTCTCAAACAAACCCTTAACAATTCTCTCACCAATAGTACGCGTGCTTACCTCTCACCTACTCTGCGCATGCTACGCATCCTCCAATTCAATCGTCCTTGATTTGTTTTACATAGCAAATGCTCCCCGTAGCAATTATTAACAAAACCTGATCAAAGGAGTATGTCTCACAGTGGTGCTGCTGAGGATTCACGTCTCCTGGGAAGTGGCACAGTGCCACCGCGTGAATGCTTTCCGATGTTTCAAATAACTGATATGCCTTGAAGATGAATGCTACAGAACTTTCGAAACGACGGGGAGCACTCCTAGCGACACAGCGTCACATCCCAGACGACATGATGTCTAAATTTTATAGGTTTTGCTAGCCTCATAACACGGACACAAGTTCCGAAGAGAAGTCATTCTTTCCATCTTGCATAGGAACTTCGATATTTTCTTTTCTTCTGCAAACTGTTGCAGGAACGCTACCCCGCTAAGGTCCCACTACGTGTTACATAAACAGAATGTTCTACCTCATAAACTTTCCGTTACGTACCTCGCCAGTCTGTTTTTCTTTGCTATCTTTAATAACAACAGGGCTTGTTTTCGTTTCCGATAACGATTTAACCCCAAGGTCACGTCTGCTCACAACTACCTCTCTCTTGCTAAGATTTTCCTTGGTGTACAGTATGGCATATTGCCTTATCGTCAAGTTAAATGTACTGAAGTGATAAGACGCAGACAGGACGAAGTCTCCATTATAAGTGGCTGAGCCCGTTATACCAATCAAATGGACGAAATTACTTCCTTTCTCTATCAAAAAGTAGAAAACCTGTAAATTTTCTTTATGGAAGTTATTACTTTGTGTGACAAACAATTTTCATAGTTCTTTCGCTGAAAGGCAACGTCAGGGAAGATATCGCCGTTAACCTTGTCGCTTGAAGTGTGTGTATGTGTGTGAGAGACACAGAAGGCAATGCAGTGTGTTCTCCACAGCGCCCATTTAGATGTAAGAAAGCGGCGATAACAGCAGCTAACCTTCTTGTTGAAGGTGTATCAAGCGAGAGGGAAAGAAAGAATAAAGAAGGTAAAAGTTCACTCTATAACCTGCCACAAAAGCACATGCGGAGAATAAAGGTACAGCTGAGCTCTTTCTTTAAGCTAGGTGTCAGGTGGAGGAGGGTGGTCAACGCCACATTCCGGCCGCTTTATCCCCGGGCATGGCCCAATACCCATTTTACAGAAGGCCGGGTGATCCCCAGGGCCGGTCTGTACTTTACGGAAAATCTCGTCCCCCACCGGGAATCGATCCCCAGGACCGTCCAGCCCGTAGCGAGTCGCTATACTGACTACGTTACGTCGGCCCACGAGACAAAAAAATAATACTGCAGCGGGAGATACGGCTAGTGCAGCGGGAATGTTGTCGCGTGCAATGGTATTGACAGAGCGCTGAAAGACTTTATTATCTTCAAACCTGCTTTCGTAATGAGGAAGCCGGTCTTTCTTGTGGGCTGTTGCGCTGTGTGGGTGGGTAATTTCTTCCCGATATTTCGAAAGAAAGTACGGTCTTAATCTTCAGGGTTAAGAATTTGCCAAGATAGTACATTTCTTCAAAACGCGGAAAACAAATTACCCTATCACACAGCGAAACAACCCACACGACCTGCTTCTCGACAATTATGCAGGGGAGACCTGCCATTACTGTTTTTGTACTATTATGTACATATTTCGGATTATTTTATCTTCTACATTCATTATTGGATTTTGTTGATGCAAGATTGCTCTTTTCTGATCTAATTAAACGATAGTATTGTCATAATATATGGATGAAAATCTCTACAAACACTTAACAATATAACCTAGAATAGGTAAAGGCAAAAAAGGAATACTGTTCAGAATTATATGTTGGTATTCAAAATTCTAAAGATGTTTTCACAGCACGATTTAGTTACTGAAAAATTTACTTTAGTCAACAGAAGAGTGGAATTTAATTTCAAATGGTCAAAATATATCAGGTAAGTTTTTAGATTTGATGTCTCTCTTTTGCAGATAATAGCTGTTGTGATGACATTTACATTTTAGTTGTTGTTGTTGTTGTTATTAGGGGGAAAGGAGGGTTAAAAGAAGGAATTTTCTACCCCTCTGCTATGCCTAACCTCTGGATCAGAATTCGTCATGGAGATGCAGACCAATTAAGAAGTAAAATGGTAATTTTCTTGAACATCAATTTAATGAAATAAGCTTATTGGGATTCCTTCTTTCCTCTATTCCAGTGGTTCTCAACCATCTGATTTACAAAGTGATAAAGTAAGAACAGGGTTTGTGAGGACCTCAACTCCATGTTACACAGTGTACATTGTTAACACCCAAAGTACTAGTTGTAAATAATGTGTAGTATTTTTTCCTTAAGATGTATAGATAATTTCTTGCATGAGGACACAAAAGTATGTAGGATTTCAAAGTTCTTTTCTCCTGTATTACAGCAGTATCAAAGGCAGGATGCAAGTGAAGCAATCAATTGAAAAGAATCCAGAAGAACACAATCATGGTCCTAGTCAGGGCACTATAACATTTCCCTGAACTTCACTCATTAAAATCTTGATCAGGGTACCCAGCATCCCACCACACATTTGAAGGGGTCCCTTTCAAATAAAAATCGCAACCATTAGCAATGCACCATCCTGCTTCACCAGTATCTAAAAGAGAAGAGCTTATATACAGATATAATGAAGAACAGCCACCATTCTACCCAGACACCAAACAGACCAGACTGTGAAAGATGCTGGGAAATTCAGGAATTTCACATTTTTATTTGATGTTGTGGGCTTCAGAATTACATGATACACAATACCATCTTCACAACCAATGCTGTACAATACACTCTCTGTATCAAAATTAATGTATATCAGCATTTATTGAGGGGATACATAAACAGGGAATTGTATGCGGTATTACCTGTGGAGCACATTGAAGGGTAAAGTTTATGACAAGCCTTGCACTGAAAACAATCTGAAGAGAGGGAAGCATTCAGGATACAGTGTGCCAACCTCAACAAACAGTGAACATGTTTGCTGCATGTGACGCATGTCTGCAAGCTGCA
>Ga0123355_10015954_pt1 | contig 11820 bp, 2 predicted proteins | sample TergutEmb28metaG_3_FD_89872 | JGI IMG/M metagenome (GOLD analysis project Ga0123355, IMG submission 89872) | Embiratermes neotenicus P1 segment gut microbial communities from Petit-Saut dam, French Guiana - Emb289 P1 | ecosystem: Host-associated > Arthropoda: Insects > Digestive system > Gut ...
CGAGAACGAGAACGAGAACGAGAACGAGAACGAGAACGAGAACGAGGACGAGGACGAGGACGAGGACGAGGACGAGGACGAGGACGAGGACGAGGACGAGGACGAGGACGAGGACGAGGACGACGAGGACGAGGACGAGGACGAGGACGACGAGGACGAGGACGAGGACGAAGAGGACGAGGACGACGAGGACGAGGACGACGAGGACGACGAGGACGAGTAGGTCGAGGAGGACGAGGAGGACGAGGAGGACGAGGAGGACGAGGAGGACGAGGACGACGAGGACGACGAGGACGACGAGGACGACGAGGACGACGAGGACGACGAGGACGACGAGGAAGACGAGGACGACGAGGACGACGAGGACGACGAGGACGACGAGGACAACAAGGACAAGGAGAACGAGAAGGAGAACGAGAAGAAGCAGAAGAAGAAGGAGAACGAGAAGAAGCAGAAGAAGAAGAAGAACGAGAAGAAGCAGAAGAAGAAGAAGAAGAACGAGAAGAAGCAGAAGAAGAAGAAGAACGAGAAGAAGAAGAAGAAGAAGAAGAACGAGAAGAAGAAGAAGAACGAGAAGAAGAAGAGGAAGAACGAGAAGAAGAAGAAGAAGAAGAAGAACGAAAAGAAGAAGAAGAAGAACGAGAAGAAGAACGAGAAGAAGAACGAGAACAAGAAGAACGAGAAGAAGAACGAGAACAAGAAGAAGAACAAGAAGAAGAAGAACAAGAACAAGAAGAAGAAGAACAACAAGAAGAAGAAGAAGAACAAGAAGAAGAACAAGAAGAACAAGAAGAAGAAGAAGAAATAGAAGAAGAAGAAGAAATAGAAGAAGAAGAACAAGAACTAGAAGAAGAACAAGAAGAAGAACAAGAACAAGAAGAACAAGAACAAGAAGAAGAAGAAGAACGAGAAGAAGAAGAAGAACAAGAACAAGAAGAAGAAGAAAAAGAAGAACAAGATGAAAAAAAGAAGAAGAAGAAGAGGAAGAACAAGAACAAGAAGAACAACAACAAAGCTTACTAATACTGTTGCAAAGAGGTGGAGTTTCTTCTGTCCGATTAGCTTGTTCTTTGTTTTGCATTGTGTCCCTTTTCTTAAGATATAATTAGATGTCCTCATGAAACAAAACTACTGGAATTCATATGAAACGTAATTCTTCCTCCTTAGCCGTTTGAACCATCGCTTGTTTTATGTCATCGATTCTAAGACATTAACTCACATGCTATGAGTTATTCTCAGCGCTGTACAAATGATTTGTTTAATGCCACTGTGGTTTAATTTTAAAACAGTCTTCTTTTCTTATCGAAGTATTTCCTTACCAAATGTCACATTGCACCTCCTTTCCAGTCCACATTCTGTTGCAGCACACGTCAAAGTTTCATATTGGCGGAGGTACTATAGCCCATACTTTAGAACTGTTTCAGACTTTACCCCCACTTTGCGGTCAAGGGCATAGCGTGTGTTCTGTTTACGGTAGGCCTTAGGTTCAGATATCGGCATTAATATTACCTACACTGATTAAGATTTTCCGTAGTTTTCTCCTGCCTTTCCAGGCAGGGCCATGGATAATATCACAATTTATTCCACGAACGTTATAATTTATTATTTATTAATCATAACTTACTGAAATCGTAGTTATACACATAATAAATAAAGAAATTGTTTAGTAAATAAAAAAACCATTAAATATTCCTTATCAATAACCCAAAGCCGTGTTAGCAAACTTGTTCGCAATCACAGCCTTTTTTTTGTTTGTGTGCCAGATTTTGTTTCCTTCAAGTACGTGAGCCTTTAAGTCCAGGTTGAGTCAGCAAGCATTTTAAGAAAAAAAGAGTTTTATAAATATTGGTACGAATCTTATGTATATTGGACCGTGCATCATTGTGATAGTTGAAGAATAAGAGACCAATTTGATGTCACTATTTATTAAATTTTATTTCACTTCTTCTATGCTCAACATGTTTCGGACATTAATACATCCATCATCAGAAGCCTGCGACTTATCTATTGTATTACCACATTGGTCGTGTGTTCTTGTTTCAATGTGTGTTGGAGTTTCGGTGTGGCTGGGTTGGGGTGGTATCCGTGTAGCAGTCTGAAGTAGAGCTTCAGCCTGCTACATGGATACCACCCCAACCCAGCCACACCGAAACTCCAACACACAATGAAACAAAAACACACGACCAATGTGGTAATACAATAGATAAGTCGCAGGCTTCTGATGATGGATGCATTAATGTCCGAAACATGTTGAGCATAGAAGAAGTGAAATAAAACTTAATAAATAGTGACATCAAGTTGGTCTCTTATTCTTCAACTATTGTACGAAGTTTGCATGTATTGCCACATATGTCATAGATTAGTGACAACAATTTACAGTACTTTTCTCAAATATTTAATCATGGCTAAAAAAGGATGAAGGTGCTCAGGGCCTTACTTTTTCCTCTAAGCATCAAAATTGGTAAGTGAAGCAGTAACTTCGCTGATTACTAAATTGATTTTTAGTCGTATTGGCTAGTTTGATGATGGGCTGTATGATAGTATGTGTATAATTATGTGTATAATTATGTAACCTTAGTAAGTGTAGTGGGTTAGCTACATAATGCATGACGGTAATATGTAGTTCCTATGCTGTTTACTTACTTGCTTGCCTGTTAGCTGAGTAGTTGACCTTTAGGCCTGTTTAATATGTCAACGGACAGAGGTGTTTAATTAGTTAAATTCATTATCGAGACATTTAGTTCAGTACTTATTTAGTTATTAGTTTGTTAAGCACTTGGTTAATTGGTAATTTTGATCAACTTATTAAATAGTTATTTACTGTGTTAGTTAGGTAGTTATTTATGTAGCTATTTGTTTAGTTAGTTAGATGTTTAGATCGATAAGTAGATTGCTTGCCAATTACTGATGGAGTAATTGTACTAGATATGTTCTGTCGACAGTGTGTAGATAATGGTTTAACTAGCTACTTAATTATGATAACTAACTGAAGCAATGTTTATAGTCTGACGAGGATCAAAATGCTTAGCCATTTTTTTCCACATCTGAATGCGTCCTCATAAGGCCATGCTCAATGATAGCAATATGTTTAAGCCGTATACGTTTCCATTTGATTATGTTGTAATGAACTTCAAACAATTGTTCAGAAAAATGGTATAAAATAAAATTAAATCAAATTCTTATTGTAACAATTAGATCTCTTGAATGAAATTTATAGGTTCTCCACTATTTTAGTTCTATTACTATTAATTGAACTACTAACACTCTCAGTAATAACTGGTGTGTTACAATCTCCCTAATCTTAATTTGAATGAAAATTTCCTTTGGACAGAGAGATATAGGTCTGAAAAAGTAAATTCTGTGAAGACCACTAAAATGCTCCTTGTTTTCCCCTTGTTAAAAGTGGAGTTGCAATTAAATTTTTGCATTTGTCTTTTAACAATATTATTACAATATACGTATTTAGTTTGTCGTGTTCTTTAAACTTTGATTTCGCGTGGCATTTCCATTTAGATCGAGTATTCAAAATTTCATGGAAAAGGTACTTCAAGATGGTGACATATGTCTGTCAGAGGTTGTAGCTTTGTATGTCACTCAGAATGCCCGACCCTGAAAAGCCCCAAATGTGAATTAATTGATACCAATCGTAGGGTCACAATTTCATTAACGATATGATTGACAGCGAGTTAAGTGCTTTGACATGTATTTTATCCGACTCTCGATTGTAATACACATAGACCTCGCTCAGTGACTAGCCCTTTTAAGTTTCAGGCGATGAATAATATTTCTGAACCATTTCTGGTAACAGCAAAACTAATTTACTTTATAATGGTGTTAAAACTGTGAACATGAAAATGCAGTTACAAAGTAATATACATTTATGTAATACCTTGGAATATTTGTAAAGTTCTGCTGGAATTTTATGATCCACAAATGCTATTTAGCTCCGATAGATGGCAGAGTATACACACTGAAAATGAGAAACAACATTACTGGCTGACATCAACCTGGAACTACTTATTCAGAGTTCGCCTGAAACGTCTTCTCGGAGTTTTTCTTCCTTCTTTGTCTATGTGTAACAATTGGACAATTAATTGACGGTTGTTGATGAAATTTAAGGACAAAATTTATTAAAATTCCGTATGAAATTTAGTGTCTTGTTAAAACAGGACGGTAGAAACAGAGTCTTCATGGACACCAGTATGCGTTTTTGACTTATCTGTAACCCATCTTGTCATTGTATTCATTGGCACAGAATGTTTGAACAAAGTGTTGTAGGAACATTTGTCACACAAGCACATTTTTAAAAATGCACGTGTTTCGAGGTATATAAACAATAATAAAAGTGTATAAGAACAAGCAGAATTCTTAGGCTGTGTATAGGCCTACATTTCCTAAACTTTTATCTTGGCCCAATCTAAACATAGGTCAAGTAAGTTTTGAGCTTTGGTTTTCCTTATTTTTCCGATCGAATACAAGACTTTGATGTATAAATATGCGAATGTACAACATTTTAGCATATCCTGAAGTAAGACTGTATTCTGCAGTTACTGCAGTGTATTTGAAGGTAATCTAAATTGTAAACTAACACCTTACGCTTTGTTCTTTAGAATACAAAATGAATTCTCAGTCTGATATCCCACCTACTTTTTCCCCGAGCATTTAAAAATTAAATAAAGCCAGGCAGAAGTCCACCACATAAACATTTCCTATTGAGAATAAAAGCACTGCCCAAATTCATCACCACTGCATCTGTCAGACTAGGTGTTCCGGTGACGTGGGGCGAGATAATTAAATGATCGCGTATTTGGAATAGTAGAGGAGAATGGTAAATTGTTTCGTTTGTGCTGGACTGCGTGGTAAAAACACAGTATTCCAAAAACGATACGTACGCCCCAAGTAATCATGAGGATGAATTCGCCGAGTTTTTGGTACGGAAATTCACAAGAAGTAATGTCATACAAGAAGCTATTTTTCTTTGTACGTTTATGTCTTCAGAGTTCGATTATGATAGATTACTGAAATCTCCCTTTTGCAACTGATAGGCGCAGATTTCAGATTCAAATGTTGATAAACCTATAATTTAATAGTTAAGACCTGTGTGCTCTAGTCTTCTAGAAGTTTGTCACAATTTCTCTGCTTGGTGTCATGCTACTTTTAAAGATTAACTGCTCTTGTATTTAACTCAGTTTTCTGACGGAAGGTTGCTGCTATGAAGTGTACCGTCTTCTGAAGTAACATGACAGCAACCTGCGTCGGCGTAAAACACAAAATGATCTCTTACATTAAAATTAATATTCAAAATTCTTGTACCTGTCTCCCTGGACATTGGTTCTGAATATCTAGGATATGAGCATTGGATGCTTTTAATGGCACAGTACTGAATTTTTATGGTTACAATTTGTGGCCTTCAAATCCAACATTTAAGTACTCACTGATTTCTATCAACAGTTAAGAGTTTGGCATAAATTTCATGTTACTGTCCGTGTTAATTCACGTCTTATGTATAATGTATGAAGTTCGTGAAATGTCGGCAGTAATAATTGTATTTTGCTGGAGGGACCCACTGAAGCCACACAAGACACCTTGACACACGCAGCCAATAAAATACAGCAAAACACCCACATTAGATAGAAATACAATTTTGCTTCTTTTCTTTGTGTGTGTGTGTGTTTGTGAAAATTAGCTTCTTGCCTTCACGGAAGTGTACATTTCAGGGTTTCTGACAGCAGGATGTTAAGGAGTTTTTTTTTTTGTTTTTTTTTTTTAATTAGGATAGACGATGTAAGAGAATGATGGATAAAAATTACGTCATAATGAGCGTCATAATTTAAATTATAATCACATTTAATTAGGATGATCTTATGTGGCACGATTGTGGAGATGATTAATAGAAATTTCAGTTAGAAAAATTGAGAGCCCAATCGGAAATCTTAGCAGTTACACGACAGTAGTTTAAAAGTCTACAATAGCGCCACTGCATTTTTAGGAACTATTTTTACAAGTTAGACAGTATACTTCCGCGAATCTTACTGCATATTTTACCTCTACTTATATCGAGTTCAATTATATATTTACGAAACATGTATTTCATAACAAATAGTAGTACAGTGTGTCCCACTCGCTACCGAACCCGGCATTTCTTTAATAATTCTAACACCAATGAAGATATTGCAACGAAATTTGAACAGGGGTACGTTCGTTGTGTAAGAAATGAAGAAGAATGTATCTGTAGTGTGTGTCAGTAGTGCGCCTAATTGTTGCGATACGGAGCAGCGGTCCGCCAGTCAGCCAGCCTGTTTTCTGCCTGACGCATAACAGCTGCATATATGGAAATCTTAAACACCTTTGTAAATCTATTGAACGATGAGGAACTCTCAATTGCATATTTCCAGCAGGATGGAGCGACATCCCACACTTCACACGCCAGCATGGCCGAAATTCGGTCCTTTTCTCGGTGACCGCGTCATTTCGAAGGGACTTTGGCCACCGCGCTCCCCCGATCTGACGCCGCTTGATGATTTATTATGGGGATAACTGAAAGGGAGAGTTTACCGAAACAAACCACAAACCATAGACACCTTGAAAACAAACAGCACAGGAGAAATTCAGGCAGTGACAGCGGACGTACTGGCAAGGACTTTCCAACATATGGCGCGCCGGGTTCAATCCTGTCTGGACGCAAATGTTGGCCACTTCCAGCATATGTTTTGATGTCTCACATTTCTTACACAATGAGGTAAGTCCGCTTCAAATTTCGTGTGCAGTATCCTCATTAGAGGTAAAATTATTATAGAAATGCCGGGTTCGGTAGCGAGTGGGACACACTGTATAAATATGTACTGAAAAGTGACATATGGCGTTATTGTATTCCTAGGAGATACAATAAAGCTATTTTTGGAAAGTGTTTTGTAATTAGGAATAGTGCACAACATTTAATTGGAAAATTATTTTTTATTATTAAATTATAAAGAAAGTTATTAGTTATGTCGTCGTAAGCCCTTGTTCAATGTCAGAGTCGATGAGAATATCACAACGTCTGGGTGAAATGCTCTTCTGTACATTACCTTCTCGTCCCATATTTTTATTTCGAACCAAGATCCATAAAATATATTAAAATTTATTTATTTTTTTAACTTCACGTAACTGGCGCCACAAAAATTAGCGAACAATAAATGCCTGTCATAAAACATGGATTGTTTATATTGCATCCATCAGGTATGTAGATACTGCATCCAGTTCTACGATTACACTTGTTGTAGCACATTGTAGAATGTAGGCAAGTGCAAATGTCCCATTGTTGCATGCTGAAGGATGCATTATAGAAGATAACTTATCGCCTACAAATTTGTAATATGAACCTCTAGGAACAGGAAGAAAGTGCACATTTCACAACTGCTCTAAACATCCGACTTGCTTTCTGGGGGCTTGAGCGAAGCTGTTATTTTACCAGGCCGTTGGCAGGAACATCCCAGCCGACTGCTCCAAGAGCCCTCTGTAGTGTAAACGTTTAAAGACCCTTGTGTTAACTGCCCCTGTCATACACACGGCGACTAACCGGCGGTAGAAGAGCACCTGGCGTTATTGTAGCTGTTTACCTTATTAGACTCTGTACCAAAATAAATCAGATGTGACAGTTTGAAGTGGGTCCAGATATCTCAGTGCTGGGTATAGTAGCCTCTGCTGCGAAACACGATATCGATTCTTAAAATTCTACGTCATTCAGGATGTATCTGACATCCAACTGAGAGGGTTCTCGGTTTCATTGAATGCGTGGCTTTCAAGAGAATCATTCGCGTTTGGAATTTTACGCATAGCTTGACAATTCTGGCGTGTTTGCTCAGTATTACTTGATTGTATTTAAAACGTATGAAAAAGCTGCAGAACATCAACACAATTCAAATTTCACTACAATACGTGTTTAAAACCTATGTCTGGCTGATACATAATTATCGACTGATTTAATTGCGCTTGAAATAAGCGTAGAAACATGTGTACATTGCCACATAATTGTGGATTATTCATGGCAAATGGAAATATAAAATTTTGAGGGTTTCGATAAATCTTGTTAGTATTACCTATTAGTAAATTTGATGAAAATCTGTTCTGCGTTTGTAGAGTTACTATATACAAACGGACTGATAGGTAGGCAACAGACAGACAGACTTGACGGAGCTATAAACCTTATTGTTACACCGTGCATTTCGTAAATCACTTTAATTATCAACAAAAAATGCTCTTATATAAATTTACATAAATCATTTAAAATAGCTCCGACTTGTTTCGATCCTCAGATCATCCTCAGGGAGCTACGTTTTTTCCTTGTAAAGTTACATTAAAATATTCACAATTTAATTCGTTTCTGTAAACAGGGTGCTGTGGCAGCATGTCATGTTGTGCAAGAGTAGGCTATTGAGAGTGCAGTTGGCTAGGGTGTGCGTCGTGTGCCACGTAATGAGGGACTGGCTATAACCATTATCAAATTATTATTAAAGTGATTTGGCGAAGCTAATTGGCACATTGTTGCAAAATTTGGTTGTAAACGCGCCAAGAACCGCCACAGAAACTTTTTTTATTGCATTTAGCCTTTGAAAAATATTTACTGACCTTTTCAACTCACATATTTCAAATCGCTTGCAAAAATTAGACCTAATTTTGCTTTTTATCGTGCTAACGATAATACGTTACGCTCACCTTTTATACGTTTATCCACTTGTGATAAAGTAAGACTATGCATTTGTAGAACTTTCGTCCCTATTGGGTACTTCGCGTACCCTGAATGATAAATGATTGAATATGGAACATTGATAGATTGAGAACTGACAGGGTAAAGTCTGACGACTCGAATGAAATTCTGTCTGAGCGGCAGTTTGTTAAACACGAAACCCAAATCCTCTGCCCTGGGAGGGAACCCGGACCTCCACGGTGTGAAGGCTGCCATTAATCACCTGACATATGCTACGGCAGTCGATTCTCATACGCGTAGAATGGGTTACAAGTTGTTCAGTATAGAGCGAAGCAAACGTCACTGTGAGAGTAGACGCGATTTCGTATAATTTCCTTTTTGATTGCAGATGAAGGGAAATTTGCTGTATCTAAGAAAAGTGAAATTTAAATTTTGATCAAAATGAACAATATCATGAACCTGGTGAATATTGGGAATATTGTCACATAATGTCCTTCGTGTGATTCAGTGAGTAACACACATTTTGTCACGGCTTACAGAGGGGCGTGGTCTGTGAGCGTCGTCACAAGAGGGTTTACAAGCTTTGCACTTTTCGGATAGAGTTTTGGTTTGCTAGTGACGTCAAAATCCGGATCTCCATTGCCACGATATTAGGAGTACTTTAAGAAAGTATCTTTGGGGTGACAACACAGGGCGTGGATCAGCGCATGGATATTGTGTCGCCTTGTCTTATGGTGGGGCCAATGATGGTTGTTTGTGCAAGACTTTCAACACAGTATATTTCGTGGGGAATTAAGGAAACAGAATAATTTAATTTGCTGCCTTCAACCTAGAAGTAATTATTACAGGAAGAAAATGCGTCAAAAATCAGCAAATAAAATCTTGGCATTAGAAAAGTTTTGTACACGTGGCTTCGCAATGTTATAATTTAACACGTAAAGAGTTTATTAAATAGACCTACAATGACTCGTAAATTAATATTACTTAAGTATGAACACACTGCGTAACTACCCAGAAAAAGGTATATTCTGCCGGGTGACTGATGTCTGTGCCACCAAATCGGAGCAGAGTTGGAATATAACACCATATGGACGGGGTTGCGTTTACTGTATCGATTCCAGGAATATAAAAAAGGCTTTCAGGCAGCTAACCTGATTTTCTGAAGAAAACTATATTTTGATTTATTGCGTTAGACGTAGCGATACTACTGCACATCGTTTGATTCACAATACAATTTCAAATACAGACAGGGCCGGAACTAAGGTTTCGATGATTTAATTCTGGGCGGAATGGCTTGACTGAAGTCACAGGAGTGGGGGATATACATAAGTACAGGGAAGTTTCTTAGTTTAATCTCGTCACATTTTACGTGGATTGTTACGGAAAAGGAATAAAGAACGTGGAGATGTGAAGCTCATGCAAATTACAGGCCACACCCAATAAATACTGACTTTAAATCTCTCTGATTGCCTAGCGTCATAAGAATGGTTCCGATACTATACCTATGCTTACAAGGAGCTCATCCATAAGTAGTTTATTACTGAGTATTATGACTACGCATTTGTATTTTCCTACAATTTTCATCACAAAATCTTATAAAGAAAACCTGCAGCTGCACATATTCGTGACGTAGTAATACGAGGACTATGTCTTTGGATTATTACATCACATTACAACAGTGGCATAGATGTGGCGTCATGTTACATAATGACAATTAAATGTAAATCAATACATGTCAAATATTTGCGAGGGTGATTGTATTTTTGACTTAATTACTAGCTGGAAACCATATTTATTTGCGCCCTTTTGTATTTAGTTCATGATCAGTGTTTCTTGTTTTCGTACCCATCTCGTAAACGGGGAGATATAATCATAAATGTAGGAAGGTCGTCGCCAAAATATCTGTTAGTGTCGTGCGATTTCAAATAAAGTTGTATGTGGTCGATATATTTGAGTAAAAATCCACCTCGCAGCAAACCAATTGTCACGGGATATCTCGGTGGATGCATGCTGTGTATGGGATGAAAGTGCCATTCTCAGGGACCTGATAAGAGGGACATTTTGTGTAACATCGTCAGCGTGAGACGGAAAGCGGCAGAATGACACGAATAATGAATACGAACAGTGCGAATAAAGCGGTACTAGTCTAACCGCAGGTGTTGTCGTGGACGGAGAGTCGCAGCATGAAGCACCTCGCGTTCCGGTCAGAATCTTTCCTCCTGGCAAGTTCGACTTAGGTTGGCACAGTACTTGACGGGAATATTAAGGAATGTGCATTCATTTTCTGATGACTGCAAAATAGATAGCAGTAGGGAGAAGTATGTTTATCCTCGTATGTGTTTATGCACAGTCTGCTGAAAGTCGCTGCTGAATTTTCACACATTAAACCTCTGTTGTGGTTTCTAAAATAGTCTGTGTGTAATTAGTTTTAATTATGCCGTGGCTAATGATTACACAACACGTGTTTTCATGGCGGTAAAAATGCTGTACAGCCTCTGTGCAACTATAAACTGAACTTCGAAGAGGTCATTACATGGATTTATAAATAACATAATGGCATTCTGTGTAATTAAGACCAGGTAACATCGAACTCAGTGCCACAACGTGCATTGTGATCGAAAATCATTTCTGTATCCCACGCGCTGTTCCGCATAAGTGTATAATCAGCAGCAGCGAAATCAAATGAATCGGTTTTTTTTTGTTTGAAGCCTCGGATGTACGACATTTATATGTGGAACTGATGGATCTTTAAATTATTCCTCACTTATTCCCAAAGCCTGCGGCCATTATAAGATAGAATGTCTTAAAAATCGTAAGAAAAGAGAGAGAACGTAGAGAAAGAAGAGGAACCAAAAGAAAATAAAAAAGACAAGTAACGTACTGTAACGTAACATTTTGGCGATTTCTCGTAATGTTTGTACGTCCTGCACTATTCCATCCACGTGACACCATTTCACTCGAAAAGAGCTCATTTATGGAGATTTAATGTCACCGATAACATATATATATATACAGGGTGTCCCAGGATGAATGTGCCAGACCTCGGGAGAGTGTTCCTTATGTTAAAGTATACCGATATAACCCAAAACACCTGTATTCAAAGTTGAACGGTTACGGAGATAATGGCCAGAGAA
>Ga0123355_10015955_pt1 | contig 11820 bp, 10 predicted proteins | sample TergutEmb28metaG_3_FD_89872 | JGI IMG/M metagenome (GOLD analysis project Ga0123355, IMG submission 89872) | Embiratermes neotenicus P1 segment gut microbial communities from Petit-Saut dam, French Guiana - Emb289 P1 | ecosystem: Host-associated > Arthropoda: Insects > Digestive system > Gut ...
GCAAAAACTTTATGTCATCATGCAAAACTTGACAAGCGAATTGTGGCAGTTACTGCCGCTATGCCCGATGGTACGGGGTTGTCAAGTTTTCGTTCGCAATTTCCGGATCGTTTTTTCGATGTTGGCATTGCGGAGGGGCATGCAATAACATTTGCGGCAGGTCTTGCAAAAGGTGGTATGCGCCCTGTAGTAGGCATATATTCCAGTTTTATGCAACGTGCGTATGACCAAATACTTCACGACGTAGCAATACAAAACCTGCCTGTCATACTTGCGCTGGACAGGGCGGGTGCAGTAGATGCAGACGGTGAAACGCATCAGGGGCTTTACGATTACGCCTATCTGTCGCACATCCCAAACATGACAGTACTGGCACCATCAAGCGGCGCAGAGCTTGCGGAAATGCTTAGATTTGCCACACAGCACAGTGGTCCGGTAGCCATACGCTACCCCAATGCCGCTGCACCTCAATTTGAAAATGTCTCAAGTGAAGCTGTAACCTACGGGCATTCTCAGGAAATTGTTGGGGGCAACAACATTGCAATTATAAGTGTGGGCGCAATGCTTGATACGGCTCTTAAAGTTGTAGAGACGCTACAGGCTGCGGGTCATTCGCCTGCATTGTATAATGCACGGTTTGTCAAGCCGATTGATATGGCTTTGCTCCAAGCATTGACCAATTACAAATATGTCTTTACAATAGAAGATGCAAGCGGGTTGGGTGGGTACGGCTCGTATGTAAAACCTACCCATGCGTTCGCCTTCCCGGACAAATTTATTGAGGCAGGCACGCGTGAAGAGCTGTTTAAACGCTATGGACTGGATGCGACCGCCATAGCCGAAAAAATAAAAATTATTTGCGCATATAGCGCAAACCCGCAGCGAAGCGAAGGAAGCGGAAACGGGCTTTGCCCGTTGTAGCGGCGGGCCTTGGGGCAGAGCCCCATTCATATAAAAAGGAGAGTATTAAAATGCCGGACAGAAAAGCACGCAATAGGGAAATTGAGCGTATGAAAAAGACCAAGCAACTTATAACAAAAGGCATACTTGCCGCAATTGCAACACTTGTTGTTGCCGCAATTATTTGGGTGGTTTGGGATGTCCAAAACCGTAGATGGGTAATGACATTTGGCGGTGAACGCATAGCCACGGCTGAGTTAAGTTTTTTTGACGTCAACTTTGGTAACGTAAATATAAGTACGCCACAAGGTTATGATACTATAATGGGTGAGCTGCAAAACTCATTAGCGATACTTCAACGTGCGGAGCTGCATGGCATTACCTTAACCGAGGAAGAGCAAGCAATCGCCATGAATAATGCAAGAGATTTTTCCGATTGGGCAGGCTTTACAGCACTTTCCATTGATAGAATGGCAGAATACTTTAGTGTTGGACCATTTTTACTTCCTCAATTGCTTGAAATTTATACGCCATATTATGAGATAGACCAAGAAGAATTTGAAGATTATCTTGCGTTTGTTAGGGCTACGGCCTATGTAGATTGGGTAACAATGGAAGCAAGGCAGCTTGCCATATTTAACCCCGAAGAAGACCTAGACAGGGTATTGGCAACAATAGGTACCCCACAGTTTGATGCTATGGTAGAAGAGTTTGCGTTCGACTTTTTTGGTCAAGTAGAGTCGCCGGAACTGATGCACCCCGTAGACTTAATGGAACTATTGATTACTCACTTTGGATTTGACGATGATGATATAGATGCTCTGGTTGATTTGCAAGAGGGCGACTATGAAGTATTTGAGCTGGACGGCGTAACCTTCGTAATTTACATGCAAACCCGCTCTATCCAACCCGAAGAAATGGAGCTGTTGGAAGAGATGTTCATAATGGATAGTTTAATTACTACATGGATTGCGGACACTGATATATCAATAAACGACCGTGTAACACGCAGGCTGTAAGCCATGCATATCGGCATTATTACCAACAAAGAAAAAGACCCTGCTCTTGCATACACATCGCAAATATGCGAGTTTTTGCAAGGGCAGGGTGTAACATGCCGTTTGGAAGACGAGCTGCAAGACAATGAAGACTTTTGGATAATACTTGGCGGCGACGGCACTATGCTGCGCAATTCGCACCGTGCGGCAATGCACGGCATCCCGCTTTTAGGCATAAACTTGGGCAACCTTGGCTTTTTGACAGATGTGGAAAAGCAAGATGGTATAGATGCACTTAAAAAAGCACTTGCGGGGGACTATGTTACAGAACAACGTCTGATGTTAGCCATACAATATGACGGCATGTTAAGTGAACAGGATGGGATTGCCTTAAACGATGTCTATGTTGGCGCAAATGGCGGTTTAACCGCATTTTCGGTATATGTGAACGGGCAGCCCACAGACAACATACGTGCAGACGGGATAATTGTGGCAACTCCAACAGGTTCGACAGCATATAACCTATCTGCCGGTGGGCCTATACTTGTGCCAAACGGCGAGATGATGGTTATTACGCCGGTATGCCCGCACAGCCTAAACACTAGACCCGTGGTAATTAGTGCAGAAGATACTGTGCAAATTACGGCACAGCAAAATACGCCTATTTATATCGATGGCGAGAAGAAGGGCGAAATAGCTGCCGGTTCAAGCATAGCCGTACAAAAATCTGAACGCTATGCAACAATTCTCAAAACTGCCCCTGCACATCTGCATGCTGTTTTAAGGAGGAAAAAAATAATATGAAACTTGAACGACAACAGGCCATTTTACGCTTAGTGCGCACAAAAAATATCTACACCCAAGGCGAACTGACAGAGGCTTTAACGGAAGCAGGTTTCGCTGTAGCGCAGGCTACCGTAAGCCGCGATATTCGCGAGTTAAGGTTAAGCAAAGAGCCTACAGACGACGGACAAAAGTATGTTGTCCCCTCCAAAACAGACGAGACAAGCAGCCGCATGGCACGTATCTTCCGTGATGGGCTTGTGTCTATAGATTATGCCGGTAACATGGTGGTATTGCGCACTTTAAGCGGCATGGCCATGGCGGTTGCATTGGCACTTGATAATATGAACCTCCCCGAAATATTGGGCACTATCGCAGGCGACGATGCCGTAATGTGCGTGGTAACGTCTGAGTCGCATGCAGCAGACTTAGTAGAAAAATTAGCACCATGATAGATCACTTACGTATAGAAAATGTAGCACTCATAGATGAGGTAGAGGTAAAGTTTGCACCCGGCTTAAATGTTTTAACAGGTGAAACCGGGGCGGGCAAATCCATTTTGGTAGACTCTATTAATTTTTTATTGGGTCAAAAAGCCACACGCGATCTTATCCGTGCAGGCGCAAGCTTTGCCCATGTGGAAGGTGTACTTGACTGTGCAGACCCTTTTGTTATATCGGGTCTTTCTGCGCTTGGCGTGGATGCAGGTGACGGGCAGATAATACTTTCACGTACCATGCAGGCGGATAGTGGCAAATCAGTTTGCCGCATTAATGGACGAACGGTAACTGTGGGTATGTTAAAAGACGCTGCCTCGCTTTTGGTGGACGTACATGGTCAGCACGAACATCAGAGCCTACTAGACTCCGGCAAGCAAATGCAGCTGCTCGACCAGTTTTGCGGAGAGGAATTAGAGTATTTAAAGACCGTACTGGCAGAACATTTGAAACGTTACCGCGAAACAGACAGGGCATTAAAAGTCCTGACAGGTACGGGCAATGGCCGACAAGAACAAATTGATATTTGGCGATTCCAGTTGGATGAATTGGAAAAAGCTAACCTAAAAGTTGATGAAGAACAGACTCTAACTGAAAAGCGTGACCGTCTCAGCAGTTTAGATAAACTAAGCAAAAATGCGGAAGGTGCATTGGCATTATTATATAGGAGCAATAACATCCAACTTTGTGCCGCAGACCAAGTGTCTCGCATGGCGGGTATGGTTGCAGAAATTTCTAAAATAGATTCATCAAAAGAGCATCTTTTGGCAAACGCCGTAGAGGCATCCCAGCTTTTACAAGACATAATTGCGGAGCTTAGAGATTATACAGACGAGTTAGATGCAGACCCAAACGAGCTTGAAAAAATAGAACATAGGTTAGATACAATATACCGCATTAGAAAAAAATATGGTGGAGACGTAGAGCATGTATTAAAAAAGATGCAAGAATTGCAACAAAACTTAGATAATTTAGAAAACAGCGATGTAGAAATTGCACGTTTAAAGCAGGTACGCAATGCGCTGGGCAAAGATATTACAGATATTTGTGACAAGATGAGTGCAACTCGTACACGAGCCGCCGGGCAGGTTGCGGCAGATATAAGCGATGTTATAAAAGACCTTGGCATGAAAAACGCACGCTTTTTTATAGATGTGCAGCGCAAAACCGCTTTCGGCCCGGATGGCAACGATATAGTGGAGTTTATGATTTCACCTAACCCGGGCGAGCCGGAAAAGCCGCTAAAGCGCATTGCTTCCGGTGGCGAAATGTCGCGCATTATGTTGGCGATAAAAACTGTTATGGCCGACGCAGACCATATGGATACCGTAATTTTTGACGAAGTGGATACAGGCGTTAGCGGCCGAACAGCTCAACAAGTAGCGGAAAAACTAATGGGCATAAGCCGTAGCCGTCAAATACTATGCATAACCCATCTGCCGCAAATTGCAGCCATGGCGGATACCCACTTTCTTATAGAAAAAACTCAAATTGATGAGCGCACCGTAACCCGTGTTTTCCCGCTGGAAAGTGAAAGTATGAAAGGCGAATTGGCACGGCTAATTGGGGGTGCACAAATAACAGATGCAACATTGGCGGCCGCCGGGGAAATGAAGGCTCAGGCCAATGCAATGAAGTAGGGGAGGCATGTCCACTTTGTCAACACTAAAAAAACCGGAAATTTTGGCCCCGGCAGGTGATTTCGAAAAATTGCAGGTAGCCATAGCCTACGGTGCAGATGCCGTCTATATTGGCGGCAAACAATTTAGTTTGCGTGCCAACACAAAAAATTTCGATGATGCAGAACTACGTATGGCAATAGATTATGCCCACTCCCACAATGTTCGGATATATGTCGCTACAAACATCTTTGCGCACAATGCCGATATTGAGGGTTTGCAAAGCTACTTTCAGGCATTAAAAGACATGGGTGCAGATGCCGTTATAGTCGCAGACCTTGGCGTTTTTGGCATTGCACGCAAAATTGAGGGCTTGGAAGTACACATCAGCACACAGGCTAATATTACTAATTATCAAAGTGCGGAGTTATATAAAAACCTTGGCGCAAAGCGGGTAATCTTGGCACGAGAGCTGACATATCACGAAATAAAAGAAATAAATGACCGTGTAGCAGACGATAATTTCCAAACAGAGGTTTTTGCGCATGGTGCAATGTGTGTTTCTTATTCCGGACGTTGCTTGCTTAGCAGCTATATGACCGGGCGAGACTCTAACAAAGGCGACTGTGCTCAACCCTGCCGCTGGAATTATCAATTAGTGGAACAGCAACGCCCCGGCGAATATCTGCCTATATACGAGAATGAGCGCGGCACATATATAATGAACTCTAAAGATTTATGCTTGATAGAGCATATCCCGGAGCTTGTTGCCTGTGGCGTTAGCAGCCTAAAAATAGAAGGCCGCATGAAGTCGGCATATTATGTAGCAGTGGCAACAGGCGTATACAGGCAAGCGATAGACGACTATTTTGTGTCAGAGGAGCTATACCGTTCAAAGCTTGGCCATTATTTTGAGGAACTGCAAAAAACAAGTCATCGAGATTTTTTCACCGGCTTTTTTGCTAATGGCTTACTCACGCCCGCCCAAACCTACCATACCAATACCTATACCAGCACGCATGAATTTTTGGGCATGGTAATGGACTACGACCCCACAACCGGCTATGCCATAATGGAGCAGCGTAACAAATTTAGTGTAGGTGACGAGGTTGAGTTTATAAAATCCGGACTGGTGCAAACCATTGCCGAAATGAAAAACGAAAAAGGGCTTAACATAACCTCTGCCCCACATGCACAAGAAAAAATTTATGTAAAAGTAGATAACCCGTTAGCCAAGTTCGATATTATGCGAAAGAAAATATAATACCAATATCCGCATGCACATTTTTAACCAAGCCTCATACTATACAATTAGAAGAGTGTACATCCCTTCTTTCTAAATCAATTGTATAACAGGAGGTTTACCATGGTAGATCATGTAAAATGCTTATGTGAGAGCATGATGCGCCACATCGGGCAAACAGTTACCATCTTTACAACAAGCGGCGGCCTATCAGGCAATGGCTTCACAGGTGTTCTACTTTCCGTAGACATGCACTGCGTAAGGCTTTTGGCAGACATCGGCGCTCCCCCGGCATGCCCGGTCGGCAGTGCTTGCACCGACACTTTTGGCCCAATGGGTATCGAAAACGAAATGCCTTTCTGGGGCAACCCACTTGGCGCAGTTTGTGTAATTCCTAGCACTGCCAACATATTCGCACAGCTTGACCGAGTACATTCCGGAGATATTTACTAAGCCAAAATATACGGATGCTTACTCTGAAATCCAAATAAAATTGTACTATACGCTTTGAGATGGACAAGCCATGTTTAAGCAAGAGTATGGCTTAACTTAATACAACAAAAAAAGTCGAGTGCAAGAATGCACACGGCTTTTTTGATTTAAAGGATAATATTAGTATGAATAAATTTGGGAAATATTTTTCATAGAGTTTGGGATAACTATTTCCCAAGCAAAACAGCTCATTGCAAAGTAGTTCTACCACTTGCAAGCGCAACTTTCGCTGATAATGCCTATATATCATCATGGGCGATTGAAGCTGTTGGGCAAGTTCAAGGTGTAGATATTATGGGCGGTGTGGGCAATAACATGTTTGCCCCTCGTGGTATGTATACAAGAGAACAAAGCATAATTACTATGCTACGCTTATTAGACTGGTTAGGTTAGACTAAAACACAAAACGCACACTTGGGAATATATCCCAATGTGTGCGTTTTTTTGATGATTATTTTTTGAACTCGCTAAAATCAAAATCAAATTCTTTTGACTGTTTTTTAGGCTCGGTTGGTTCTGTATCAAAGGATTTTGGTGGCTCTAATTTTGCCTTTTGCGGTATATTGTTGGCTGTAATCGTTTTCGGCTCTACGCTTCTAGCTTGTTGAACTCGTTTTGCTCTTGGCTTTGGTGGCGTTGTTTGTTGCGGTCTTTCCAACCTCTGATATTCTCCCGTATCTTGCTTGTTCTTGGACTTATCAATTTTGAAGTAAAAACATTGAGTTTCAAAAAATTCGTCGTCCTTGACCATAAATCTCCCTTTGATATTGGGTAAATGGTATGCCATATCATTGCCTAACATTATTCTGCTTGGCTCTCTATCTACAAATCTACCACAGATACGGAAAGACACGTTATTCTTTATCTGTCCGCTAACAATTGTACTGTCTGGTCGCTGTATCCCCATTATTAGATGTATTCCAACTGCACGGCTTAACCGCGTTAACGTTTCGATACTATCAGTTAGTATTTTGGATATTTCTTTATCTCGGGTTTTCAACAATTCCGCAAGTTCATCAATAAACAAGATTTTTCTTTTTAGATTTTCTGTATTACCGCTAACGGCTTTGTTATAGTCGTTGATATTGTCCACCTCGGCGGATCTAAATTTATCCAAGCGGTTATTTGTTTCAATAACCATATCACGCAATACTTTTATTACGGCGGTGTATTCGTAATGTATCGTTACTCTGTCTTTAAATTCTGTAAATGATACCCCACGCTTAAAGTCAATCAATTCCACTTCATAATCTTTGTACAATGCTTGATGTATTAAGCACTTTAATATATTAGACTTACCGCTTCCAGTTTCACCCGCAATAAAAGCGTGTGGGTCACGCTCTAATAGCATAGCAACTATACCGTAATGACATCTGCCAATAGCAAACAAGTTAGCTTTTCTTAAATAACTGTCGTCCCATTCCAACATGTTTGGCAGTGGCTCACTTTCGACATGTATACTAACAAGTCTTTTATTGGCTTCATCTTGTTTTATATCAACGATTTTTTCATTCAAGTGCATTTCAAATAAATCCTTTTTTTCTAGCCATGTTTTAAGTGGGCAGTATGTAGAGAAGTTATAAGTCTTTATGTAATCGCCTTTATTTTCTATAGACAAAAAATGGGGGTATCTGTCACCCGTCTGAAACTTCATCTCCTCGAACATATTATCAAAGAATGCTCTTGTTTGTTTAAGTGGTAGCACGTTAATAATATAATGCCTAACCACTAAACCAATAGCATAGTTTAATTTGGGGAACTTCCACCGCAAAACATGGTGGTGTAGAAGTTACCCAAAGGTTGGTGAACTATAACAATTCGAGGAATACAGAGAGGTTGCAGGGTATGCGCCTTTTTTAGTTGGTATGCAAGTAACGCTAATCTCCGACCAAATAACGCTACGGCACAGCTAAACATAAAGTATTTACCGATACTTACCCCTTCCATTATGAAATGTATGTGCTAGAATGTGTACAATGGGCAAAAGTCCCAGAAGCAGGAGAGCTTGTTTTATAACAGGTTCTTTTTTGCGTAGAAAGAAGGGTTTTGTCATGTAATGTTGGATAAAGTCGCATTTAGCAACAAATAGTGATAATTTGCGACAATAAAATTTTGTACAGTTAAGTTAAGGGGGAATTTTTATATGAATATGTACAGGAATAGAACGCTATCAAGTGGGAATCTGCAAGCTTTTAACTTTGAAGCAACAAAGAGAAACGTAAATAATTATTTTATGAACTTAGAAGCCTTAGAGTGGGAATGGTCAAAGCTAAATGCCCAAAAGGGATTAACGGCTAATTATGATTTTTCGGTTGAATATAGAAAACAACCATACATAGCCATTGGTAAAGATTTTCTTAACCTATCAGCCAAAGAGCTTACAGAGGATAAGTTAAGAGAATATATATCTAATTATTATTGGGCTAGAAGTATTTTGTCAGATGTCGAGCAGTTATACATAATGGAGTATTTTGTTAACCACAAATACGAGGACGAGATTGTAGACTTGTTAGGATTTAATAACACAGCGATAGTAACGAGTTTAAAAAATTGAAACGTAGTGCAATTTATAAGTTTGCCGACTTTTTAAGTATTCTTGTAGGAAAAGTTGAAAATATAGAAAACACGAAAAAGAAATAGGGGGAATTGATATATGGAAAGAAAAATTTTAGTAGGAAAAATCATCGACTTTTGTTACAGGTATGATGTGCTTGATGATTCATCAATTGAAATAAGCGAGTTAAAGAATATTATAGAAAAGAGACTAGATGAAGCACACTTTGTTGAGAGCCTTATTAATACGATTATACTTAGAACTAAAAAGTATTCGGGAATAGACATAGAGAGAGTAATAGAGTTGTTGACCGAGCTTGAAAAGAGAAGGCTAGAAATAGAATACAAAAGTCCTGTTTATTGGCGCAAGTAATGGCGTTTTTTTAATTGTTAGGCTGTTAAATAGATATATGAGACATTTTTGAAACATCAAAATATTTTCAATTATCAAAAAGGCTTGTCTGTGTTATAATGCCAACGAGAATAAATTAGGAAATGGTAAATACTCAATTTTAGTGCATATAGACAATCATCACAAAAATATAAATATTTTGAGCGATAATATTTTTGGGTGATAGCGATGACTCACCACAATTTTGAGCATTACTTCAAAATAGGAATTATTAAAGCACTCTATACAAAAAGATTAATCACCGAGTCACAAATGAAACATGCTATCAAACTGCTACATCAAAGCAGGAAGGAGTGCAGTAAATGCTAAGAGTAACAGCCTATTGCCGAGTTAGTTCTGACGATGATGAACAACTAAATTCCTTGGAAAACCAAGAAAAATACTTCCGTGAATACATCGAGATTCGACCTGATTGGAAGTATGTACCGATGTATGTAGATGAAGGATTGTCGGGAACAATTACAAGGAAGCGTAAGCAGTTTAACAAAATGCTTGCCGATGCAAAGCAAGGAGCGTTTGATTTAATTTTAACTAAAGAAGTTAGTCGCTTTGCAAGAAATACGGTTGACACTTTGCAACATACAAGGGATTTAAAAGAACTTGGCATTGGTGTTATCTTCACCACGGATAGCATAGATACCCGTGATTCTGATGGTGAACTCAAGCTAACTCTTATGGCTGCTATGGCACAAGAGGAAAGCCGCCGAACTTCTCAGAGAGTTAGATGGGGTCAAGAGCGCAGCATGGAAAAAGGGGTTGTGTTTGGACAAAAAACGCTAGGGTATGCTCGCAACAAAGGCAAGTTAGAAATCAATCCAAGTGAAGCAGCGACTATCCGCCTCATTTTCCATAAATACTTAGAGGAAGGTAAGGGACTTCCAACTATAGCAAGAGAGCTAGAGCACGCTGGCATTTTAACAAGCTACGGTAAGAGTCGTTGGGATGCTTCTGCGGTATTAAGACTGCTAAAGAATGAAAAATACTGTGGAGATTTAAAACAGAAAAAATTTATAACGCCCAACTACTTAACCCATCAGACAAAACGCAATAAAGGAGAAGAGCGATTTATCTTTATAAAAGACAATCATCCGGCAATTATAGACAGAGATGTTTTTGATAAAGCACAAGAAGAAATTGCAAGGCGTGGAGCTATTAGTAGTGATGGAAGTAAATATACAAATCGCTATGCGTTTTCTGGCAAACTTAGGTGTGGCTTATGTGGTGCTAATCTAATTAATAGGAGCAACAAGTCATCAGATGGAAAAAGAGAGTACAAGCGGTGGCGGTGCAACACTTCTTTTAAATATGGTGCAGGATGTAGTAATGAAAAAGGTTGCCCAAGCTTCATGGTGCGCAATGAAATTCTTGAGCGGATATTTTTATGGGCGTTACGTGACTTAGTAACTAACAAAGATGAAGTTATTGGGCAATGTATGGAAGTCATATCCGGCGCATTAGACATGAAGCAGGCACAAACCGATTATGCTGATGCTGAAAGAGAACTCGAACGCCTTAACAATCGTATAAATGCTCTGATTGACCTGCGTTTAGATGGTGAAATAAGCAAGGAAGAATTGCAAGTGAAACGAGAACCACTTGATAATCAAATTGCTGTGTTAGAAGAAAAACTACATTTAATAGGAAGGAACGCAGAAATCGCAAAGGAAAGTGATGCGTTTTCAAATGCCATTAGCGAGCAAATATCTAGCATTGTTTATGCAGATGTTTTTGATGAAGATGTGGTTAGGGAAGTGCTAGATAAAATTGTTATTCATAGTAAGAACCGCTATGACGTTTATTTTAGAGGTACTCCTGTAAATTTTACTTTGGCAGTCTAGGCTCTGGAACCCGCTTAAATAGCGAAAAATCCAGTATGAGCAAATCTTGTGCGTACTACCTACTTGCGCTATTGCAGTGTTTACACATTCTGCCATCTAATGGCTGAGCAGCATCCAAAAAGATAGACAATTAATCAAGTGACAGTGAGGAATGGGTTGTGAAATTATCACGACTCATTCCTTTTAGTAAAATACAAGCGAGGAGATGGTCTGATGAATGGCAAACCCGAAATTTCAGAGGCCGAATATCAAGTGATGAAATCAATTTGGTCGGCAGGTATTCCGCTCAACACTCACGAGGTTGTCGATAGATTGGAAGCGTACACATCATGGAAACCTAAAACCATACACACATTACTTTCACGGTTAGTTAAAAAGGGCGCATTACAATATGAGAAAGACGGTCGTGTTTATGTTTACACAGCTCTCGTAAAAGAATCCGAAATTTTGGCAAAAGAAAATGACAATTTCCTTAATCGGTTCTA
>Ga0123355_10015956_pt1 | contig 11819 bp, 11 predicted proteins | sample TergutEmb28metaG_3_FD_89872 | JGI IMG/M metagenome (GOLD analysis project Ga0123355, IMG submission 89872) | Embiratermes neotenicus P1 segment gut microbial communities from Petit-Saut dam, French Guiana - Emb289 P1 | ecosystem: Host-associated > Arthropoda: Insects > Digestive system > Gut ...
CAATTTAAGTAAAACAACTATTGCTAGAATAAATCCCACTATTGTTCCTGCAACTTGAGCCATTAACAATCACCTTCTAAATAAACTCAAAATTATACTTCCATAATAACTGATAAATATTCATCATGTTCACGCTCAATCGTCTCCAGCGAAACAATCAGTCCATAAATCAATGCATTCATATCTTCATCAGCATCACGAGTATCCACACGCAAGTAGCCATCATCTAGTTTAACTCTTTCTTCATCCAGACCAAGTCCAATCAAAGCGTTAGTTAAGCCAAATGCAACAGCACTTACGCCTGCACAAACTAAATCCTTACCTGGCTCATCTGACATTGCATGCCCTGAAATTTCATAAGCGACAACATCTTCACCTGCGTATTCAAATTTGGCAGTAATCATATTAACAGCTCCAATTAAGCGTTGATTGCTTCAATAACAACTTTTGTATAAGGTTGTCTATGACCTTGCTTTTTCTTATAACCTTTTTTCGGCTTATATTTGAAAACGATGATCTTTTGTCCACGTCCGTGACGCTCAACCTTACCTGTAACAGTAGCTCCTTCAACCAATGGTGTTCCAACGATTGCTTCTTCTCCGCCAATCATCACCACTTCATCAAATGTAACAGTTTCACCTGCTTCAACATTTAACTTTTCGATATAAATCTCTTGTCCAGCTTCAACTTGAATTTGCTTTCCACCAGTTTTAATAATTGCGTACATACCTGCACCTCCGTATATTTATATAGTCCTCAGACTCGCCGCATTAGGTAGCTTAACTATAACATAAAAGCATTTAAAAACCTAAATCCGTGCGGTTGTAGGCCACAAAGGCACTAGCAACCTAACCATTTTATCATTTTTTCCTTTAAACGTCAACCTTTTTTGCAACTTCTACAATACTAGAAACATATTTCTTACACAATTCATCAGTTTCAGCCTCAACCATCACACGTAAAAGTTGCTCAGTTCCAGAAGCACGCACCAACACACGTCCATTTCCAGCCATTTCAGCTTCTACTTCAGCAATCTTAGCTAATACCTCAGGATTTTTCTGAATAGCTTCTTTATCAATCACACGCATATTTTCTAACAGTTGTGGAAACTTTGGCATATCAGCTGCAAGCTCAGCTAGCGACTTCCCTGATTTTTTAATAACACTAGCAAGTTGAATAGCTGCCAAAAGTCCATCTCCAGTCGTCAAATAATCTAACATAATAATGTGCCCTGACTGTTCTCCCCCTAAATTATAGCCCTTATCAAGCATTTCTTCCAGTACATAGCGATCTCCAACTTTTGTCACAACAGATTTCAAATTCGCAGCCTCTACTGATTTATAGAAGCCTAAATTGCTCATAACTGTTGAAACAATAACATCATCTTTTAATTCTCCGCAGGCTTTTAAATAACGCCCCATGATAAACAAAATATGATCACCATCAATGATTGAACCATTATTGTCAACAGCTATGATTCGGTCTGCATCTCCATCAAAGGCAAATCCAAAATCTGCACCTTCTGTTTTTACAATTTCTTGTAGTTGCTCAGGATGAGTCGAACCTACACCATCGTTAATGTTTAAACCGTCTGGGTTCGCTCCGATCGTTACAACTTCCGCTCCTAAATCGACAAATAACTGACGAGCAAGTGCACTTGCAGCTCCATGTCCCGGATCAAGGGCAATTTTGAATCCTGATAGATCGTTATCAATTGTTGTTTTAAGAAAGTTGATATACTTATCAGCTCCCATTTTAAAACTTTCAACTGTACCGATTTCACCACCAGTTGGACGTGGCAATATATCTACATCATCATCTAATAATGACTCAATTTCTAATTCAATTGCATCGTTAAGTTTATAACCATCACTCTGGAAAATTTTAATTCCATTATCTTCAACCGGATTGTGTGACGCTGAAATCATAACCCCGGCCCTCACATCTAAGTTTTTCGTTAAATAAGCAACACCTGGCGTTGAGATGACACCTAACTTCATAACACTTACACCTGATGACACAAGGCCTGCAGTCAATGCACTCTCTAGCATTTCGCCTGAAATGCGTGTATCACGTCCGATTAATACTTTCGGATGTGCATCATCTTTAACTAATCTCGCACCTAAAATACGCCCTAATTTCATTGTTAATTCCACTGTTAATTCTGTATTAGCAACCCCTCTAATGCCATCAGTTCCAAAATATTTTCCCATACTCAACCTCCTGCAACTTACTTGATATAATCAAGCACCTTTACAATAGTATACCACAATATGCTTCGCTACGGTAAAACAATACGACTATTTTTTTAAGAAAACGTCCGACAAAAAATGACCTGTACTACAAAAAAAAAGCACATCCACTTCTTCAGATGTGCAAAGGCAAGAGCTAGGGCTCTTGCCTCTTATAACAAACCTTTTTCACGCATTTCATTGACCAACTCATCATATGCAGCAAATGTATCACGTTGTACACTTATTTCTTCGCCATTAGCTAGTTTTAATATCCTCTTTTTCCCAGAGGCTCTTGTTTCTTTAACATTAAGCGGATTTATCAAGTATGATCTACCTAATCTTACGAGTTCTGGTATGTTTTCGTCGTAAAATTTTAACTTTCTTTTCAAATAGTGAACCCCATTTGCTTCACAAAGGATTGTTAATCCTAAGCGAGATTGTTCATCATTATTTTTGATCTCATTTCCTTTAATGTAGTAAATATCAGATAGACTTGCATATTTTTTACTATGCCCAGTTTTAAATTCTATCATTTTTCTATCAATAGTTGTCATATACATTCGCTTGCGAGCTGTGTCTAATAAGTCAATAATTCTTTCTTTTAACTTGTCATCTGTAAGTCTTTTCTGCACATATCCTAGTGCTGTGATTTTCTCATTGATTACATCTGATTTTTCATTACTGTTACTAGTTACAAATACAATGTCACATCTAATATCATATTCACGAATTTCACTTCCTAATCTAATTCCATCAAGACGAACAAAATCTGAACCATAATTTATATCTAGAAAAAGAAGTCTTTGTTTCAGCGGTTGTGGTGTGACCCTTTCCGTTCCATCTGCATCATATTTCTTGAGCCTAAATAACCCTAAAACTTCTTCCGGATTCGTTGTTGCAAGCTCAATATTTACATCTTGCATGCCTTTCATTAACATAGCATTTTCTATCATTTTTCTTATATCACTTACCATTTTCAGATCATCATCACAAATAATAACATTCAACACAACTCATCACTCCTCTTCATTCTGCTTTCCTAAAGAAGGCATCCCTCTTCAGGGAGATGCATCTCTTGTGCATCAAGTACTACTTCTAGTAGCTGCATGAATTTTCCGCTAGACACTTTTGTACTAACATGAATATGCTCATGCTTTAGCATCATCTCCTCGACAATTCGCAAACCACTTCCGCGTCCCTCGCCTTTAGTACTAACACCCTTTTTATATGCTAAAGTAGGATTTAAAACATTTTTACGACAGCTATTTGTAACACGAGCTTCTAGTGTGGTTAATCCATAAGGATCTTTATCTAAAATGAAGCTTGTATGAATCCATTTTTCTTCTGTGTGCATAGATTCTTCAATTGCATTGGTTAACCATACGCCAATAATATCAATAAAATCTAAAACCGGCATTCCAATATCTTCCAGTTTTGTTGGTATTTCCAAAGTAAAATTGATTGACTCCTTCATCGCATCATTAGCTTTCGAGTACAGAAGGCTACGGACTGGCATCAATTTTGAAGATGCTAGTTGATTAGCATCTGGAAAATTAGACCCATATTTCAAAACTTCTTGAACTTTCACTCCATATTCTTCTAACAGCTCATACGCCATTTCTTTGTCATCAGATTCGATACTTCCACCTAAAGCCCAAAGTAACTCCTGTTGTCCATGCTCAAAATCTCTTAATCGCCGATGCATATTATTACTATTCATGATTTTGTTATCTAAGCTTTCTATCAGGGCCTCTTTTTGCATCATTTCTTCCCGCTTGTAAGAAAGCAGAGCATTTATGTTAGCTAGTTCAGTATTTACACTAGCTAAAGTTGCATTATGTCGATTCAAAAGCATCTCTTTTTTTATGATAGCACTGAATAACAGAAAAAAACTCAAGGTGATCATAGTTAACATTGTCATGTAAATAGGTTGTATATACATGATTCCAGAACACGCAATATCCAATACCATCGGAATGATGCTAACACCATAATAACATAAAAGAATTACACCTGTTCCTACTGCTAAAAGTGTACTATACTCAGCATCTATTCGTGCAATAAAATCTGTAATCCCTATCTTCTTTAATGCATGACTTGCAAAGAAGAAGATAATTATACAAACTATCACGTTGAATAACAATGCAAGTGGTAATTCATAAAACTTTTCAAGTGCATAAGAGCCATGTATCTGATATGCAATAAACACAGCCCAAGCACGCACTAATATCATAACCATACGTACAATTGCTAGATAAAAAAAGTTTTTCTTTGCTTCTGCAATCCAACCGTTTTTCCTCAGATTTGATATTGTAAATGCAAATATGAATAATGTCTCTCTCACAAATTGACCAACAAGTAAAGTGCCACAATAAATAAAAATAGTGGTCAATAAAACATACAAAATAAAAGTATGCCACTTATCTCTTTTATTTAATAAAATCCACATTCCAATCCAAATTAAAAGTGACTTACCTAAAGCAATTATCAATAGTGGAATCATTAAGTGACACCTCCTGAATGATCAATTTCAATTTGCATTACAAAATCGAGTAAGCTAATTATTTAAAATAATACTAGCTCACTCGACGGCCCAATCGTTTTTGAGCAAAAATTTAATATTTTTTCTGGTTGTTAGAAGTTTGGAGTCAATTTAACAACAGTTAAAATGGCCCTAGTTATATATACATACATATACATTTTTTCCTTCTCCTTTCTATTTTGTACGAAAACATGTCAAAAGTATTTTTTGTAAAACGTTTTTATATCATTGTTTTGAAGATTTAGTCTATTTTTCTACTTGCAAATATTATAACATATATTGTATAATTTTAGTTGAAAATAACGAAATAGAAATTTTTAATTTTAAAATTACGAATTCGTAACAGGAGGTTTGTTGAAATGATTGGTGAAACTTTGAAATATATTCGAGAAGAGAAGAAAATTCCTGCAAATTCGATTGCTAAGGATATCCTTTCTACAGCTCAATTATCTAGGATTGAAAATCAAAATCAAACACCTAATGCTGATAGTTTTATCAGGCTATTACACCGCTTAAATGTTTCCTTTGAAGAATTTTGTTTATTAAGCAACGATGATTATATTAAAGCTCGAGTTAAAACAAAAAATGATATATTTGATATATTACGTAAAAAAAATACACAGCAATTGAAAGAAGCTATAACTCAAATGGATGATTACTATAACAAGCACAACGATTCTTATTTCAATCATCTGGGATGTATAGTAAAAGCCACACTCATCCTTGGTGAATCAAATTATAATTATAATGAGGCTCTTAAGGAGTTAAAACCTGTCAGTGATTATTTGTCGTCTGTGGATATTTGGTTTGGTTACGAAATTAGGCTATTCATCAATTGTCTTTATTTGTATCCACTGGAAAAAGCAATAGCTATTGGCAATGGAGCATTAGAAAAAATTAAAAAAAATTATGTGCTACTTAAAAATGATGATGAAATAGCACGTAGTTTATTACTAAATCTATCCAGTTATGCTTTATCGGATGAAAAATATTATCACTACGCTCACGGTTATTCTAGTGCTGCTCTTTCTTTACCTCAATCATCACATCTCTCATATAATTCACTCCTAGTTAAAATTGTTAATCAAGTTGCTTGTTTCAAACTAGAAAATGGTGAGTATGATGAAGTTTATCTAGCTAACTTAGTTAATGGTTTTAAGCTAATGAAATTCGATGATCTTTATAAACAGTGTGTTGATTTCATTAATAAACATGGTATTGCCTTGAGTAATATTTAACACTAGTTTTCCCATGTTGGGCAAACTAAAAAATACACATTTCAATCACTCAAAATGTGTATTTTAATCTTGTTTCGTCGTCGAAAAATTTAAGGTTCAATTAATAATAATTGGATACATTGTAATATGAGTAGCTTGATCAACAATTTTCCCCTTTGATTATTTCCCCCAATCAAAATCACTTACCCCTCTACTAATAAAACTAATGCCGTTTTAACAACATATCTATTACACATCCCCATATGTAATAATATTCCTTACTAATTTACGCCTCCCTTCACAAATAACTCCATTCCCTAATGGTAGTATTTATGATTATTCTTGATAGAAAATGAGAATGCCTCTGTGCAAATCACTTATTCAAATCTACTACTAAATTTCCCCCAAAACTCAGCTGCTCTTATTTCAAACTTTTGATTTCCAATTCTCATTGGCAACTATTATTTAACAACTTTATTTACTGACTGTTTAATCTTTAAGAGATTGTCAACTGTCTTTCGTAAAATCCCCCCTTGTTTCCCCTATTATTAAATAATATGAAAATATTGCTGAATTAGTATCTAGTCTGTAGTTATCATGATGTGTTTCAATATACTGCTCTTGCACTTCTCTATCATGTATATTAGTATATCACATATTAATAAATAAATGTTCCAATCTATGCCAAAGGGGTAAGTTTTCTCGGTTAAAACCATTTTTAGCTACAATAGGGGTGCTGCTCCATGCTCATCTTTCCTCTTTGGCGAGTTTTTTAGCATTTTAATGCCACATTAAAGTAACCTTCCTTGTTTAGAAAAGGCTTTCTTATTATTAGAATGTTTTATACAACGTTCAAAAAGACTGATGATATCAGTTAAATTCATATTAATTTTTAAAAATTTTTTTATATTTGATTCGATTGCAATAGTTTCGACTTGTTAAAAGCGCAAATTTTTGCATAAATTTGATAAATTTAGGTGAGTGGTTTTGATGAAGAAATATGATGTTTTAATAGTTGGTGGAGGTCCAGCCGGACTTTTTTCTGCAATTAGTTGTGCGAATTTTGGACTTTCAGTTGCAATCCTAGAAAAGAATAAATCATTTGGACGTAAGCTTTTAATTGCAGGAGCAGGGAAATGCAATTTAACTCAGGATAAACCAATTGGGGAGTTTGTATACCATTATGGCACAAGTTCAAATTTTGTCAAGCCTTGTTTATATGCGTTTTCTAATGATAAATTTAGAAAATTTTTGCATGAAAATAAGTTATCAACAGTTTCTGTGGAAAACGGAAAAGTTTTTCCCCAGTCTATGAAGGCAATTGACGTTTTAAATGTATTTGAGAATGTTTGCTGCGAAAAAAATGTCGATATGCTAACGCAGATGGATGTTAAGCGCATTGCAAAAATTGATGATTTCTTTGAAATTGTAACTAAAAATTCTACATTTTATAGCAAGCATGTTGTGATTTCCACAGGCGGAGCTAGTTTTCCACAGACGGGCTCAACCGGCGATGGTTATACTTTTGCAAAAAATTTTGGTCATAAAATTCGTCCGACAAAATTCGCATTAGCACCTTTGTACATTAAGAATTTTGAATTAGCTGAATTTTCTGGTCTTTCATTTGAAAATCTTTGCTTTACACATTGGCGTGATAAAAAAGCAGACAACCGTTTCTCCGAAAAAAGGGGGTCTTTTTCGAAAGTTGGAACATATGAAGGAGATGTACTCATTACTCACCGTGGCATTTCAGGTCCTGGTGTAATGGATCATTCTCGCTATATGGTTAGAAATGATATAGTAAAACTTAATTTCCTCGGTTCTTCAGTAGAAGATGCTCAGGGTGCGTTAAGATTGCTATTAAACAGTGGCGGAAGAAAACTGGTGCGTACTGTCGTAAATGAATTGAATATCCCTAAAAGATTGGTGGACTATTTCTTAAAAATTGCTGGCGTTCATGATGAGTTGAAGTGTGCTGAATTAACGAAGCTAATGAGATCCAAACTGTTATCCTTGCTAACGGAATACGAAATGGAAATCAAGGAAGTGGGGAATGCAACAAATGCAATGGTTACTGCTGGGGGTGTATCGCTTAAAGAAGTTAACCCTAAGACAATGGAATCACGCAAGGTAGATGGACTTTATTTTGCTGGAGAAGTTCTGGATGTAGATGGAGATACTGGTGGATATAATATACAGGTTGCTGTCTCAATGGGATATATTATAGGTCAATCAATAGGGAAAAAAGAGAAAAAGTAAATGTTTTCTATTACTGTTTTTAAACTCCGTAATCTGGTATAATTGAGAAAATCATTCAAAATGAACGAGGTATTTAAGATGGGTAATATTATAGATGGTAAGCATGTTGCTAGTATTTTACGAGAAGACATAAAGAAGGAAACAGCTGAATTATTAAATACAACTGGCAAAAAGCCAAACTTAACTGTTATTATCGTAGGTGAAAATCCTGCTTCTTTATCATATGTTCGCAATAAGAAAAAATTTGCTACTGAGGTTGGTTTTCAATCTGATACTATCCGACTACCAGAGACGACAACAGAAGTTGAATTATTAGTACAGATCGAAAAATTAAATAACAATGCTAATGTGAATGGAATCCTAGTTCAGCTTCCACTACCAACACATATTAATGAGCAAACTATTATCGGTGCAATTGCTGTGGAAAAAGATGTGGATGGTTTTCACCCTGAGCAAGTTGGGGGCTTAAGTATCGGTTTGGATACACTAGAACCATGTACACCTGCCGGAATAATCAAGCTTCTAGAATACTATGATATCGAAATCTCAGGAAAAAATACCGTTGTTATTGGGCGCAGCAATATTGTAGGAAAACCTATTGCAAATATGCTTTTAAGACTTGATGCAACAGTTACGATCACACACTCCTACACGACTAATTTGACTGATATTACCCGCGCTGCTGATATCCTCATTGTTGCCATTGGAAGGCCACATTTTTTAACAGTCGATATGGTTAAAGAGGGGGCAGTTGTGGTCGATGTTGGGATTAATCGTACGGTCTCAGGAAAACTTGTCGGAGATGTGGACTATGAAAATGTTCAAAAAAAGGCCTCATACATCACACCAGTTCCTGGCGGAGTAGGACCTATGACAATCTCAATGCTGCTGGCTAATACACTGAAAGCATTTAAAAGGCACTCACTTTAAATTAAAAGATGGTTGCTTTTTTTAATAGTCGATTCCAGCTGGAACAATGTACTCAGGGTTAGCCGCTGAACACGGCGTAATGACGTAAGTCATTTTACAGTGTGGACATTGATCGATTAATTTTTCTTTTGAATATATCGCTCCACAGGTGCATTCAACTTTCGTTTCTTGTGGCATTGGTTGGTCAGCTACTCCTTTTGAGCGAACTTTATCAGCAACTGCTTGACCATTTTCAAATGTACATCCACATTTCATAGTTATTGCATTAACATTAGACATTAAAAATCACCCCTCTTCTTGTATTTTAATATATTTTGCGAAACATTGCAAGCGATTACTTATGATTTTGCAAAATAACTTGCTAAAAAGGCCCACATGATTTATAATTATAACTTACATAATAGAAGGCTAGGAGCTGATAATGATGGAATTACGTTCAGAAGAAAGACAAGCATTAGATGAGTTAGTTATCAAAAAAATTGAAGATAGAGGTGTATCACTCAAACAAATCGGTGAACTCACATATTTTTTACAAGAAAAGTATTATGCAACCCTAACAGTTGATGATTGTGTTCATAATGTTAAAGCAGTTCTTAAAAAGAGGGAAGTGCAAAATGCGATTCTAACTGGAATTGCACTAGATGAGTTAGCGGAAAAAGGTTTGCTTGAAGCACCATTACAAGATATGGTTGCCAAAGACTATAGCCTTTATGGAATTGATGAAATTCTAGCATTTTCTATCGTAAATGTATATGGCTCAATTGGATTTACTAACTTTGGTTACATTGATAAAGTTAAACCTGGTGTCTTGAAAGAACTAGATATCAAAGATGATGCAACAGGCGTATGCCACACATTCCTTGACGACTTAGTTGGGGCAGTTGCCGCTGCTGCCGCAAGTAGAATTGCACATAGTGGGAAATTTGAATAAAATAATCTTAAAAGAAGTTAAGCCAAATTTTACTTTTGTTTAACTTCTTTTAAAAATGCTATTTATCTATCAAATCTTTAACTTTCTCCCACAATTCATCAACTTCGTATTCTTCCAAACTTGCAAGCGGAAGCCTCACGCCACCTACATCAATCCCGTATTCATTAAGAAAAGCCTTGATTGGTGATGGGTTTGGATGCGTAAAGATAGCTTTGTAAAATGGGGCTAGTTTGGCATCTAAACATTCAGCTCTTTCCATAAATCCTGTGTTATATAGCTCAAAGATTCTTTTCATTGATTTCCCAATGAGATGGCTTGCGACAGAGATGACTCCTGCACCGCCAAGTTTTAGTGTCTCAAGATAAAGGGCGTCATCTCCGCTGTAAAGAAGGAAGTCACCGTTCAGTTTCTCTTTCAATTTGCTGAGCAATTTGGTATCACCTGTTGAATCTTTAATTCCAATAATGTTTGGTAATTCGGCTAATTCTAAAATTGTTTTCAGCTCTAGCTCTGCACCACATCGTGTCGGAATATTATAGAGTATAATCGGTAGTTCTGTTGATTCTGCAGCAAGTTTGAAATGTTGTAGGATTCCTTTTTGCGAAGGTTTATTGTAGTAAGGCGTCACGATTAATAATGCATCTACTCCTGCTTCTTCAGCTAGTTTTATATTATGTAAGGTCGTTTTTGTGTTATTCGTTCCAACTCCTACAATGATCGGAATTTTTTCGTCAACATAGTCTAGTGCAGCTTCCCAAATTTTAAGCTTTTCAATTGAGTTTAACGTCGATGCTTCTCCTGTTGTCCCCGTCACAACAAGCGCCGTGCTCCCATTGTCTATCAAGTGCTCTAGTAACTTCTCAAACTGCTCCGTATCCACCTGTGAATTCTCATTAAACGGTGTAACAACCGCTGTTATTAGCGGTCCGAAGTATAGCTTATTCATTTAATAACCCCCTGCTGCATCATCATTATGTTATTATATGATTTTTTTGGGGATGGCGTGAGTAATTGGAACTACTGATTATCTACTAGCGTCTACTAAACTTTCCATCATGTTAATTTATTTTTGTTGCCACAGAAGGTTGTATATGGTAAAATTACCTTTATGCAAAAAAATGAAGCTAGAAAGGAAGTTTTTGAAAAATGAAGCATAAGTTCAAATTTTTAGCATTATTAATCATACCCACCCTGTTAGCTATGTTAATTGCCTGTTCAGACGATGAAGATCTTGGTGAGCTAACAGTTGGATTAATGCCAGCAATTGATGCTTTTCCCATTGTAATCGCTCACTATAATGGTTATTTCGAAGATGAAGGGTTAACGGTAAATTTAGTGCCATTCACAAATTCAGCTAATCGTGATGCGGCGTTGCAAGCAGGTGAATTAGATGCAGCAACAGTTGATTTAGTAGCAGTGGGCTTATTTGCCAACGCAGGATTTCCAATTCGTGCAACTGGTGCTACGGGTGGACGTTTCACTTTAGTTGCCAATGAGGGTTTCTATAGCATTGACGACCTCATTGGCGAAACAGTGGTTATCTCTTATAATACAGCCATCGATTTTGTACTTGACCAAATGGTCCAAATTGCAGGATTTGAATTAGATCATCTTGAGCGTGTCATTGTACCACCGATTCCAGAGCGGATGGAACTATTACGAGAAGGACAGGTTACTGCTGCGCTTTTACCTGAGCCATGGACAGC
>Ga0123355_10015957_pt1 | contig 11819 bp, 7 predicted proteins | sample TergutEmb28metaG_3_FD_89872 | JGI IMG/M metagenome (GOLD analysis project Ga0123355, IMG submission 89872) | Embiratermes neotenicus P1 segment gut microbial communities from Petit-Saut dam, French Guiana - Emb289 P1 | ecosystem: Host-associated > Arthropoda: Insects > Digestive system > Gut ...
AAACTTACCGCCTCAAAAGTCAAGCTATCATATACCAGTTTTTCCTCAGGTGCAAGGGATTTTATTGCGCTTTCCCGAGCCTTGGATATAGTGCCACCACCATGGGCATATTGGTTTTCTGGCACGGAGGTATCTTTTTTAGGTGAAAGGCCCAGCGCGAAAAGCACGTCTGTATAGTCTGTTACGGGGAACGCGCCTTCGCGGATTAGCGAGTTTGTACCTGCGCTCAGGGGACTCATAATATTGCCGGGCACCGCTAGCACATCACGGCCTTGCTCAGTTGCTTGGTCTACCGTTATTTGCGTGCCGCTTTTCTTACTTGCTTCCGCTACTATTATTACCCTGCTCAGGCCGCTTATTATACGGTTGCGCGCCGGGAAAAATGCGGCAATTGGGCGCTGGCCCGGCGGGTACTCCGAAATCACGCAACCGTTTTCTATAATTGCGGCACGTAAATGTATATTTTCCGCCGGGTAGCAGATGTCCGCACCGCACCCTAGTACGGCTATGGTTTTGCCGCCGCCTTCTAAAGCGCCGCGGTGGGCCATACTGTCTACGCCGCGGGCCATGCCGCTTACAACAACAACGTCGTTTTCCGCCAATGGTTTTGCCAGTAGATGCGCGGTCATTTTGCCGTACTCCGTACAGCGCCTTGAGCCGATTATCGCGGCTTTGTGGGTGTTGTCCGCAGGGAGTTCCCCAACGCAAAAAATCCCCACAGGCGGGTCAGGTATTGCCGCAAGCAAGGTTGGGAATCGCTCGTGATCGCGGGAAACATAAGTCATTTGCTTAGATTCCATATCCCGCAGTATGTTTTCTATGTAGTCGAAGTTTCGGTTTTTGAATATGGCGCTAAAGGCATTGTCGGATAGGTTGCCTTGGGATTTTAACTGTGATGGGGGTGCCATAAAGATATCTCTGGCACTGCCGAAGATAGACAGCAGGGAATTAAGCTTGCGAGAGCCCAACTGCGGGATATGAGACGATAGCCATAGCATGTATATTTCATCGTGCATTGGGGCCTCCGTTACATCAATCAAATTCCATAATATAGCTAACTATACCATATAAAAAATAAAATATCGCCTTTGCAAGTGGAACTAAATTTGTGTTACCCAAAAACCACGGCCCCAAACCCAGGCACAGCAATTTTTACTACACCATCTATCACGGGGTGGTATATAGCATCCCTATGAAAATTGTCATCACATGCAACAATAAGTTGCATTAATTGACCACTAACAACGCCAAGCTTCCATACGGGTAAAACTACCTCTATGGGCTTGGCGTTATTATTTATCGCCACCACGATTTTCTGCCTTTTGTCCCACCGGCCATAAGATATGAAACCGTGGCATGTATGCAAAAAATCTACCGAACCGCTTTTAAGCACCGGGTATGCCCGCCTTAAGCCTATCATTACACGGTGCAACTCAGTAAGAGTCTCATCCTCTTTGCCCCATGGGAATGACCGGCGGTTATCCGGGTCGGTCCAGCCCATAAGCCCGGCCTCGTCGCCATAGTACACGGTTGGAGCGCCGGGCCAGGTCATTTGAAAGACCACAGCCTCCATCATTATGTTGCGGTTAACCCCAACTTCCGCGGCGCGCGGGCCTACGGTACTAAGCCGCCCGGTAGCACCGCTTGTACGGGTCAGGAAACGCGAATGGTCATGGTTTGAGAGTTGGTTCATGGCGGACTCAATGGCGTGGATATTAAGATTTGACATATGATACCGCATTGCGCTTACAAAAGCGGCGGCATTGTTTTTCAGGTGTGGGCGCGATTCGTCGCTATGCTTGTTTACGCCGGTTAAGAACCATGTAATGGGCTCCATAAAAGCGTCGTAGTTCATGACGCTGTCCCATTCTTGGCCGTTTAGCCATGGGGATGGATCGCCGTAATGTTCGGCAAGGATTACGGCTTCCGGGTTGGCGGCTTTTACCGCATCGCGGAACTTTTTCCAAAACATATGATTAAAGGCCTCGCTTTGACCCACGTCAGCGGCTACGTCTAAGCGCCAGCCGTCGGCGTTATAGGGCGGGGATACCCATTTTGCGGCAATTTTTAAGATATACTCGCAAAGTCCCGGCGAGTTTTCGTAGTTGAGTTTCGGGTGGTTGATGTTATCCCACCAGCCATGGTAGGTGCCGTCTTCTTTCCATTGGAAGTAATCGCGATACGGGCTGTTGGCGTTGTTATACGCGCCATCTTGATAAAAGCCATCCTTGTCCATCCATTTATGAAAACAACCGCAGTGGTTAAATACACCATCCAATATTACACGCATACCATGGCGATGCGCGGCTTCTATAAACTCCGCAAACAAGGCGTTACTGGCTTGCAGGTTGGCTTTACTGGTTACGCGGTGGTGATATTTTGTGGCATAACGGTTATGCACTTTCTCAAAACGCAGGGCCTCGCCGCCATCGTCGGCTATTACGCCAAAATGTGGGTCGACATATTCGTAGTCTTGGGCATCGTATTTATGATTGCTAGGGGAAACAAAAATTGGAGTAAGATACAGCGCCTCAATGCCTAGTGACTGCAAATAGCCCATCTTTTGCATGATGCCTCTTAAGTCCCCACCACGGAAATTACATACATCAAAAGGTTGGACATCCGCATCCCAAGGGGCGGGTTTTGCGGTTATATTTAGATAGGCATACTCGTGGGGAACCACGTCGTTGGTAGGGTCACCGTTTTTGAAGCGGTCTACGTAAATTTGATACATGACAGCACCCTTTGCCCACGCCGGGACGGATATACCGGGGGTCAGACGGAAATTGTATTCCGGGTCAACGGTGGCATCAAGCCCATTTTTATTAAAATAAAAAATTTCCCCTTCACACTCTACCACAAAGCAGTATCGTATAGGGTTGGCCGGGGCCATGATTTCGACTGTGTAATAATCGAATATCGCGTCTGTGGTGGTTTTGCTCATGCAAAGAGGTAGCTCCACCGAGCCTATAATATCAAGATGCACGGTATCAATATTGTCCCTAGCTGTACGCAGGGTAAGTTTGACGGTATCTCCGGGGGAAGGGTCATACGGGGTTACATATTGGCGGGTTTCGTCGCTAAAAATTGCTTCGCTTATTATGTGGGGCATGAATATTCACCTTTTAGAGTTTTATGGCGCATAATATTATATCTGATATAATATTACAAGTTTGACAGATGAAGGGTGGTTGCGTGACAAGAATAATCTTTATTAGGCACGGCGAGCCTGACTATAGTTCTGTTAGACATAGAAATTTCGCCGGGCATGGGCTGGACTTGGCGCAATTAACAACTGCGGGAATACTGCAGGCTGAAAAACTATCTCACGACAACAGGCTAAATGGCTCCGAACTAATTGTTTCATCCCCGTATACAAGGGCATTGCAAACAGCAGCAATCGTATCAAAAAACCGAAGTTTGGATATAAAAGTTGAACTGGATTTGCATGAATGGCTCCCCGATACATCTTTCCAATATTCCACATACGAAGAAGCAAAAAGGGCCAGCGAGCTGTGTACTAAACATAGAGGCATCTGCCCGGAAGGATGCGCAGTAACATTCGAAAACTTAGAAGATGTATTTACTCGAGCTAAAAACTGCCTGTTAAAATATCTAGGGTATGAAAAAATCATTGTTGTTGCGCATGTCGTAGTTATGCGCCAATTTGCTTTTGCACCAGACATTCCTTTTTGCGGTATCAGAGAAATTGATTTTGATGAGCATTTTAAATGGAATGGTTTTGTACTGTAAAGTAATCATTTCTTCCGAGGTGAGCCATGCGCGAACTTAAACAGTTAAAATCAAAAAAAGGCCGTAACGAAACCGGCCTTTTTCTTGTAGAGGGCGAAAAATTTGTGGCGGAAATCCCCACCAGCTGGGAAATACAGCGATACGTAATGGCCAAGCGCTTTGCCGAAGACCGGGACTTGTCGCCCCACAAAAACCGCGCCCCGGTAGAAATAGTGCGCGACAGCTTATTCGACAGCCTGGCAGACACCGTAAACCCACAGGGGATAATTGCCGTATGCAAGCAAAAACACTGGGAACTAAGCCAATTGCTGGCCCCCGGCGGCTTTATGCTAATGGGCGAGATTTTAAATGACCCGGGAAATATAGGCGCGCTAATACGTACAGCCGCGGCGGCGGGTGCCTCTGGCATAATACTTAGTGCCGGTAGCGGAGATATTTACAACCCCAAAGTACTAAGGGCCGCCGCCGGCGCGGCACTGCGCATACCTATTGTAACAGGCGTAAATCTTACAGACGCTATTGGGCAGTTAAAGCAAGCCGGATTTCCGGTATATGCCGCGCACCCCCGCGGGGATACCTTACCCTACTCCCTGGATTTACGCGGCAACTTTTGCTGGCTTGTTGGCAGTGAGTCCCACGGGATATCCGACGCGGCGGCGGCAATGGCAGACGCATGGGTACGGCTACCTATGGCCGGGGAAGTGGAATCACTTAACGCGTCTGTTGCGGGGAGCTTGTTGTTGTATGAGGCGGTTAGGCAACGCGGACTTCACTCATAGGCGGTTTAGATACTTTGGGGCAAAGCGATTTAATACCGGTTTAGATGCTTTTGCCAACGATTTCCTACAGCACACCAAAGCGAATCAACATACCCAACACACAGGCTAAAACAACAAGTATAACCGTCAAGGTAACCCCCACACGTGATATACCGGTAGCTTCTGTTTCTTCTGCCCGTGGCATCATACGCGCTACTTGCAATACTCCTTTAACACGTTTATACAATAGCATTGTGAGGATAATGTTTACGCCGTTGCTGATTAGGTTAAACGGCAAAAACCCTGGGAGCATTAACGGTGCAATCCGCTCGCGAGGCCACCCAAAAAAGTGCGGGGCGATTGTGTAGTTGAGCATCATCATCACAACAGTGGCGAAGACACCGCCAACTATTAGACCCAACAACGCTCCCTTTAGATTGCGGTTTTTTTTGTAGATTATGGCCGCAGTGCAACAGAACGCGGCACTCCCGGCGATATTCATAACCAGACCAATTTGGCCTGTTGCGCTCACACCAGTAACCATCTGCATAAACGACACAACCACAGTAACCACAAAAGCCGAAAGCGGCCCAAAAATAAACCCGGCGATTACGATAATGATGTCTTTAGGGTCATATCTCAGAAATGATACGGCCGGTACAATAGGTATCCGGACAAATGCCGCCAACAGAAAGGCCAGCGCGCTCAGCATAGCCAAAACGCATAGTTTTCTTGTGTCTACTCGCATAATAATCCTCCCAAAAATATATGTTTTTACATTAAAAACCCCTGTGCATCATATACACAGGGGCGGCAAAAAAGCGCAACTCTATTGCATTAATAGCAATAAAATCATCCTTCTTCCATCCAGACTTGGCGCTTATGCGCCTTACTGTCGGTCTTGGAATTTCACCAAGTCGGCATCTGTATAAATGCAGATGTTCGCGGACTATAACCGCCGGTCGGGAATTTCACCCTGCCCTGAAGTATGAGGCTATTATATGCTATTTTGGGGTTGTTACGCAAGAAGAAATAGAAAATCAACCCTACCAGACTTCTGCAACCTCGCATAAGGATTAGAGGCAATTAAAGTGTTATCGAACATGCCTGTAACCATGATGGGTAATTTAATCGCCGACCCCAGATGTGTGGGTTAGCAGGTGAGATACCGTTACGCTTTTATTATTTTTGTCTATAACTAAGTTTGTCATACGCGGGGCAAACACATGACCTATTTGCAAGCTAAATTTCGTGTTCTCCGTGGTTTTCGTAGCTATTCTTTAACTCATCCCAATTTTCGCTTGCTAGCCTCACTTGTAATTCCTTTAGTTTTGCCTTGCGGCTGGCATAGTCAGGAAATACACCTGCCACAATAGCCCAAAAACGCGGAGAGTGGTTCATCTCAATTAAATGCGCGAGCTCATGCACAACTACATAGTCTATGACATCATCATCGGCCAATGCCAGCCGCCACGAAAAATTTATGATTTTTTCTGACGAGCAACTGCCCCACCTGGCCCTTGCGTTATTTACTTTAACCGCCTGTGGGGCTACACCCATTTTTTCCGAGTAATACCCTACGCGACCTGTAAAATACGTAAGAGCGAGCCGCCGGTATATCTGTATACATGTTGCTTTGACCTGCGCGGGGATTAGCCCAGGCGGCATGTAAAAATCGGTACCGTCAAACCCGGCCTTGGCAGTATTTCGCGATACAATTGGGTACCTCTTCCCGCGCAAGATAATCATACTGCCATAGTCAACAATAAAGGCATCCCTGCGCATTTTAAACGCGGCTGTCCTAGCAAGATTCTCTTTTATCCACTTTTCCTTTGACAGGATATACATGATTACATCATCTCTAGGCATCTGTACCGGGGCTCGTACTTCCACAACATTGTCACGGACATAAATCGCAATGGTTTTACGTTGCGAGAGGGTTAACCTGTAATCTGCCATATCTGCACCTTTCCTTTCCTAATATTACACATAAAATCGAGCTTTAAAACAACATACTTGTATATCTTAAGAATACTGGTATATTTAACAAAAGCAACAGTATGGAGGATGACATGAATATAAACGAACTGCTACAAAGTCAGCGGGCAATACTGGCCGACCTAGAAGAACAAGTCAAATTATACGAATCATCCGACGTGTTTGTAGAAAATAAAAACCTCAAAGCCCAGGTAGACAGCCTGATAGCCGAAAACACGGCTCTTGCGGAACGCACAAGTCAATTATATGAGCATAACCTCCGCCTAAAGGAGGCTATCTACACCCATGCCGAGCGCGAACGCGGGGCGCTTATACAGAGCTCCAAAGAGCGGCTCGATATTTACTTTGGCCGGGCGGTAAGTAGCGAGATAGACCGGCTGACTGCCCTTGAAAGAGATATAGGACTGCGCACAAGCCAGATGCTATCGGTGTTGTGGCAGTACAACACCGAGTTAAGTCACCAGTTATCCGCAAAAATCCAATCCTTTAAAGATGAGTCATGGCATGTAATCCAAGACGCTCACACAAAAATGGCCGCGGCAACAATCCCTCTAACCGAGGCGGATCAAAATGCCTACGAGCAACTGAAAAAGGAACCCCTTACCTCAGAGCAAGTTGCCGCCCTTGCTAAAAAATACAGCATAGAACGCTTTGTAGGGCTCAACTTGATAAATATCGTAGGCATAGTCCTTATTATTATTGCGGCGATTTTTGCGGGGCAGTTTGCCGTGGTACGCATCAGCGATGCACAGCGGGCAATGGCGATTTTTGCTTTTGGCGGGGGTATGCTTGTTGCCGGTGAGTTTTTTAACCGCCGTAAGGCCAATGTGCTGTCTTTAGGGATAACGGCCGGCGGCGTTGCCGTACTGTATGTGGCGCTGGCCTTTAGCTTTTTTGCGCTGGATGTACTGGGTATGATTCCGGCTTTGATTATATGTGTGGCTATTACGGCGGTAGCCTTTGTGCTTTCTACTCGCTACCGCTCGCAGACGCTTCTTGTGCTTGCATACGTAGGCGGGCATTTGCCGTTTTTCGCAATTGTTATGAATGTTGACATGATTTACGGGCTTATGGTGCATTTTTTGATTCTTAACCTACTGGTACTGCTTGTTTCATTTAAGATGAAATGGGCGGTTTCTACTTTTATTGGGCTGGGCTTTAATACAGTCGCGGTCTGGGGCATTCTTGTTTTGAGTACAAATGCCGGGGCTTATGTGTCGCCTTTTGTATTAACCGGTTTTATTTTCCTTGCTTTTGCTAATTATACGGCTATACCTATTATTGGCACATATGTCACAAAGCAAAAGTTTGTCGCCAGCGATGTAGTGGTTATGGCGGTTAATACGTTTATTAGTTGCCTCACCATGTACATGGCGTTTTTAATCTTTGACTGGGCTAACCTAATGGGGGTATTGGCGCTTGTTTATGCCGCAGTGTATTTTTGGCTGTCCTTATTGCTGTGGATAAAATTCGAGGGTGCCGAAACCATGCGCGACCTTGCCGCCCTTACTGGCTTGGTATTTGTTATCCTTATCATACCGTTCCAGTTTGATATTATTTGGCTTAGCCTTGGCTGGCTTTTGCAGGGTACGGCTTTATGTATTTACGGTATTGTTAGGGGCAACCGCCGGGTAAGAGCCGCCGGCATGGTTATATTTGGCCTGTGCATAGGGGCCTTTTTGATTGTGGATGTTTTGCTTCATTTCGACGGCGTGAGAGGGTTCCATTTTGGGTTTAGATATCTTTCTGTGACGTTAGGCAGTTTAATGATTTTGCTAGCGCTTGTATATAAGAAGGGCATTTCCACAAACGGGCAGCGCGCGTATAAATACGCGGCGCTGGCTAATTTGTGGCTGTACCTGCTGTACGTTGTTAATCAGGCTGAAACACATGTGGGCAGTCTGTACCCGTTTAATATTTTTTACATGGCAGGGGCTGTGCAAATAGTATTAACTTTTGCCCTGGCTTTTGGATACTTGCGTATTAGGCCATTGTATGATGGCGGCATGAGAGTGCTGGCGTTTTTGCTTTATATGACCGGTATTGCCGGGCTTTTTGTGCTTAATCTTGCATCCCGCCCCGGTATTGTGCCAATTGGTATTGGGTCGGGGCACCTATGGGTTACGGTTGGGGCTACGGCGGTAATTGTAATTATGGGCGGGCTTGCGTTTTTTTGCCTTTATGATTTGCTTAAGAGGTTTGTGGCACGGGGTGGGCTACGGCTTGACCATATGTATGTAGGTATTGCCATATACATTTTGGGTGTAATAACTCAAAACTTGATTTTACAGTACAGGCTGGACTTTGCAAGCTTGTGGATTAGCGTGATTTATATATTTGCCGCGCTCTCTTGGGTTATATTTGGCTTTGCCGGGAGAATTGTACTAATGCGACGGTTTGGGTTGGCATTAGCGCTTTTGACGGTGGGCAAGGTATTTCTTGTAGACTTGACCGGGCTTACTCAGGGGCAACGGGTTGTGTCACTTTTTGTGATGGGGGCGGTACTTGTTGGGATATCGTTTGTTTATCAGCTCTTTAGCAAGAGGCTGGAGTTGAAATTAGAAATGACGGAAGATAATAGCGAGGCAGAGGCCAAAGATGGCACTCATAAGCACGAGCTGACAGAGACACAAAGTGCAGAACCGACTGATACGGGCGTCGTGGAGGATAGCGCGCAGTTATCGGATATCGAGGGCTCAGAAGAAATCGCGAACTTGCCGGTAGCGGACGCCCCAACCCCGGAATAGATGAATTGATGTGACCTCTTTTAATTCATGCCCCCTTCGTCGGCGGAACAAATAGGTTGGTATGAAAATCCGCATCGCGGATGTTTCACACTTCATCCAAGGTTTAATAACACGTAGCAAAGGCGAAACTCCAATCAAAGCGAGTTCAACAATGTTTGTACTTCGCTATGCTTACCAGATTGGATGGAACCAATGCGTAATAAAACGCCGTTAATATTTTTGCTTTTTCTTTTAATTTTAACCGGTTGTATTGCTACAACCCGCACCCCCACCCCAGCAGAACCGCCGAATCAGCTTGCAAACGGCCAAGAATGCGAAGCGGCAGTAGAAGCCCTGGCCATGGCGGAAACGTCCGCTCCCCTACCCTTTACGATACTATACGCCGGGGATGACATAACCAGGGCCATGTATGAACCGGCCGCAGGCGCATACTTAGGGGCTTGGCTGTGGCAGGGCTTAAGCAAGCCGGATTTTGAAGCTATGATTGATAGACAACATGCCGTATTTGCTATGGAAATGACGCTGGGCGACGAGTTCCCGGCTACTTGGATATTACAATCCATAGCCGCTCGGGCCGCGCCCGTAATTGTATTGCGGCTACCCGACACCGCCGCAGATGACTTCCCATTGGTTGGGCTTACACTACTTGCACACGAATTGGGCAGGTATAATCTGCCATCTTTTGTGGTGTTTAATCCGTTGCCTCCCGGGCCCGGCATGGCCCCGGAGGATTATGTACTCTTATACCGTTATGCCAGGATTATTTTCCGAACATACGCGCCTTTGGCGGCCTTCGTATGGCACAGTAGCGATAATGAAGCCACGCCTGAAAATCCATTCTATCCCGGCCATGATGTTGTGGATTGGGTAAGCATATCGTTACTGGCCCCTCAAGGGCCAGAGGGGTTTATTTACGACATCCCGGATATGCTTTCGCCCTTCTATGTAAACTTCCAGCAATATAAGCCTATAATGCTCCTGCCTATCGGCGTCAGCCATTTTTCTCGCAGGGATTATGTCTACCGCGTGCCGGAAGCGGCGGCGGAAATCACACGTGTTTTCGAGGCTATCCGGGACGGCTTTCCTAGGGTCAGGCTGGTGGTTTATGCAAACCACGGTATTACTACCGCGCAACAGGACGATTTTTCCATAACCCGCGAGCAGGGCACGATTAATGCCTACCGCGATGTTATTGCCGATAGTCATTTCCTAAGCAGGCTAGAGCCGGGCGGCGATGAGGGCCCCATATGGATGCTGTCTGACTTCCATGGCTACTACCATGATGGGCAGGTTTTTGTTGACCGTGAAATATTGGCCGGCAGGCAACAGCGCATAACATCGGCTCAAGTTATGGAAATTAACGGTCGCTCATTTGTGGAAATTAGCCTAATAGACGGGCTGGATATAGAGGTTGACCATGCAAGGCAAGTGATATGGCTTACTGGTTGAATCGCAAATTTTCGCACCTTAATACATTGGTGGAACACAAACTCAAAGGGGCTGTCCTGAAACCAGAACCTTTTGTTTTGCATAGCTAGGGACTCCCCTAGGCCAAGGTATACACAATTTTCCCGGCTCTTGAACATGAAAGCAAATCTTTCTCCGTCTGCCGGAACCATTCCTCAAAGCGCCGCTCTGCGTTAACTTCAAACACTTCCATTTCAGCCGCCATTGAGATATTGCGCTCCGACTTATATTTGCGCATTTCGAAGATGGCGCTTTTTAACTGTCGGCCAAATTCGATTATAGCGCTGTTTATATCGGGGGGTTGCACCCAGTGGGTCAGATGAATTGACGCTTCGGCTTCATGTTTGCGGAAAAACTCTTGATAAATATGCTCGGTTATATGCGGTACATATGGCGCGTACAGTTTCAAGATGTTAAGCGACACATAATACAACGCGTACTGCCCGCTCTTACGTTCCATTACACCGTGGATGTCGGGGTGATATAGGCGCTCTTTTGCAATCTCGATATAATTATCGCAAAAATCCTTCCAAAAGAACTCGTCTATTTCATGACGAGCCGCGCCTATTTCGTATTGGGAAAGTAGTTTAGCGGCATCTAACGCTGTTTCCCGCATCCGCTCTATAATCCACTCATCGACTGGCATAAGTTTTGGGATTTCCACAAAATCTATATCCTGCAAATGTGATATTGAAAATTTATAAGCATTCCACAATTTTGTTATAAACCGCTTTGGAATAGACAATTCATCGGTTGAGAAAAACGTATCCGTACCAAGCCGCGCGCCCGCGGTCCAATAGCGCAAAACATCGGCAGAGTGAGTGGCTATCAGATATTTGGGGTCAAGGGGATTATTGCCTTTTGATTTACTAATCTTTTCGCCTTTTTTAGCAAGGACAAAGCCGCATATCATCAAGTCTTTCCACGGTATGCCACCGGTGTGGTATAGACTGCGGACAATAGTATAAAACGTCCATGTACGGATAATCTCATGGGCGTGAGTACGCATACTCATGGGGGTAAGTTTTAGGCCCAGCCGCTCGTTTATTTGCGGCGTAACGCTTGATGTTGCCCAGGTGTCAAAAACCGCGCTTTC
>Ga0123355_10015958_pt1 | contig 11818 bp, 6 predicted proteins | sample TergutEmb28metaG_3_FD_89872 | JGI IMG/M metagenome (GOLD analysis project Ga0123355, IMG submission 89872) | Embiratermes neotenicus P1 segment gut microbial communities from Petit-Saut dam, French Guiana - Emb289 P1 | ecosystem: Host-associated > Arthropoda: Insects > Digestive system > Gut ...
GACGGCCACCTACAGGTGTGATGGTACCAGATGCTGTATAATACAATTTTGACCTCCTGATGATGAGCACAATAGTACTCGAAACATGTAGAGGAATGTAACAAACTTACTGTAAAACAAGAATTTGTGCATTAAGTTGGTCAATTACTAAGATTAAGCGAAGTGGATATCATTTTTTTCCACCTATTTCGGTTCTGACTTTTTGGACTTATTAGGTTACATTTGGTTCGCAACACAGTACGTCTGAGAATGTGAATCTGTTTCGTAGCAGTAAAATGTTAGTCAAGTCAACGGCGTCTCTCACAGAATGTTTAAACACAATGCGGAAGTTCTGTGTAGGGTCTATAGCCTTTATACACAGAATTCTGTAGTATTATGTATATAGTTATAATGCATTGTAACTAATAATGCTGCTCTACCCAGTAAAGTGCATCGCCCTCTGCATTAGAAATACAAACACTTGCTTTGCCACGGCAGTACGGTATGAAATAGATAATACTAAAATACTTACTATGTTGTAGAATTTTAATTAAAAATTTTACACCCCACCTTCTAAAATTTAATATGCCCCTTGTATATTGGTGGGCCGGGTAGCTCAGTCGGTATAGCGACTGACTACGGGCTGGACGGTCCGGAATCGAATCCCTTTGGGGATGAGATTTTCCGCCGTTCCAGACCGGCCCTGGGGCCCACCCAGCCTCCTGTAAAATGGGTACCGAGTCTTTCCTCGGGGTAAAGTGCGGCCGGGACGTGCTGCTGACCACTCACCCCCTTCTAGTGCCGCGGTCATGGAAGAGTAGAGCTATGCCTCTACCCACCCTCTGGGCCACACTGGGCCTGTAGCGGAAAAATTTTACCTTTACCCTTATATATTGACTCTATATTTCTGTAAAACAGAATTCAAGGGTGAGATTAGTCGTAATTATTTATTACTATTGTTAAGAATGTACTGTTATCCCTTATCCATTTCCCCACTTTCAGGTCTACGGGGCCAAACTGTTTTCAAAAAATGTATAAAAATTACCCATACTTCCGAGGTTCACATCCGCCTGAAAAAATTACCTAGCACAGATGTTTTCAGTCCATTTCCCGTCATAATGGACGTCAAATATTTGACGACCTATATGCAAAAATCCCTCTAACTCCTGGGATCACATCCGTGATCAAGAATTTTCCACCAGCAAAGATTTTTAGTTCTGCGTCTGATATTTTCTCTCATTCTCCTGTTCATGGTCCAAACCACTGTGTACGATTTCTGAACAGTCAATTGGACACAGATCGAAAACGCTAATAACAGTTATGTCAGTGAATGAGTTTCATGCTAATGATGATGATAACAATGGAACTGCGTATAATGTGCCTAAAATAAATAAATAATTCACTATGTGGAAGCTTATTCGTGTTATTTGCCGTAGCGTGTAATAGATATTATTCATTTTATGTTGTTTGTGCCGTGCATTGTAATAGAATTATACAACATAAACCGACAAAACCCACATTTTCTAAATAAATATTTTAATTTTTAATTTTTTATGTCTTCTAAAAGTTTCAAACCCGAAAGCCCATCTGCAAGAAGACGGTTATATACTGAGGAAAGTAAAATACATCATGCCATAGCCTGTATATTAACCGTCCTCCTGAAGATGAACCATCGGGCTCGAAACTTGTAGAAGACGTCCGAAATTAAAAATTAATATATTAATTTAGAAAATGTGCATTAGGTACTATTCATATCGGTTATTTACAAGCTGTCTCTTCCAGTTACCTGCCATTGATCACCATTAAATATACGATAATTTTCAAAGCGTCACTTGTAAACAGTAAATATTTAAGGATTAATATATAGTTTGTAATTTTAAATCAACAACTCGCTGTATTCAACATGCACATTTCAGTCAGTCGGCGTTGTCCGACATGCTGTTGTTCAGATGCAACAATTATATATTGCACCTGCTCATGGCTGTAAATTGGTGGGGACGCAAACGTAAACAATATATTCAGCCATTTCGTAATCATTTGCCTCGCAGCGCAATAAAACTTACTTTTGACCCAATGAACTGGCATAACAAAGCAGGGAAACATTTTTTCGCGAATTCATTTCATTAATGTCTGTTGCTATGTACACCAACCCCGATCCACATTAGCTTATACATTATTTCTTACGGGCAGAAATTCCCCGCTTGTGTGGGATACAGTTCAGTTGGCGTTTTTCTGATCTCAGTTAACTACGAATAACGCAGACCCACTGTTCTTGAGTACAGGACTAAGGAAAATTTTACTTTTTTTTATGTCACAAGAGTTCACTGCTGGATGATAAAGCAAAACGAAGAAGTAATTGTTTCCTATGTACTATAAATGTGCACTAAGGTAATACAGAAAGGATATTATGTTTATCGGACCGTGCATCATCTTGATAGTTGAATAAAGAGAGACCAACTTGATATCACTTGCTTTATTATTTCATTATTTAATGCTCAACATGTTTCGGATGTTAATACATCCATCCCCAGGACCTTGCGACTTATTTGTTGAGTTATTTAATGAGTTGTATTGCTCTGGTTCGATGTGTGTTGGTGTTACGTTGTGGTTTGGCTGTGGTGGTGTGGTATCCATATGCAGGCTTCAGCAATACAACCCATGAAATAACTCAATAAATAAGTCGCAAAGCTCCTGAGGATGGATGTATTAACATCCGAATTATGTTGAGCATTAAATAATGAAATAATAAAGCAAGTGACATCAAGTTGGTCTCTCTTTATTCAACAGGAAGGATACTTCGTCATAAACAATTTTCAAAACAATTCTTATAATAAAACCAACTAGGTGTACTAATTTCTCAAATGCATTCAGTAGTTTTTCACTGCACACACAGCTATAGTATATGTCATACAGGTTTGCTGTGTTTACAGTGAAAAACGCCTGATGACGGACTGAGGAACTGTCCGAAACATGTAGAGTTTTATTCCAAAAGTAATTTTTTTAGAAACTAGTGCATCTAGTTGGTTTTATTGTAAGAATTTTTCACGATGCACAGTGACCTGAACGTCAAAAATGTTCAAAGCAGTTATGTGATTTACTGGAATAAAATTTTTCAACATTTCTTCGACTATGCATGAATGACAACTATTCGTAATTGATCGTGACATTCGGTGTTCAGAACGCATACTCATAGAGTTTTGTGCAAGACACACCCAATTCGAAACTCGAACAGAGACACAGGCTTTTCTGAGTCGCTTCTTATATTCCGTTCTTCCCTTCAGACACATGCCAGATAGTAACGTAAAGGGTAACACGACTGCTTCCTTCCATATGTTTTCCAGAAACCTAGTCACATTGAACTGAGATGTTTCATGCTATAAACTGTACGCGTGTTTCAGTAACCGAACTGTCAGTCACTCTCACGCATCTTAGGCCCTCCGCTTTCGCTCAGAGAGTTACACTGGTACTGCCGTGACTCTGTGGCAACTTCTCCAACACAACTGTAAGTCAGATTGTCTAACACTTCAGGCGTTATTCAACTCGGAGACACTAAGTTTGAAATGAGGCTTAAAAATACCAGTTGTGATCGCTAGCTTTGTGCGACAAATAAAGCTCTCTATACTGCGTGGTTGGGCCGGAATAGCTCAGTCAGTATAGCGCCTCGCTACGGACTGGACTCTCCGGGGATCGAATCTCGGTGGAGGCGAGATTTTCCTCACCCGTCCTGACCGGCCCTGGGGTCCACCCAGCCTCCTGTACATTGGGTACCGGATCTTTACCGGGGGTAAAACGACCGGAGCGTGGCGTTGACCACCCACCCCATTTAGTACCGAGGCTTAAGAAAGAGTAGAGCTATATTTCTACTCCACCTCTAGGCCTTCGTTGCCTGTTTTAGAGTGAAATGTACTTATTGCGTGGATGGAAAATGAAGGGTTTGCCCACGTTTTTAAACGCTGGCAAGGGAAGCAAGCAAGTTTTCTTTTTGAGGTTGGAAAAATTCCAAGCTGTATATAAGCTTCTGATTTAGTGGTTATGTGCTCAGGGTTCAAGAAAATAAATCTGCAAATGTTAATGCTCAGTTTGTCGCGCATAAGTTAGGAAATGTCCGTGTAAAGCTCCGTGTCTAGTGCGTTCCCTCTGTTATTGTTCGTAGATCTTATATGCATTACTATTTGAGAGAGAAGCTCCAGTGATGCATCTGGAACGCACCGTACAACATTTCTTTGAATTTCTTCCTATATTAACCACAGAGTTACGATCGATTATAGTCATTTTCTCGAAAACTGGGTAACGCCTATCATTCTCGATTGTTATATTGAGATCTTCAAAACTGCGTTTGGCCTTAGCTCGTACCTCACAGAGAACGAACAGTCTTTCTCAGTTATAGCGACCAGTCACAGCGAGATATTATCATAAACGTACGTAGGTCGTTAGAACAAAAATTGGAATAGGTTGACAAATTTTGTTACAAATTTCCCAATATGTAATTTGAAGAAATTCGTTCCGGTGGAAGTCGCCCTGTCCCACCTTAACACTTTGGAGTAAAAAAAAAGTAAAGCAGCCCCGTTACAGGCCTGCAGTGGCCCAGAGGGTTCCAGGAAGTTAAGGTTCCCAGATTTCATGACAACGGCACAGGGTTGTTGTAAGGTTGTCAGCCTTACGCAGCGACCGCCTTTACCCCAGGAAATACTCCTGGTACTCATTTCTGTTAGAGGCTGAGTCGACCCCAGGGCCATAGTGCGATCGGAAGGATTTTATGTCAATGAAAAATTCCAATTACACCATGTGGGATCGAACCAGCGACCTTCCGATTTGTAGCACAGCACCTTAACCACTGTGCCACCGCGTCCCCTCAGCACTTTGGAGTAGAACTTAATACTGTTTAGAATGAAATACTGAGAAATTCTGCTGTCTTTAGATGTCACATTTAACTAAGTTGGACACATCACACGTAGAGGAACTGCTGATATCACAGTCTGGATGCTGTACTTGAATGAAGGCATCGCGATGTGCTGGGAAACGCATTGTGATATAAATGGTGTACGTAAGCACAACCGAAGGTAGAATTAGATGGTAGCAGGACCTATTTTTAACTGGTTAGCGCCAATACACTATTTTTTAAATAATTTAGAATGTATTTTAACCACTTAGTTAGATTTCGCACGTTTTACTTTCCTAGGCAATGATCTGGCTTAAGTATTTCACTGATTTTTTTAAGCTCGTGGTTCCGTGCACCTTAATCCAATGTGAATAAAAATCCAACAGATGCAACAGTATGCAGATATTTATTTACTGCAAAACTACTCTACATGTTTCGGGTGTCACAGCACCCGTCATCAGGAGTATTAAAAACTGTACCCGCAGCCTCCGGTACAGGTCATACTACTTGTACCGCTACTCCCATCCAAGGTAGTCTGATCGGGACGCAGTCCCGATAAGACTACCCGAAACATGTAGAGTAGTTTTGCAGTAAATAAATATCTGCATACTGTTGCATCTGTTGGATTTTTATTCACATTATTTCACTGATGTTAACACACTGGGATCCCAATGTGTGTACAGCATCCTCTAACTTAACCTGTAAAGAATAGGCCTGAAGATGACTGTTCAATAGTCGAAACATGTAGCCTATATAATTATCTTATGCAATAAAGACAGTTGTGTTGACTTACAGCATTAATATCATGACACTATATGCTGTAACTTTCCACGCTATGGGTAGAGAGTAATTTCTGAAGGAAATGTGAGATAGGACCATCTTACACCAAACCCTTCAAATGGGATTAGTTTCATTTGGGGAGATCTGTGCAGCAAGGAGATCGGTTACTTCAAATTGTCTCTTCTTTACGACGTGCAATGAATATTCATTCCTTCTGAATTCTGATCAGTAATGAATTACAATCCCAAAGTTACTCCTAAATGCGTCCTGGCTTGCATTTGTAGTCACGTAACTTGGTATATGGGCCTGAAACGTATATAAATTTTTAGTCATCAGAGTTAAGCTAATGATGTGACTGTCTTTGAGCCATAAGTTCGCGGTTCGATTTCTGGTAGGTTAGAAACTGCTGTGTTTGCTACCGCATCCAGGCGGTTTCTGGAATCCAACAACTATCCTATTCAGTGCCTGTTGGGGATAAATCAGCAGCGAGCCCTCATCTGCTTCTCATGTCGTTGTCAGAGTATGTGGAGCTCTACCTCCGCTAGCTTGTAAGTATTCATGGTGCGTTCAGTACGCACAATAAACTTCAGCTGCACGTTTATCGCATATGCAATAATCATGGAAATAGTTGCGACGTTGCTGCACTGTGAGAAGTTTTATGTGAGCCGAAAGTGAGTAGTTAAGCCATGGCTAGGTATTCAGAGCGCCCTCTGCACGTGACAGCAATCTGATCACCATTTAGCATTCAGGCGACCCTGCCTGATGTATGAACGACGTGGATATAAGATCTGCAACAAACTTACTTAATGGTCCCCAACCCATTGCCTGTGGACCCCAACTGAAAGTTTTCTGAATGTCAGATAAAGTATCTTGAAGTCAACCTTCATGCTGGGCCCCGTGGGGCGCTCTGTAATTCATGGTATTTAAATTTTATGTTTTGTTGGCCGTGCATCTCGATACAATCGTGTAAAGAAAAACCAACTTGATGCACAACTTATTCTTAGTATACTTCGTCAACCTCTACATGCTTAGGGCGTGTCTAGGACCATCATCAGGTGGTACAACCGTATGAGTACAACAATTGGTACTTATTATTCTTTTAGATGACTGTCTGTTGTCCAACCAGGACAACAGTTATCTAAAAAGAATAATAACATACAGTTGTACCTCCTGATGATGGGCATAGACACGCCCGAAACATGTAGAGGTTGACGAAATATACTAAGGATAAGTTGTGCATCAAGTTGGTTTTTCTTTACACGATTATGGTATTTATTCAAACTAGAAGCTATCTTTAACATTTATAATACTTTCACTGCCATAAGCATCGTTTTTGGCCTGATGATGGGGTAACATTTGAACAGAACCATTTTCTGCCGCAAGATGTAACTTACTGCGGGACGTAGTGTGTGCAGATGAAATGCAGGGCACCATTTCACATGTCGTATGACTTGAACTGTGAATTGAGGCATCCTGTTACGCTCTTTACATTATTGTATATTTTAGCACTGAATAAAATTCCCAAAGTCTCTCTCTCTCTCTGTCTCTCTCTCTCTCTCTCTCTGTAACGTCGCGAAACGCTCTCTAACATATTCCTGCTTAAATCCTGTTGATATTTTACAATGGTTACTGTTTTGCTCTTTATCAATGATAATGTGATACTTCAGGTTGTCTTTTATATCTGGTTACCCAAGTAGTAAACAAGAACATAAAGGTCATTCCATGTTCAGGGGGCATGACGTCACTAACACCCTTTTTTGAAGCTCCACACAACGTACTGAGTTTTTGAGCTACTTCGTTGATATTATCTCCTATTTGGATCGAATGTTTCTTTGCAGAATTAGTTTTTCAAAGACGTATTCTATTTCAAGAATATTTAATTTCTTTTGCCGTCTTTTATGTTATCCCTTTTCGCTTTTTATTCCTCTTCAGCCTCATTGCGCTGACAGAATAAAAAATTACGGATGGATTCGAAAGAAATGACATGACACTCGCTTGAGCAACTCGAGCTGTCAGAGTAGCTGTGTGTGTGTGATGTGAACAGTTGGGTTTTATTCAGCCCTTCGCGTTTCCGATTACACTGCGTGCTGCATCAGTGACGCGAGAGCGTTGCGAATTGCATTCTCATCAAGTCTGCAGATGGTATTTCAGCTGTAACCTTTCGAAGCCTAGTTGCTAGAAACCTGTATGTACCCACCGTTTAAAAACCACAAATTCTGCACTCTGTCCACAAATCCCTTTTATTTGTTTTTTTATGGTTTTGAGAATAAACAGCAATTGTTTCTCTATACAGTACCAACTGATTGGTTTTTATAAACGAGGCGGACGGTGTTTACTGTGTGGTACGGTCTGAATCTTTAAGTATAATACAGGTTCCCTTTCGTTTTTAATGGGTCAATGTTAGTGTATGAACCACAACGCGATGTCTGTATTGAGCCCTTGAAGGCTGATGTACTTTAAGTTTGTGTATAAGGAGTCAGTTACCACCTCACAGGTAACACAATCCATATAAATGACAAAGATCAATTGATTAATGCTGTTTACGGCATTAATGGCTATATTTTCTCACTAATAAATGAAATACTGGGTACATGCTGCGGACAAAATACAGTTTTAACCGCTGCAGAAGGTGGCACGTATACTTACCACTGGGCTATAAATCATTAAAAGCGACGGAATAGGGTGTTAGATACTGTTAATACAGGGGTGCTGATAAGTCCTTAGCCCGACCAGAAACGAATCAAGCTAATATTTCTGTCAAAATGGCGTGAATTTCCTGCGGCACCTTGCCTTGCAGGGAAAAAAAACTTGGTGGCAGCTCGCATCTCGATTTTGAAATCGCGCGCGTCCCTGACATGTTTCCGAGCTCGTTTCCTGTCGGGCTAAGAACTTATCAGCACTCTGCGTACACGCACACGCTCTAGGACAGCATATACGCTGGGGATACGAGTTAGAATCCATGTGAGGGTTTTGGAATTTGTTCTATAAAGATAATCCATCATTAGGTACACTGATAGCCATCTGAGACGTCCTGTTGCCTATATGAGCGGTATATATAAAACGTCTGTGACGTAGCATCTCACAATTTATCAACATGAAATTTATAAGAATATTATCTAAAAGCGAAAGACAAATTTATCACTTACCACGACAAAAAAATTCGTAGAGGGAGTCGGTGATGAGAAAATCAGTAATTATGGGTCTAGAGTAGTAAACACCGGCACTTGAAGCACACGATCCTCAAGCCGGTAATGTGCTCACCTCACGACTTGCATAAGTTTGCTGCGAAGGCATAGGTGATAGAATAATATTGAAATGAACTTTAAAAAAAGTTGTGAAGGTACGGACTGGATTGAAATCGAGAGAACTTGCGTCCAGTGGCATGTTCTTGTAACCATGGTAATGGATTTGGGTTCCATCAGTGCTGTGAAACCTTCTAACCAGCTTAGCGGCCTTTGATAATTTGGCTATTTTAAATCTTATACCCTAAGGACCTCAAACCACGGGCCACCAATTCGCAGCCCGGTGAAAAATGTTTAAATTGTAAATATATACAACACAATTTTTATCGTTGTACCGTGCATTTTGATATCTATAAAGTTCACACACCAACAAATGAACTCTTTATTCAACTTGATAAAGTTTTAAAATTTGACTTCCTCCTACACTTTCGGTCTACGACCAACATCAGAGAGCCTTCACTAGAGTCTAGCTAAAGTTATACTTAGGTTAAGATTGGTAAAAACTACGTCGTTATGCGTTATGCGGTGGTGTCATTGGTACGGTATGTGTACTGTCATAGGTATGGTATATGTACTGTACCTATGTCATGCTGCCACAACACCGCATAACATATAGCGACGCAGTTTTTACCGAATCTTAACCTAAATATAACTTAAGCTAGGCTGTTCTGAGGGCTCCCTGATGGTGGTCGTAGACCGAAACATGTAGGAGCAAGTCAAAGTGATTTTTAATGTAAAATTTAAAACTTTATGAAATTTGTTGTTGTATGAGCTTTATAGATATACAACACAAATTATAAAACAATTAATGGCGTGCGACTCTTTATTGTGATTTCTGACACGTGCTGTCCACGTGTGTATTCACTGTAACGGTTGTAGTTGTTTTCCAAAAAAAAAAAAATGGTTGGTCACACTTGCCTTACGCTAAGTCTTGGTCAATTACGAAATTAAACTCTCTTATTCGTCTCATTCTATGATGCGCAGTTACTGGCAACGTGCCTTCAAAGGAATAACATAACTATACCTTACCACACTCTGCCACTTCCTCTTCCATTATCTGCATAATGCCGAAATTCAGTTACTGAATAATCTGAAAAAGAAGACAGTTTTGTAATTAATTTGTTTTAATTACTGTGACACTTTGTGAGGTTAAATAGAGAAGCAGGGATCTTTTTTGTGTAGTTCGACTGGCATATTGGAAACAATGAATTGTCACGCGCGCACACGCACACATAATGTGAAATTCGTCTTACTCCAGTATTGATAATATCCAATTAACTTTGCTGCTCACAACAATAAATGCTTATTGTAATCATAATAGTTTCAAACAAGAAAAAGTCCAGGAATGAATGGGAATGCAGTAAGTGGCGGGTTGTTCATCGTCTGTACAGTGCGAGTCGGTGGATCCGATGCAGCAGCAGAATTGGCATTGATAACAGTGTATTTGGAGTGATGTAGGAATCATTTAAAACTCAACCGAAGATATTTTGTACTAATAAACCCCAGGAAGTCGTCGAATAGCGGAGTACGTGCAATAAATAGCAGATCGATTACGTAGGAAAGCACGATATTTGTACTCTGCTACTATCATGCTAGGGCACTGTAAACATCATTTGTAATGGAGTTTCCTCTAGGCCTAATGGCTTATTGTCGCTGTGCCAATGGAACACGCCTGAAACAGAACAAGCGACCTCTCGCATGCAAATCAACGTGTGACGCACCCTTGTGTATTTGTTTCTCTCATCCCTTTCATTACCTTTTGTTCCAGGTCAGAGCACCGTCCCCGCGGCGTCATTGTCGCATTCACTGCGTCACCACCAGCACGGTGTCGGCGCCAGTGGAGGGATTTCGAGACCAACTCCCCGAGATGACCTTGACCTGCCTTCAGAGTCGCCTTTGACGTCTGATGATCTCCACCGCATGTCTACAACTGGCCCTCCAACAACTGTGATCCCATCCCCAGAACCCCCCACACCTCCACACATCACTGACTTGCCTGTCAGACAGCACAGGGAGGTGCACCTGAACTGCGAACTGACCACGGCGAGCAACGTGAGCACTACGCAGCGGTCTGGCGGTCTGATGTGGTTCCATGACGGTCGACCGGTAGACGCGTTTGTCGTAGACAAGAACACTCGTTCCGGGAGTGGATTAGGACACCGCTACATGAGAGATTTGTTAACCGGGCAGCTGCGCATTGCTAATGCACGGTTGGAGGACGAAGGTGTGTGGCACTGCGAGCAGCGCGACCCCACCACGGGCGTCGTTATCTCTACAGGCAATCCGACACGCATCATCGTACTGGGTGAGTAGAGTTTCTCCCAACATTTGAGTAGCTTGGTTGGTTTTGCAAGCAATTCTTACGATCGTATTCACACGTACGGCTAATTGAAATGCGCATTGTAACCGAGTGGTCCGTCTCCAGCGCTGACCAGCCAATTGTGTTTCGAATTGTCTTACATTTCTGCAGTAATAGTCGAACTATATAGCTGCGTACCCTTGCATCTTAGAATTACTGCGAGAGATTTTTACAACGTGTTCTTAACTATGCTGTTATCCTATATGCCCCATTTCCGTAAGCTTTACTCGGATTACCTAAGATTAGGCCTGTAACCTGTTTGTGCATTGTCCTTATTATGTCTGCCACTTCCTACTGTTACCTTAAGCGCGTGTATGCGCGTGAAACGGCTGCCTCATTACGATAAGCGAGTCGACAAGAAGTCGTAATCTATAGTTTCCAAATATAATAAAGAACTTATATCAGAAATTCTCGAGGACTTTTTAACGAAGTTTAAGTACGGTGAGAGGATGTGTCACACACACACACACACACACACATATATATATATATATATATATATATATACGGGGTGTAACAGGAGGAACGGACCAGACTTCGGGAGGGTGTTCCTTATGTTATACTATACCGATATAACCC
>Ga0123355_10015959_pt1 | contig 11817 bp, 7 predicted proteins | sample TergutEmb28metaG_3_FD_89872 | JGI IMG/M metagenome (GOLD analysis project Ga0123355, IMG submission 89872) | Embiratermes neotenicus P1 segment gut microbial communities from Petit-Saut dam, French Guiana - Emb289 P1 | ecosystem: Host-associated > Arthropoda: Insects > Digestive system > Gut ...
CAAATACATATTGAAACTGGCAGGAATATGTGGTTTCTGTAATGTTAATAGCTGTACATAACATCAAAGTCACTTGTGAGTGACATAAAGCCATTAAATTGAACTACAAAAACACTCGCACTTGTGTCATAGTTGTCCTTAGACTTCCAAGTACTTTACGCAGGCCGCAGCTGCTCTGTTATCTTGTGATGTCAGAGCTACCGTGCGCTGTAGCGTACACGCCAAGGTCACTGCATTACCATGTCTAGTTGTTGGGCAGGCGCATTGGACAAGTATGACGTCACGGACGGCATACAGTACGTCGACACCAATGAAGCCCACACTTTTCACTGGCCATTATCTCCATAACCGTTCAACTTTGGACACAGGTGTTTTGGGTTATATCGGTATAGTTTAACATAAGGAACACTCTCCCGAAGTCTGGCACATTCCTCCTGGGACACCCTGTATATATATATATAGTGGTATTTAGGGTCAGGTTGATATTATTTTATTCAATAATATCCTTCTACCACTTGTGTTGGGGCAGCAAGAGGGCTGTTTCTGACTAAAGTGGGAAGTTCCTACGAAGTTTTTACACAACTGTTTTATAAAAATAATGCCACTGGTGGGTTGGTGGTATCAGATACCAGACACTTAAAAGCATTTGTACAAGAATTTGATCCTTCAAACTGTATTCCAAACAGAAAACATGCACCACACTAGGGGCACTCTATTCCCCACATTCACAATATAGACAAAGAAAAAACCTGACTGGTCCTGAAATATTTAGTATGGGGAGCCCAATGGTTTACATCAGATCTGCACACCATAGAAACAGTGGAAAAAAATCTTACCATTTGTTGGAGCTCTTCCTGCTGAAGGGAACCAGTTTCCTCAAACTGTAGCGTCTGCAGGAGGAGGTCTAACTTGTCCCTCAGTGCCTGGCACTTGTCTACAAACTGTTCATCCCCCTGACCAAGACTCACTTCCGCTGCACGCAAGGTGAAGTCCTTTACTGCCTCGCACAGAGTTCTGCAATAAAAAAACAAGCAAAAAGTCTCTTATACTTTGCTTCCTTAAAGATAGATTCCCTAACCATGAGATACATTTCAGATGATATACCTGACGACAGTTGCAAGTTACATCTTGAAGCAAGGTACTACCTCAGCATTTTTCCTAAAGACGCTAAGGAAAACCATGAAAAATTCAGTCAGGATAGCCAGTCTCCAGCCTTAGACTTGAACCCTAAACCTCCAGAATAAAAAGCTGGGGCTCTACCCAATCACCCATGATGTTCAGTAACGTATTTTGTTCAACACACAACCAGGTTTCATATTTCGTCCAATTCCACATTCTCTGACTCAATGAATGAGTATAACCATTCTGCCCCACCTGTCAGCATAACCTAGGTAGGGGTTATGGGCTTCAAGAGCAACTTATTCTTTAATTTTCCCCACATTCATCACAGAAGTCACCTTCTGCTGGCAATTAACAATTTTCATCCATATACTCACATCCTGCCATTAAGTTTCCTCTCACTCTAGCAAGTATTTGATAAACACATATACTAATATAATGTAAAATATAACAACTGTATTGACTATGAGAGAACCAAGTACTGTCAAAACTAGCATGTTGAACAACAAACAGCCAATTAAAATAAGTGTAACACACATGCAATAACAGATATTAAACAAGGTGTAATAGTGTTTATCAAGAAGTATAATAATAATAAACATGGTCATACAAGGTAGGAATGCGCAGTCAATGTAGTGACTATGCTGCTTGGCTGGATGTTTGAGGAACTGAGATTAACTTCTGGCAAAGGCAAGAGATTTATTTCTTCTCCAAAGCATCCACAACAGCACTAGAGTCCATCAAACCTCCTATTTAGTGGGCAACTGGGGCTCTTTCCTTGGGCATAAAGCAGTTAGGGCATGAAACTGACTATTCAGCCTTACCTAATAGCACAGTCAAGATGGGGTCAAGTTATATGGCCACTACCACAAATGCCTTCAAAACATGCATGACAGCTTTACCTTTAAACAGATGTAAATGAATGAATGAAAGGTAATTGGGTTCGAACCCTTCCAGGCCCGATTCACCTAGGAAACAGTTATAAAACTGATACGTCTAAAGATATAGGTATGAAAGTAAATGTCTGTACGTAATAACACATTTGTAAACCTGAGTTCCACTAACAATGTGTAAGACTTTAATGCACCATTTTTAAATGCATTGCTTTAATATATTCTGAACTCAGTCCAACTTTTGAAGTATCTTCAACTATTCTATCTTGCATTCAGTAGCCTCAAACATGTTGAGAAACCACATGATGTGTGCAGTCTATACTTGTACTTTTAAATAATACCCAACAACTGTGAGGTCATGCAGTAGTAAATTAAAACATTATAGGCATTTGAAAATGTGTACGAGGTGCTACCCAAAATTCCTGAGAATTTGAATATACTGCACAAACCATTAGGGCTACGAACTTGTGCCACTAGATGCCTCTTGCTTATCTTTCAACTGTTAGTCGGCCAACTTGCGTCTTTATAAGTGCACATGTTTCTGAGTTTTGGCTGTTTTCTTTACACTGTTTTCGTGTGTGTCTGCTAATATTGAAATGGCGGATGTTAAGGAGCAAAGAATTTGGATTAAATTTTGCTTAGAGCTCAACAGAACTGCAGCTGAAACCCACCGAATGCTAAAGGAGGCCTTTGGTGAGCAAGCTTTAAGCCAAGCAAGAACATTTGGGTGGTTTAAGCATTTCAAAGATTGCGGGAAATGTGTGGAAGATCGTAAACATTGTGGTTGACCATCCACATGCACAACTCTGGAAATGATTGCGAAAGTGCATGAAGTTAGCCTAGAAGATAGAATACAGATTATCCACAATGTTTGTAATCACACTGGACTGTCATACGGGTTATGTCAACGCATTCTAGTGGATGAACTGAACATGAGACGAATTGCAGACAAGTTTGTTCATCTCTTGAACAACAACCAATGAGACCATTGGGTTCAGGTGTGCAACGAGCTGCAAAAAACAGTTAGACATGATCCTAACTTCCTGTCCAGGGTCATAAATGGTGATGAATCATGGCTGTACAATTATGACCCGGAAACAAAGCAGCAGTCTTCACAATGGAAGATGCCATCCCCTCCGTGACTGAAAAAAGTGCACCAAGTTTGCAGCAACGTCAAGTAAATGCTGATCATTTTTTAACATTCGAGGAATTGTGCATAAGGAGTTTGTTCCACCTGGTTGGACTGTTAATGGGAATTTTTACTGCAAGGTTTTGAGACAAGTGAGGGAAAATGTGAGGCTCAAACGGCCTCAGATGTGGAAGAATGGAGACTGGTTGTTGCACCATGACAATGCGCCTGCACACACCTCGCTTGTTGTGAAGGAATTCTTGACAAAAAATAACATGACCACTGTTCCCCACCCTGCCTACTCATTGAACGTGTTCTCTGAAATGAAACTTCAGTTGAAAGGGTTGCATTTCATATCCATTGTAGAGATCCAAGCAAAATCACAACAGGAACTAAACATGCTAATGCTAGCAGACTTCAATGAGTGCTACCAAAAATGGCAAAATCGCTGGGATCGTTGTATACAAGCCCAAGGCGACTACTTCGAAGGTGACGGTGGAAATTAGGACTTAAAGTAAGTATTAATGTTATTACAAGCAAATTCTCGGAAATTTTGGGTAGCCTCTCGTATCATCTGAACTAGTGACAACAGCATAAAAGACAGGTGGTTCAGAAAATGAACTTTTATAATTATAGTCACAGGGTATGCAAGGAATAAAATTAATAACTATATCTGGTAAAATATTAATAATAATTACGTGTTTACTCCAGCTGGTAATTTCAATTTTCTACACATGCAAGTGTGTGTAAAAACTAATGACCATTTGTAATAAAGTTGTATGTGTATGACAGCTTATTTGTCGGTAAACGTTACACAATCATGCACTAGAATCAATGAAGTAAAAGCAAGGTCCATGACTGATATTTGATGTGAGGACAAATGAACCCAATCAACTGAGCACCATTTGCCTATCTCGTACATCCGTGTTCTCCTTGTTTATAAACTACATGCTGAATGTACCTTTGTGACTGTTTGTGTTGTGAGAATGCACGCAACCTGACTCACTTGGCAGATGAGATGATGACAGAAGGCTGGTCAGATTGCAGAATCTTTGTTAAGTGTGAGACCATAGAGTCTTCGTATGCTGCGATAGAAAAGGATGGATCTGTATGTGACAGCTTGCGCGCTGGAATTGTAATACTTCTTGTCATGATGCTCCACCTGCAAGGTGATTTAATTGTAGTAACACAAACTTAAGAAGAGCTGTAATCGGTGGCCTAGATAACTGGTTGGAAACCCCCCTCCCCATGACCCAACAATTGATAATTTGAGGCCCCCTATAATTATTAGTGGAATAAGTCCCAGGTCTCATAAATGGGATCCAGAATACTACCTTGTTCTAGGAGAAATGAAACCAGTGTAACAGAATCCGCAACAAATTTTAGTATTGTGTATGTTTTGGGCACACCTGATCTATGGCCACACCCCATCCACCATCCTACAGTGTGCATGGGCCTTATCTGCACTCTTGGCTGTCATATTACATGCCACACCTTCAGGTTTCAAGGTACTAAGTTATAACATTCTTATGTATATTGGACCATGCATCATTGTGATAGTTGAAGAATAAGAGACCAACTTTATGTCACAATTTATTAAGTTTTATATCACTTCTTCTATGCTCAACATGTTTCAGACATTAATACATTCATCATCAGGAGCCTGCGACTTTTCTATTGTATCACCACATTGGTTGTGTGTTCTTGCTTCGATGTGTGTTGGAGTTTCGGTGTGGCTGGTTGGGGTGGTATCCGTGTGGCAGGCTGAAGCACAACTTTAGCCTGCTACACGGATACCACCCCAACCAGCCACACCGAAACTCCAACACACATCGAAGCACGAACACACAACCAATGTGGTGATACAATAGAAAAGCCGTAGGCTCCTGATGATGGATGTATTAATGTCCGAAACATGTTGAGCATAGAAGAAGTGAAATAAAACTTAATAAATTGTGTCATCAAGTTGGTCTCTTATTCTTCAACTATTATAACATTCTTTTCATTATTTTTATTTTCCATGCTGATTGATACTTCAATGCAAAACTAAGTCAGTTCCTGATAAAACTAAAAAATGTTGGGTCACACTGTAGAATATTTCAAGTTCAGTTCTGTGGAAAATCACATTCTTGAATCCAAATCAGTCAATGAGTGTGGCATACAAAGAAACCTGAATATGCTGTGTAGCATGTAATATGCAAACACTAAGGAAGCAGAACTATGTTGGGTTTTTAAACCATGTTTCTGCCACAGTTTGCAGTAAAAATGACAACTGTGATTCTGTCTTCAAAATGAGGCCACAAGAAAAAAATCCAGTATATTTTATGATGTACATTTCAACAAATTGTTTCTTCTCCCACCACAAGCGTGAAGTAATCAAACAATGTATCAGACTTCTTAGTTCAATGTTAAGTGACGACTTAAGTGCAAGATACAATAAATCAGAACAGAAAATTCAGGGGTTATAAGAATGAAGACAGCTAGGATGGGAAAAACTTGCAGTACACACAAAGAAAACAAGATAACTTCTTGGGTTGTAAGGCATCACATCAAAAAGACAAGGATGAGCTGCTGTAGTTGGCAGGATGGATCTTCCCAAATTTAGTAGTCATTTAACCCTTTGATGCCTAACGACCCCTATTGGGGTTGTACCACACCGTTAACCTCTAAACGTTGCATTTTATATACTTATTCAACAAATGTAGGTACTGACTATTTTAAACATGGTATATACTCTCCGTTTTTTCCTTCAAAATGCAGTTTGTTTCATAATTCTAACATATTTCATTCCTGTATTATTCACATTTTATATACAGAGTGTGCTAAAATTAAAAAAAATAATTCCGGCGCCAAAAGGTTAAATGAAGACATTAACTGACTGAACCAGCTATGTGACACTAACTGCTTTATGGCACTCACCTGTCCAGCATTTTAGTGCAGGCCTTTTCATACCTCTCGAGCAGCTGTGGCAGATGTGTGTCATCATCACACGAGCTACCCCAGCCCAGGACTCGAGCCAGATCATTGCCTGTCCCCAGAGGAAGCACACCCACCTGACACTGGCTCTGTGAACATGCCATTCAACCTGAAAACTTCCACTGTGAAGTATAATGTTGTATGCTAAAAGGTTCAATTTCTCATGGACACAGTGAACTGCCGCACTGTCAGACTTAGATATTGTTAAGTGCTTGTCACAAACTGGCAAAACCTTACTCTCATGCCAGACTGTTTATACTGCAATAGCTTATCATAATATTTGCTAGTTGAGCAATAGGTCACATTTACAACATGACGTCTAAAGAACTTCCTTACACTGTAAAGCTAATGGAACAATCAGAACATGGAAACCACTGCTACATACCATCTAAGTACACTTAACAAGATTCAGGTGTTATTGGATGTTATGCCACGTCAACTGTTAAATTTTTAAAGTTATTTTGAAACACTACAGAACACTAAATTTCAAGCTCAAGCAGAACCTGTGTATGAACATGGCATCTACATGAAAGAATCTATGGTATAACACAGCATATAATCATGAAACCTATAGTTTAACCCTTAACAGACAAACATGAAAACACTGTGACACTAAATGTACATAATTTCATTTGAAAAGGGAAACACTGTGCTGCAGTGGGCATTTAAACTGAACAGTGCTCTGACTGCAGCAGCACTGTGAGATTTAAACAGCTGTAGCTAAAGGTTAACAAGGTATCTACGTGAAGTAATTTGCATATACGCATTGTGCCACTTGTCTTTTGCCATCAGGTCAATGGTAACTCTACAAGCAGACACAAAGGATGTATTCATGCAGCATTGATGGGGATGTTTGAACTGTTAATTCCAGTAGTGACAAAACATGGTGTATGAAAGTAGTTAAAAGGCGGCAGTTTCAAGCTACCACCACACAACTGTTTCTAAAGGTTTTTGGTGCAGTTCATTTGAACATTTCTTTATATGCAATATAAAGAGTTAATTGAAAATTTGTCTAAGGAAGTAAGAAAGTCATAGCTCTCTACACAGAGAGACAGAAAGAAAGAGAAAGAGAGAGACAGAGAGAATTTATTTACTGGACTGTTAGTTGCGGCTATCATAACCAAATAAAATGTGGATGTGATATTCAATGAAATGCAGTACAGTCAATTTCCAGTTATGAAGCCACAGATATGCTGGGTGTCTATGCATAAGTGTTTCATTTCTTCTATATAATTAATTATGTTTACAGAAGCAGGCACGCATATACTATGTTTGGAAAAATGGGGGATTGTTTCTAACAATGGGGTGGAAGAGGATGCCACAGACAGATCCATGTTCAGGTATCATCTGCATGACACATATTAAAAATGCCAAGCAACAGTGAGAGGGATAGGAGGACTGTGTTAGCAAGACACAAAGTTTTAAAGGAAGTTCAAGGTGGGATAAATGGATGGGATTATGTTGAAACACCATCACTTACATGCATGCTGAGGTGGTCTATTTCAGACAGGACCCAGCCCACAGAACCATCTCCACCACATACCAAGACACGGAATGGATTAAAGTGTCGGAACAGATGCAACCTACAAATCAGAGACTGTCTTCACACAGCAATTAAAGCACACTACTGACTGCAAAGATTATGAAAAAAGGTGTCAGGTCTACATGATCTGTAACAGCTCAATGGGTAAAGCAAGTGGCTATGGGCTAAGGCCAGGGTTCAATTCCTGATATGAGCATTGAGATTTTATGTTCAGCAGAACTGTGCCACTCAGCCTCATACCAAAGAGTGTGAGGTGCTCCTGTCTTGTCATGAAAGGTTGCAGAGCTACAGTGTTCACTGAGTGACAAGGCTAAGAATGAATACAATTATTTTCACACTGTTTGACATTCAGAGGACCATGCATCATGATACATTCTTATAATAAATGCCAACAAGATGCACTATTTCTCAAATTTATTTGATAAAAAACTCTACATGTTCCGGACAGGTCCACTGTCCGTCATCAGGAGTATCTCAACACTGTATACACACAATAGGTATTTGTCATGCTAGTTCTGTTGGCTATCTTCTAGCGTGGTCAGGATCTGGACCACGCTAGCAACCGCCAACAGAACTAGCATGACAAACACCTGTTGCACGTATACAGTGTTGAGATACTCCTGATGATGGACAGTGGACCTGTCCGAAACATGTAGAGTACTTTATCAAATAAATATGAGAAACAGTGCGTCTCATTGGCTTCACTCTGCTTATATCACTATTATACACCACATAAAAATCACACTCCAGGGGTTAACACCACTGCTTCACATTCAGGATGTCCTTGATTCATACCTTGGCCTGGAGACCAGATGTTTGGCTTTTTGTGTACTTCTCAGTGCTCCAGACATATGTCAGGATAGGTCCTTAATTCAGGCTGTGACAAATTCCATATGCTTTCCCATTCATGATTCACTACTAATCCCCCCACTTCAAGCTATATAACCTTATTAACTAAAGTCATTATTGTATAAACCAAGAATAAACAAGATAAAACATGATTCAGCAGTCAAACAAATGGAAAACTACAAACTTAATGAATCACTGCTGGAATGTTAAAAATTTATTTTAATAAAATGCTTTCTACACAGATGCAGGCAACCCACTATTTAATTTAATAGTAAGCATTTCAATACAATACCCTGCCAAAAAGACAAGCAGAGATGCAGAGCAAAGGCCTGACCATCCATCAGTACAATGGAATATGGCAGCTGTCACCTGACTCACCCAAGACCTGGGCCACTGCCAATAAGATCAAACACCTGAGCTGGGTTCAACAGCTGCTTGAAGCGCCGTAGAAACTTTACCCCTTGGTTGTCTCCTGACTTGGAGTTGACAAACACAAGTAACGGCGAACAATTCTGTAGCCGCACTGGCTCCCAAGCTTCATCAATGCCTGTAAAGCAACACATTTACTGTATCAGAGTTACTCAAATCATGTATCACAGAGATTTGCTTATGGCCGTAGGATTAACAAAGATGCAAACTATAAGGAGTGATATCTCTTGCACCACAAAATATAGAGTGGATAAGTATTTAAAGTGAAATAATTACTGATCATTAGAAAGATCTTGTTAGGAACAGTAACAATGCGAGGATTCTTTTGACTACTTTATCACATAAATGTGGTACACCTGTGAACACGACTTTTACCAGAAAAGCAGGATTGTCATCATGGGCATACAAGGTTTGTTTTAGTTACTACACCAAAAGTATTGCCTGTCTAAACATCTCACAGATCGACTTGGGAGACTCCCAGGGAACTCTCCACATCACATGAGGAATTCAGTGCAGTTCATACATACATATACATATTCATTCATAGATCCATCATCCGCACAAGTTGGATTGAATGTTGAATTTGACATAGTTCATCCATACTTTGAAGCTCCCTCTGCATTGCACAACAGGAAATCCTCACCAGTTTCAACTCTGTCTCATTCTATACCAAGGTCCCAGTTAGGAAGGCTTTGTACTTCCTGAGTTAATCATATGATGAGGATTGACCATTGCTGAACTTGTGATCATTTCCAATGGTTGTGAACATTATCATAAAAGACTGAGAAGATTGCAAGTGACCCCCCTCTGCTGGTCTATGTTCATGACACTATCACTTGGTTTCATGGACCAGACAAGCTTATGGCCTTCCTGGATCACCTGAACAGTATCCACAAGGACATCAATTCAACAGGAAGACAGCAATGGGTACCTTGCAAAGTTTATAAGAAATTCATCCACACTAACCTTGAATTGAACTTGCCCACTACACCTCCCCCCCTCCAAAAAAAAAGAGAGAGGAGGAGGAGGAGAAGAAGAAGAAGGAATAAAGAAAGAAGGAAGAAAGAAGGAAGAAAGAAGAAGAAGAAGAAGAAGAAGAAGATATGCTGTCATACCCCTAATATGCAGGGTCAGAAATCTTTGTAACCAAGGCAGTCTCCATGATAAGTTACAGTTTCTCAAGGCCACTTTCATACAGAATTGTTACAGTAACTAGGAAATTTGACAGCCTTTTACTCTACTTAAGACAGTCACTCCAGCCTAGGAGGATTTTGCCTCAGTCACATCCTTTTCCATTGTTCATATGACCTTCAACATCAGCAGAGTGATGTACAGGCATAAAATTAAGAATGATGGATTCTGGCCAAGGAAGATATCCAGTTTCCTTCAGGCTGTGGAAGCTGACATTGGAATGAAGAGGCGGGGTGTATATAACACTTTCTGCAAATTGTCAGGTCTGCATTGGACAAATGGGAATTCCAATCAGATCAGAGTCAAGAAACATGAAGAGCACATCTGTCTCTAGTATCTGAGTAACTCGGCAATAGCACAGCAGAGCGTTATCCTGGAACATCAAAAGTAACTCCAGACTTCTACATTAAATTCAGAGGTGAAATGTTGATTTTCATCCCCAGAACATGTATAAGAATGGCTACTGCCTAAGCAAGTCTTAGAAACCTCTCACATGCTCTCTGACAGAATGTGGTGAGCTTCCTGCTATGGATACACTACAATTTGGGGTCTCTAATCTGGCCCTTAGTATGATCCTCTCAAACCGCCCTTTCCAAGCTTTGGGCATTACCTTTTTTTTGGGCCCCCTTTTCCTTTTCACTTTGTTTTCCCCTTCTTTCTCTTGTTTCTTCCTTTGTTGTATCCCAATACTACTTTATTTATTTATTTATCTATTATTTTCATTCTTCATCTGATTTTCTGCAGTACTGTATTCACTTACTGTTTTATTTTTATCTCTGTATTATTATTTACTTCCTGAGTGTTTCACTTTTAATTTTTTTTTATTAACTTCATACAGGCCTCTTTCCTTCTTTTCTCTTTACATTTTATTTTTACTTCTGTTCCTATCTCCTTCTTCAGGTTACACTGCTCCACAGGCACAAGGCTCCAAGCATCTCGATTTTCCTTTTCATGTACACAAAATTCATAATGAAAACTGCAATTATTCTGGGATTCTACAGCATGTCGATAGGTATGCAGTTACTGACATTTCAAAGAAGCATAGTACCTTCATCTTCAGAGTTAACTGTCCAAAGTAAACATTTATCAACATTTCAAATGATTCCTAATCCTGAAGATGGAAGTACTATAATCCTTCAAAACATCTGTAACTGTTTACCAATCAATATAGCATGACATCCTAGATGAAATCAGTCCTCAGCAACATTCCTACGATATCCTCCAATCTCACAAAATTCCTTTTACTTGCAATGCTCTTGCATTTAGTCCATGTCTTTGTTGTACCTAGCCTATTCAATTCAATTCAATTCAATTCAATTTATTTAACGTTCCACAGATCACAGTGACAGGCAAGTGGGATGTGGAACAAGTCAATAACAATTGACAAGTAAATAAATACAGTAAAACTTATACACATATGCTGAATTGAAAATTCGATTCTATGTCAAAATTTGATACAAAATGAAACTAATAATAAAATAACAATAGGTTAAAAATTGAATCAGAATAGACTTTAAACAATTGTATCAATTTGCACCTAAAGAACAAATATCAACAACCAGAAAACAATGTACTTAATTGAATATAAACAAATGCTAACAGATTAAATTTTCTTCAGAACAAACATATAAGTATTGCAAAGTTATTAAAGCAGTATTTGTACATCACAAAGTTTCTGTAGGTTTATA
>Ga0123355_10015960_pt1 | contig 11817 bp, 12 predicted proteins | sample TergutEmb28metaG_3_FD_89872 | JGI IMG/M metagenome (GOLD analysis project Ga0123355, IMG submission 89872) | Embiratermes neotenicus P1 segment gut microbial communities from Petit-Saut dam, French Guiana - Emb289 P1 | ecosystem: Host-associated > Arthropoda: Insects > Digestive system > Gut ...
GTCTTATCCCGAAGCACCTTCGCCTGCTGCCTCGCTGTTGTCTGGTGTGGTGTCCAAAGTTGCTGTTTTGGCAATAATTCGCCTCATCTTTTACGGTTTTGGCGTGGATTTTATCTACGGCACCTGGGCACAAACTGTTCTGGTATGCATAATCCTGCTTACGGTATTTTCAGGTTCTATGCTGGCATATAAAGAGAAGCTTTTCAAGCGGCGGCTGGCATATTCCTCTGTCAGCCAGCTATCCTATGTGCTTTTTGGCGTCATTTTGCTAAACCCCATTGGGTTTTTGGGCGCGATGCTGCATATCATATTCCACGCAATAATTAAAATCACGCTGTTTTTATCTGCCGGGGCTGTCATTCACAAAACTGGCAAGCAATATGTCCACGAATTGCGAGGCATAGGCAAGGCCATGCCCATTACAATGTGGTGTTTCACCATCGCGGCGGTTTCCCTAGTGGGCATACCGCCAACAGGCGGCTTTATCAGCAAATGGTATCTGGCAATGGGCGGCATTTCATCCATATATCCCGTGCTAGGGATTGTGGGTGCCGGTATTTTGCTTGTTAGCGCGCTGTTAACAGGCGGATATTTAATAACTATCTTCGCAAACGCTTTCTTCCCAGGTGCAAAATTTGACTATTCAAATCTTGTAAAAACAGAGGCAGACAAATCAATGACCATACCCCTTATAGTCCTGGCGGCTCTATGCCTTTTATTGGGTATATTTCCGGGACTGATAATTAATTTTATTGACAGAATTTCAGCAATGATATTCTAATTGAGGTGAGCAATCATGACATTATCCGGACATCCCGGCCTGTTAGCTCTGGTGTTCTGGCCCATAATAGGTGCCGTGCTAAGTTATATTATAGGCCGATACAACAAAACTTTGCGTGACCATTTTGCCATATTTGTAACAATCACCACATTTTTGGGCATGGTTGCTATGGCCTTTTTGGCAAGCAATACAAATCCGCCCTATTTTGAGTGGCGCGCCTTTATGGGATTTCGCATATATTTTCGTCTGGATGGTTTCCGCGCTATATATGGTGTTATAACGGCGTTTATGTGGATGATGACCACCCTGTTTTCCAAAGAATACTTCGCCCATTATCGCAACCGCAACCGCTATTATTTCTTTTCGCTAATCACTTTTGGCGGCACCATGGGTGTATTTCTTTCGGCTGACCTAATAACAACCTTCCTTTTCTTTGAGATTATGTCCATGGCTTCTTATGTACTGGTAATTCACGACGAAAAACGCGCCACCATAGAGGCTGCGCGTACATATATGGCCGTAGCAGTAATCGGTGGTTTGGCATTGCTATTTGGCATACTCCTCTTTAACCATAATTTGGGGACAACCGAAATTGCCGCACTTTACGGCGCCATGCAAGCCTACGATGGCAATATGGGCATAGTCTATCTGGCGGCGGCCTTTATGATGGTTGGCTTTGGCGGCAAAGCGGGTATGTTTCCGTTGCATATATGGCTACCCAATGCTCATCCCGTGGCGCCGGCTCCTGCCAGCGCGCTGCTTTCCGGTGTGCTGACAAAAACCGGTGTGTTCGGTATTATTATCATTGGCTCCATAGTGTTTAATCAGCAGTTTAACTGGGGTTTTATCATGCTTAATATCGGCGTGGTCGGCATGTTTACGGGTGCTATACTGGCATTGTTCTCCACTGACCTCAAGCATACATTGGCCTATTCTTCTGTATCGCAAATAGGCTTTATCATATTAGGTGTAGGTATGCAAGGCATTTTGAGTGAATATTACAGCTCATTGGCAATACAAGGCACTCTGATGCATATGGTTAACCACTCTCTAATTAAGCTGCTACTGTTTATGGCAGCGGGCGTTGTGGTTCTTAATGTGCATCATCTCAACCTTAATAAAATTCGGGGCTTTGGTCGTGGCAAGCCTCTATTTACTTTTGTTTTCCTTATGGGTGTAATAGCCATCATCGGTGTGCCATTTTTCAGTGGCTACGTCAGCAAAACCCTGCTGCACGAAAGCCTTGTATACCATATCTGGCTTTTTCCTGATAACAGCGGCTGGTCTGCCTATTTTCAGTTGATAGAAGGAATTTTCACACTCACAGGTGGCTTAACCACAGCATATATGATAAAGCTTTTTGTTTGCATTTGCTTGGAGAAAAACCAATTTAATCAAAAAAAGTTGTCCAAAGCCAACAAGAAATATATGACCAAGCTGAGTGCAGGCGTGCTATTAGTTTGCGCATTAATTTTGCCCATCCTTGGTGTTTTGCCTTATGTCTTCATGATACCCATCGGCACATTTGGCCAAGAATTTATGATGCGCTTTTACCCGCCATATGAAATTGACTTTTTGGCTTGGATAAATCTGCGCGGCGCATTTATGTCTCTGCTAATCGGTGTTATAATATACACCTTTATCGTGCGTGTTTGTCTTATGTCCAAAGATGAAAGCGGTCGCTCTATTTATGTAAACATCTGGCCAGACTCTATAGATATCGAAAAAAGAATATATCGTCCTGTACTGTTACAAATTCTGCCATTTATCGGCGCACTGCTTGCTAGACTAGTCACAAATATAGTGCCAGCTATAGCTTCTCGACTCTTCCGGGGTTTTATGTCTTTTCGCGATTTCTGGATACTGGAGAGCGCAAAAGAATCCGAGCCTAGCGTCCTAAATATTGTACAAGATCTATCTGCACGTCTTAGCAGCGAGTCCAAGCAAGCCAAAGTAAATGTTGATTCCAGATCTGTCGCGCGTATCGCCCATATGCTAAATATGCGCTTTAGCGGCGACTTTATGCGCATAATCTTCGGTTCCCTAGCATATAGCCTGCTCATCTTCTTCGTCGGCTTCACAATAGTGCAGATTATAGTGTTCGCTGGATAATAACGCCACTATGCAAATCAACCATTTTTCTTCCACGCTATTTCTAAGAACCTGTTTGCTATCTCGCTTTCACTATATTTTCGAGGTTTTTTCCAGGGCAAGGCGCGCGCGACCCAGCGGTTTGCTACGCAAACTGGGCGAAGCTCACTTTTGCAGAGCGAAAGCGCCAAGGCACATAACAAAGACGATACGGAACTCTATACATCATGCCGCCGAAAATATCGACATCCTGTGGGCTTTGTGGTATGCTATGCGTATACCAATTCAGATAAAATTATTTCGTGGGCAACCTCTTTGTCGTGGATTACTCGAAGTCTGGTTGCCGCCGCCTTGTCAACTTCACGGCAGAGGGGATATAGCCGCTCTGATAAAAGAAGTTGACCGTGCAAAATCGGATTATGTTCTTTCAGATACGCCTTGTGCATCAAGCCGCACTTGCCGAGCGGCGGAGCATCGGGCGGTTCGCTTAACCATACCATCTATATAAGTTTAATGACTATAATGTTGATGGGACTTATGAATAGACCTGTTCTGAAACAGTTTCAGACCAGGTCTAATTTTGCCGTTTATTAATGTGGGCAAACTTTATCCTGTGATATCCTGAGAGGTCGTGAAGTATTCTTGATGCCAGAGGAATTTGCTGCCATTGTAGGCATAATCTACATAAAGGTTTTGCAAGTGCAGGCATCGTTAATACGCCTATATTTCCTTATGCCATTGGCATTAGAACCGTGCGTCGCAACATTAATTTCGTTATGAATGAGGATACTTAACATTATTTTGGGGTGCTTTTAGGCCTTTCATCAACACATTTTTGTATTATTGGCTTGCTGTTTGCGCACTTTTTCAAGTCGTTTGTCTACCGCTATCTTAATAAATTCAAATGATTCTGATGGGCCGTTATAAACATGAATTGGAAGAGCGGGGCGAGACAAAAAATCATCATCGGACCTTTCATTTTTTGCCATAAAAAATTTCACCCCCGTTTTGCGGCTTGACTAAAAAGGCCGGGTGAGTTAAAATGTACTCACGGGCCTTTATGGTCTGGGGCGGAGTATGTTTGTTGTGTTTTCTAGGACAGCGGACAAACATACTCCTTTGTTTTACCCGTCCCTAAAATAAATTGTATCACCATATTTATCCAAGGTCAAGACTTTTCTGGAATTTTTAAGCAAATTCAAAGGGCCGTTGCATGGTATGCAACGGCCCTTTGAAGCGGGTGGCAGGGTGTTGCCCCTGCTTATTTATTATCAACTTTTGACATATGCTCGATAAGGTCTACAACTTTGCAGGAATAGCCCCATTCGTTGTCATACCACGAAATTAGCTTGACGAAGGTATCGTTAAGCATTATGCCGGCGTTGGCGTCGAAAATGCTGGTGGCGGCTTCGCCTATGAAATCTGAGGAAACAACGGCGTCTTCGGTGTATTCGAGAATACCTTTGTATTCGCCTTGGGATGCTGCCTTGATGGTGGCTTTAATGTCTTCATAGGTGGTTGGCTTGGCCAGCTTGCATGTTAAGTCTACAACAGAGACGTTGAGGGTGGGTATTCTGAAGGCCATGCCTGTCAGCTTGCCGTTAAGCTCTGGAATAACTATTCCGACGGCCTTTGCTGCGCCTGTTGAAGAAGGGATGATGTTAGCCGCTGCTGCCCTGCCGCCGCGCCAGTCCTTTTTGGAAGAACCGTCAACGGTTAGCTGTGTGGCAGTTGTTGCGTGTACTGTGGTCATCAAGCCTTCGACGATGCCGTATTTGTCATTGATAACTTTCGCCAAAGGTGCAAGGCAATTTGTGGTGCAAGATGCATTGGAGACAAAATTCATGTCGGTTGTGTATTTGTCGTGGTTTACGCCCATAACAAACATTGGCGTGTCGTCTTTTGAAGGGCCGGTGTAGACAACCTTTTTCGCGCCGCCGTCAATATGGCCTTGGGCTAGATCTTTAGTATGGAAAACACCTGTAGCATCGGCAACATAATCCGCGCCACAAGCACCCCAGGGGATTTTTGCGGGCTCTCTTTCTTCAAAGACGGCGATAGCGTTGCCATTAACTACCAGCTTGCCATCCTTCGTGCAGACATCGCCCTTGAAACGCCCGTGAATGGTGTCGTATTTCAGCATATAAACCATATAGTCCAGGTCTATAAAGGGGTCATTTATAGCTACAACTTGCACGCCCGTGCGCTCTAAGGCACTACGCAGAACCAGCCTGCCAATGCGGCCAAAGCCATTAATTCCTATTTTTACCATGTTTCTTCCTCCTTGTTCATCCTATGAATAATAAATAGCAATTTTACTTTAAAACAACGAACCCGCGCGCGACACAACCAGCGCATCAAGGGTGTGTTCGCGCGCGAGGTGAGGCGATTTTAAAGTTAATTGCTATACATCCTTGATATTATACCACAAGGTGGAAAGATTACAAAGATATTTTTGATTGAATTTTTATTTGGGATGTAGTATAATTGATAAAATAATGAAATTTTGACAATTAGCGAGGAGGAAATATAGATGCCTAAGGGATATGGCGGTATGCCGGGAAATATGAACAACCTAATGAAACAGGCGCAAAAGATGCAGAAAAAGATGGAAGAAACCCAGGCAGAACTGGAAAACAGAACGCTGGAAACATCCAGCGGTGGCGGTGTTGTGAAGATAACTGTAAACGGCAAAAAAGAATTGCTTGATATTACCATAGACCCTGCCGCGGTGGATCCCGATGACGTTGAGATGCTGCAAGACTTGCTGCTTTCTGCCGTAAACGAGGCTCTGCGTCAAGCGGATGAGATGGTGCAGAAGGAAATGAGCAAAATTATGCCTGCGGGTATGCCGGGACTGTTTTAATATGCTTGACAAGGACGTGGCTTACAAAAACATCATAATGAAAATTGAGCATGAGGCGATACAAAGAAGCGTGCAACCGACCTTACCCGAGGGCTATTCGTTTCGGTTTTTTACGGCCGGCGATGAAACAGAATGGGCAAGAATTGAGACTTCAGTTTTGGAATTTGACGCCGTTGATGATGCCCTTGATTATTTTAAAAGGGAATTTCTGCCACATATTGAGCTGCTGCAAGAGAGATGTGTTTTTGTTGTGGATGCCGATGGAATGCCCATTGCCACGGCAACGGCATGGTTTGCGAACAGCGAGGAATATGGACGGCAGGCATCATTAAATTGGGTGGCTGTTTGTCCTAAGCATCAAGGCAAGGGCATTGGCAAGGCTGTTATGCTAAAGGTGTTGCAAGTGTTTTATGATTTAGAACCGAATCTCGCAGTTTGGCTGCATACGCAGACATGGAGCCATGTTGCGGCGAATATGTATTTGAGGTTGGGCTTTAAAATGGTTAAAGATGATAGGCTGGCAAAGTCTTTTGAGAGTGCATTTTATGCCAATGATTATGACGAAGCTATTGAAATTTTAAGTGGGATTGGATATAAATTATGATAAACTACTACGGCAACCCCGTGACGCGGCTGATTGAGGAATTTGCGAAGCTGCCCGGAGTTGGCCAAAAATCTGCCCAGCGCATGGCGTTTTACATCCTTAATGCGCCTGCTGATAAGGCGCAAAGCCTTGCGGATGCCATAACGGATGCCAAGGAGAGGGCAAAGTACTGCGAAAAGTGCTATAATTTGACTGACGCGGAAGTTTGCTATATTTGCGCTAATGGTTCGCGGGATGCTGCCACTATTATGATTGTTGAAAGCCCGCAGGACATGGCGGCTTACGAGAAAACCCGCGAATATGACGGCGTTTATCATGTGCTGCATGGTGCGATATCGCCGATGGATGGTGTTGGGCCAAACGAATTGCGCATAAAAGAGCTGTTGTTGCGCCTTGGTGATGACGCGGCTCCTGTGAAGGAGATTATCGTTGCTACTAATCCCAATGTGGAAGGCGAGGCCACGGCCATGTATCTGTCCAAGCTGCTAAAGCCGCTGGGGGTGAAGGTGACGCGTATTGCCCATGGTGTGCCTGTTGGCGGCGACCTTGAATATGTGGATAGCATCACATTGCTTCGCGCCCTGCAATGGCGGCGAGAGCTATGATAATATAAATTATTAGGAGCGTACTTTTTATATGAAGAAACTATTAATTGCTATAATGATGACATTTGCTATGTTTGTTTTGGCCGCTTGCGGCGAAGTTGAAACGATATATGTTGAAGTGCCCATAGAGGCAGAAATATTGCCCCTTGCAATAAATGTCGGCGAAACCTTTAGTGCAGAGGTGGATGCTATAATTAGCAGTGCAGGCCTTTGGGACCATATGGGCGGCCATACTTTTGGCGTTAGCAACCTTGATGATGGGTGGCATTTAAACATACAGTGGCGCGGGGCCGGAAACTTCTTTGGAAATCCGCCGGAGAGCTGGGAAGATGCCACAGAGCAAGAGCGCAATGAATATTTTATTGACTATCTTATCAGTGTGGGTGGCCTAAGTCCTGACCATGAAATAGATGAATTTGTCGTTACACTTTATTGGCCTGCTGATGGTGCCCATGGTGCTTCATATACCGAAATAACCGGCAAGATGGTTGAATTTCAAATACCTGCTGCCGATATGCATCGGATAAACGCTGTTATAGGATTTTATTCCTTGCATATGCAATTTGATGATGAAGGCGCGTTTTTTATACACTTCACTAATACAGCTGAGGATGAAGATAGGTTTAACGAAAATCAAGCCATTTTTGAAAATTTTTTAGGCTCTATACAATTGATGAGGTTCTATAGGTAAAACAGAGAGGGTAAAACCATGAGGCGTACGGATAGAGAGATAAAAAATCACGAAGAGATAATGGACATTTTGCGGCGCGCCGATACTATCAGGCTGGGTATACATAACGAGCCTTTTCCGTATGTGGTGCCGCTGTCCTTTGGGTTTGAAGATTGCGATGGACAAGTCTTCATTTATATTCACGGTGCGTCGGAAGGCTTGAAGAATACACTGCTGGACAAAAACAACCATGTATGTGTTGAGGCCAGTATTTTTCATAAATATGTGGAAACAAAGTCAAGCGCTACCGTTTGGTACGAAAGCGTTATAGGTTTTGGCGTAGCAGAGGTGATTTATGGCGACGAGGCTGTTAAAGGGCTTGATTTAATATGCTCTCATTGCGGCTATGATGGGCTTGAATATGATACATCCGTCTTGTCGCGCATGAGAATGTATAAAATTACGTTGTCATCTATCACAGGCAAGAGGCAAATTGCTTAAAATGGTGAGAATGGAGTAATTTATGAGAGAAGATGATTTTATTGGATAGCAAATTGAAAATATTGTTTGTGGCATCAGAAGTGGGGCCCTTTGTGAAAAGCGGCGGCCTGGGAGATGTGGCGGGCAGCTTGCCCAAGGCCCTTGCAGCACTTGGTGTTGATGCGCGCGTGGTTTTGCCAAAATATAGCACGATAAGCGAGGCGCATCTTGCTGATGCAAAATTTGTGGACTCTTTTGAGGTGCAGCTGGACTGGCGAAACCAGTACGCAGGTATATTTAAAATTGACGGGGCTTGTCCCGTGTATCTTATTGACAATGAGCAATATTTCAACCGCGGCCATCTTTACGGCCACGGGGATGATTACGAACGCTTCGCCTTTTTCTCCAAGGCGGCCATTTCCATGCTGGCGGCCATAGATTTTAAGGCTGATATCATACATTTTAATGATTGGCAGACGGGCCTTGGATGCGTTTACCTCAAGGATATCTACAAAAAGTTTATGTTTTACGAGGATATGAAGTCCCTTTTCACGATACACAATTTGCAGTATCAGGGCACTTTTGGCCGCGACGTTTTGGGGCAGGTGCATTTAAATGACGGCTATTTCGTAAATGATAAGCTGGAATTTTTTAACAATATAAGCTATATGAAGGCGGGGCTTACGTATTCGGATTTTATCTCCACCGTCAGCGAAACCTATGCCAAGGAAATTCAAACGCCTTCATACAGCTATGGCATGGACGGGATGCTGAGAAGCCGCGCCCATCAGCTTGCGGGCATTATCAATGGCATTGATTATGAAGAATATAATCCCGCAACTGATAAACGCCTTTTTGCCAACTTTAGTGCTGATGATATGGCCGGCAAGGCGGAGAACAAAGCCCAGTTGCAAAAAATGCTGGGGTTGCCGCAAAGGCCTGATGTGCCCATGTTTGCCATCATTTCGCGCTTGGCGGAGCAAAAGGGGCTGGACCTTGTGGCCTCTGCCATGGGCGACCTTATGCAAAGAGATTTACAAATTGTTGTATTGGGCACAGGTTCGCAGCAATTTGAGCATCTTTTTTATGCCACAGCCCATCACCATCCCGATAAACTAAGCGCAAACATCACCTTTGACATAAATTTGGCCCAAAAAATTTACGCCGCAAGCGACTTTTTCCTGATGCCATCGCTGTTTGAGCCATGCGGCCTGGGTCAGCTTATCGCCATGCGCTATGGCTCTGTGCCTGTAGCGCGTAAAACCGGCGGACTTGCGGATACTATAATTCATTATGACTATGCTAGTGGGGAAGGTTATGGATTGCTGTTTGAGGACTATTTGCACAGCGGCATAATGTGGGCCGTGGATGAAGCGTTGATGCTTTACGCCGACGACAAGCATTTTAAGACGGCGCGCGCAAATTCCATGGCGGCGGATTTTTCTTGGGAAGCATCTGCAAAAGAATATGTGAAATTGTATAACCATATCAAAAGCCTATAGATGAAGCCAATTTGGTTAATAATACCCTACGGGGTCAAACATAAGGAGGAATTGCTATGAAAGTAACAAGAATGCTGTTATCCGCAGCGGTATTAGTGCTGGCTCTTGGCATCTTTATGCCTGCTGCTTTGCACGCAAGTGAAGTAACTATAACTATTGACGGTGTACAGGTAGAATTTGAAGACCAAGCACCTGTTGTCGTAGACGGCCGCACACTTGTGCCTGTGCGCGGCGTGTTTGAGGTCCTTGGCTTTGTGGTAGAATGGGACCAAGACACGCAAACCGCTACATTGACAGACGATAACTATGTTGTGGCTATCACTGTCGGAGAAGACGACTTTGTTGTAAACGGAAACTGGATACGTCCATTTGGCGCTTTCGGCGAAACGCCCGTGCCAGCACAACTTATTGGCGACCGCACAATGCTGCCCATCCGTTTTGTGCTTGAAAGTGTTGGCTTTGGCGTAGCTTGGGACCAAGACACGCAAACCATATCTGTTTTAACAGAACTTAGAACCACCGCTTCTCTTGAGCCTAACCCTTATGCCCTTGAAAACCAAATGGCACCGCCGGAATATGGTGAAGAGTTTGCTATAATCCACACCAACCATGGCGAAATTCATATCCGTCTTTTCCCGCAATATGCACCAATGACGGTAGAAAACTTTGTTACGCTTGCCAGAGATGGTTTTTATGACGGCTCTATTTTCCACAGAATTATTCCTGAGTTTATGATACAAGGCGGTGCTCCGGCTGGCTCTGGCGGCGTAGGCGGCGAAAGCATCTGGGGTGTACCATTTGGCGACGAATTCTCGCACAATTTACGCCATATGCGCGGTGCGCTTTCTATGGCTAATGCAGGCCCTGCAACCAACACCAGCCAATTCTTTATCGTTAATCGTATGATACAACCTGAGCCGCACGAAATTCGTATTGCCGGCTATTTTGAAAATCCTGATACAGTATCAAACCGCGGGCGTCTTGCAAGCCAGATTTGGCCAGAAGGCATGATTGATTGGTATCTTGAGCACGGCGGCACATACCATCTAGACTTTAACCACACAGTATTTGGCCAAGTATTTTATGGTCAAGATTTGGTAGATTATCTCGCTTTGGTAGAAACCGGCGAAGCTGACCGTCCTATCCTAGATGTTATCATCTTAAGAATTGAAATTGCTATTTTTGGTGAATAATTTTAATTAGAAAAACCGTGGCCGCTTGCGGGTGGCCACGGTTTTTCTATGCTATGGCAAGCTAAGCTCTATATATAGTAATTACTATATTTATCGCGACAGGCACGAAAGGAAGGTCCCAAAGCATATCATGGAGAGTGGTGTCTGCTACACCGCTCTTTTTTAAATGGCTCTCCCACAGAAAAGTGTACATAATGCGACAAACGACACATGCGTATTATGTGGGAGGTGCAACATGGGAAGCTCTCCAAAGAGAACAAGAAGGGGTGCAAAAAAGCAGGATCGCATAGGTGCTGCCGCAAGCTCTTTCCCCAAACCGCTTTCACCTGACGATGAAAGGCACTACATTAGCATATACGAAAATGGAGGTGGGCAAGAAAAAATCAACGCCAAAAATGTTCTAATAGAGCGCAACTTGCGCCTCGTGGCCCATATCGTAAAAAAATACCATCACCCCGACGTGGAAGACCTCATTTCCATAGGAACAATTGGCCTTATAAAAGGCATAGCTAGCTTTGACTCTCAAAAGGGTGTCAGGCTGGCCACATATTGTTCCCGCTGTATTGAAAATGCTATAGGGGCTTAACGGCTCTTTTTGGAAATTTTGAGCAAGAAGTTGGAAAAAAGGCCTCTTTTGAGGGCAAATGGCACGTTTTTTGCAACATCAACAGCCAATTATATGTAATGGTATGCCATTCAAACAGTGGTGTAAGGTATGCGCCGTTATATATTCACAGCTTTTCGTTCTTGCGACCGCACTTTTTAGCTGAAGCTGAAAGGGTGAATATTGGGAGTGATAACCCGGCAAATTTTATCACTATAGCGGATAAACTACGGTATTATCGGCATAGAAATGGGTTGCTTCAACGTGAGAGACAAAACTTTACATCATTTGCATTGCGCATCCGACGAAAAGGGGGTGGCGAAACGCCACCCCCTCGCCACAAGGCATGAAAGTAATACTTTTTTCAGCGATAAGCGTAGCATCGAAAGCTGACACTTGCTCAAATTAACTAACATTGCTA
>Ga0123355_10015961_pt1 | contig 11816 bp, 12 predicted proteins | sample TergutEmb28metaG_3_FD_89872 | JGI IMG/M metagenome (GOLD analysis project Ga0123355, IMG submission 89872) | Embiratermes neotenicus P1 segment gut microbial communities from Petit-Saut dam, French Guiana - Emb289 P1 | ecosystem: Host-associated > Arthropoda: Insects > Digestive system > Gut ...
GTTTTGGGTTATATCGGTATACTTTAACATAAGGAACACTCTCCCGAAGTCTGGCACATTCCTCCTGGGACACCCTGTATAGAGTATAAAATTATAAAATTATAAAATTACATAGTCATACACGACTCTCAATTTATTAGAAGTCTTCGTTGTATTTGTAGCTACATGTTTTGGCCCATATACAGAGCCATCTTCAGGCTAGTTTTTAGAATGGTTCGTATGTACAATTATTGGTGCTTTGAAAGTTACGAAATCTTGTAACTTTCAAAGCACCAACAACTGTACATACAAACAACTCTAAAGCTAGCCATAAGATTGCTCTGTATACAAGCCGAAACATGTAGCTAGAATACAACTTAGACTTCTAATAAACTGAGAGTTGTGTATGACTATGTAATTTTATAATTTTATAATTTTACACTACATATATTGATCACATAAAACATAACAGGGATGCCTCACTTAAAAAAAAAAAACTGTACAATGGCGTTCATTGTGTTCACAATTCACTAATCAAATTGACAGGCTCACTGTTACCAATTCTAATCACAGAGAAGTTACCACTACCTCACAAAAGACGAATTTCTTCGAAACTTGATGGCAAATGGGTGTCATGGAAGACAAAACCAAGTCAGACCACAAACATAATGGACAAATTTCAATCACAAAACAAAGTAGCTCCAAGTCACAACAATGGTTTCTTTTTCTCCATCTAATTCAGCAAATCATACCAGATTTTTGGGGGAAAAATATGATCAAATATGTTCAAAATACTTTTCACACAAATTTGCATATATCCTGCAGTGTTTACTTTCATGTAACAAAATCATAAAACATGCAATAAAGTATTCTGCATAAACCCTCTGTGCTTGTTCAGTATTCATGTGTGAGTGGGGAAGTACTCTATTGCAGAAAACCAGAACCTCTCTTTACTGCTTACAAGGATTACAGTGTTATGAAACTGTGTTTCAGAAACATCAGACAAGAGCTCTGCCACTACATCAAACTCTGTTATGTACTCATGCTTAATATAACAGCTTAGTATTATTCATGCTGTGTACCTGTTAGTAGCACATCTGAGAAATATTATTTTGAACTGTGGGCTGATGGCTGACTGATGTAGGTACCTGTATTAAGGCTTGCATGCCAATGGGTGGAAGCTTTCAGTGTTGTTTCATGTATGAAATACACATAGTTATAAATTCTGAAAGTGGCAGATGACTTATTTGTGTTCTTGTGGTTTATGTCACAGCCTATAGAATGGTCTCACTATTAATATGTAACATTTTATGCTGTATGTGTGGCAAAATACGTTTTGTTCCTCACACAAACACCATCAGAACTGGAAGGAAAGTTTAACAATATTCCAGCCAGATCTAAAAACGTGGTAATCCTGCACAAGTCAACATTTTCAAGCAGTAGTTTGTTAATTATGAATCAGTCAACCATGAGAGTCACAATTAATGTACATTAATTAATTACTTCTTCAGCAGATGATGCAGAAAAGACACACACCATGTGGAATCCCCCATGCTCCACGTGAGACAACTTGTTTACTACAACTGCTGTAAATAAGGGTGTTGACCATACATTGCACATCCATTCTGATGATAGGTGTGGGCAATACCACACATGTAAAGCAGTGCCCACCAACATGCGTAAGTTGTGCCAAGAACTGTTATAACAGGAACTACCAAGTGACTGCTAAATACTGACTTTCAATGTTCTAAAAAACAGAAGTCTCTCATTACTTTCTGCAAAACCCTGCATGATCCAGCGACACCAACACCACGATCTTAAGCAGGCTCAAAGGTCTGCAATTATGAAATGCCTTCTTCCACTTGTCACCACACACACTTGGGCTCTCTGTTAGGGATATGCAAACATCCAATTTTGTCTTCATCGTGGCTTAAAGCTTTGAATTTTCTAACCACAAAGCCTGAAAAAGGCCCTCTCTACATACCACAAATTAGGTACACTTGACAAGAGAGATTCAACATATAGCATTCTGAAGGAATGTTTGTGACATAACGTTTGTATCACCGATGGTTACACATTTTGTTTGAAAGATTCTTTGGCTTGGGAACAGCAAAGTTCTCCCTGTACTTAATTAAGCACTATACTACAAATATACATGAAGCCGTGGAGACACAGGCCGTGAATTCTCAACCTGCATGCCCTGGCCACTTTAAGATATAGTGCCTATCATCTACTGGAGAGGAGGCTGGGTTGGACCCATTCAGTATGGATGCTTTGAAGAGGAGTACCATTAAACCCATATTCCTTGGTCAATCAGCCCATACCCTAGCCACTATACTGACTGAGCTTTCCTACCTAAATACAAATTTTTAGAAATGAATTCTGGAGAGAAAAGGCAGACACCAAGGGACTGCACATATTTGTGTAATTCATCACATGCATTACTGCATACCTGAATAGCCTTTATATTCATTAATATCAAATACAAATCTGTTGTCAAACAGCTGTTCTGAGAGAGTATTTTCTTTGTATTTCACAGGGTATTAACCACATCAAAAAATATTTCCAACAGAAGTCCCAGATATTAGTGAGACCTCTATTTTATGTTATGCGCCAATTTTTAATACGATATAACTACAGTCAAGAAACTAGAGAAAGTCTGATTTTAGCCAGAGATTCAAGTCTCCTGGGATGTTACACTGTGTTGTTTGTAAGCAATTCATGATGTGAGAATTCTGAGGTATTCACAGCAGTGTAACTGGGGATCCCAACCTTCTGGGATACTGTGTTTATGGTTCCTGACTTCTTAAAGGAGAGTATTCATCTCCCTCATCAAAGGTTCAATGGTAAATGAACAATCTTTTCAAAGCTTTCCAAAATGCATTGCAGAGTAGCCTCTCCATAGAGATGAACCACACAACTGTTGAGGTTGTCACAGTGTGTAATCAAGGATTCTGCTGTCTGGGCTGTGACTCAGTGACACAGCATCACATCCCAGATGAATGGAAGCTTCAAGTTTCTGATGCCTTGAAGGATTGTATTCACCTTCAGGGAGAGTCAACAAAAAGTGGCTGTGCAGGAAGATCTGGGTATATTATATACATACAGACGATATGATTGATGAAAGGGAAAAGTGTGTGACAAACCAATGGGGTGTCAATGATGTGCACTGGACAATGCCTCACTGTACTGGTAAGAATGCACACAGCAGGACAACAGTCAGGTATGAATGCTATTTTACATGGTGACAATCAGGAAAAGGGTAGGTGGGAGGCCAGTAACATGAGATGCAAAAAGACTGTGTAACCTGGCTGAATGATAATGGCAGGAGGAATCATCATCATATCCTGTTATCCCTTTTGGGACATAGGGCGTCAATAAAACGTCGCCATCTGATCCTATTTCTGGCCAGCTGTTTAACTTCACCCCAGCTCTTTCCCTCTCCTAATGCCTCACTGTGAACTGATCTCCTCCACGTCTGCTTAGGCCTCCCTCTTTTCCGTTGTTCCTGTGGATTCCAATCCAAGACCCCTCTATCAGCGGTATCATGTCCTTTCCTCAGTGTATGCCCTGTCCAGTTCCATTTCCGCCTTTTAATCTGTATAGATATCTCGATTTTCTCGGCTCTTCTCCAGAGTTCTTCATTTGAAATCACTTCCGGCCAGTGGATATTCAAAATTCTTCATAGGCAGCGATTAACAAACACTTGTAGCTTTGAGATTGTAGTTTTCACTACTTTCCATGTCTCAGAACCATATAGTAACACTGACTTTACATTGCTATGAAAGATGCGCAGTTTGGTGGCAGGACGAATAAGAATGGTTAAATCCAAATATAATTTAGAATTCTGTTAAAGTATATTAAATTAGGCAACATGCAGTGGCCTGGGCTGTGCTGTCACTGTCAGGTGTCCACCAAGGCAACTTGGATGGGTGGGTCACACAAAGGACAATAATCAGCTGGGGTACAGTACAGTAGTCCAGGCTTCACTGACACCATTAGGCACCTGCTGAGGCAACTGGGGGGTGTTTGTAAAAGCTACAGCATAAAATTCCAACAGCCATGAAACTTCAGCAACAGCACTCTGGGAACCTCAAATCTCACACTTATTTTAGCATTGTGTAGGAATGATAAAAATAAACATCAAATTCCCTTATTAATGTTGTGTTTTGACCACCCGTACACACCTTCATTGAAATGCTATTGAATAGTCTCAAAGAAGAAACATACAAAGATATGATCCCTCCATATGTCTTCATTTTGTACACTCTTGCACAGTGCTGCAGAAAAAGTAGACCACCAGTCCAAAAATGGAAGTGTTTGCACATCCCTACTTTCTTTACATTCACTGCCATATTCTCCTGGATCATACAAGGTTAAGAACCACCAATAGAACAATTATTATTCCACTTGAAAGCAGCTGCCAGCACAGCACTGTTAATTTTAATGCTCCAGATTCATGAACAAAATGCAACCACCTGCTCAAGGCTGCTATACTAAGAACAAAACTAAAGGTGAAGTTGTCGCTGTTCCAAAGTATGAGGAGGTAAAGCCCCAGGTATGCTGCTATCAGTCACAAACCATACCTCCCTCCTCCCCCTCCACCTCCCCCTCCTCTCCCCCTCCCCCTCCCCAGTCAATGGAAAATATTTTTATTTCAATAACACTTAATGCAATAACAAATATGAATATCAAAACTGTTTAGTGAAAAAGGGAAAACTGTAAATAACTTGGTCCAAAACATTTCAAAACAGGACAGCCCCCTGTTCAGGTTACTGTGGCTGGCAGCCCTCTCAAAAGGAGCAGGATGTAACTCGGCCAAACTACACACAAACACAACGTTCCATACAAGTTTACCACACATCCTGACCAAACTACACATCACAGATCATAAAGTGGCAGTCTACTCTTAAGAAACTGTCACCAGAAACTAAAAAATTAAAATCTGATGGAGTGTACATTTCAGTTCCTTCATACACTGCTATATATAACCCCAGGATGTCCTGTGTTCCACACATCATGCAGCTCAATCTGTTTGTATTTCCATCAACACAGGCTGTGTTAACTACCAGCAATCTAATCTGGGGTCATTCATTCCATATCAAATCAACACAGCAGTTGACATGGCCACCTTGCACTTCAGTGAAATGTTCTAAACCTAGAGTACTACGTGCTGCTGATAAATACAAAATACGTCTGCAATTAATAGACAAAGGAAGGTAATATCTCATATATTTTACTACCTACAGAGATCCAACATGACTACACAATCTTCTTACACTCAGAACAGTCAGCAAACAGTTGTCCCTGGTCTGTTCATTTGACATGGAATGATCTTTTTGCAAACAGCTGCTCATGCAATAATGAGATCTTTTCAGATGTACTGCGCCCAGCAGTACTAGATAGATCCCTAGATATTCTTGAGCAAACCAACATTTTAATCTTTTTTGTGATTCAAAGTGGTTAAAAGCATCACTCGTGAACCAAACTTTGTTGCCACAATAGTTTCTGTCTAAATGATGGAGCATTTTAACAATTATTGTAGCCTAACTGACATTCAATGTGCACATAGCCAGATATCAACACACACATATATGGTATTCATGCGGTTTGGACCCGTGTTACATCCCTGAAATACAGACAGCAAGGTAAAATTCATCACGTGTGACCACAAGAAATTACCATTCCTCATGGCATAATCCAAGATCTCCTTCAGTTCCATCCAGTCAACTTCCATGTCTTCTCCCGCAATCTTGCGGAAAAACTCCTTCACTTTGTCTTGTGTCTTATCTTCCTCTGGTTCTGGCTTATTCTTCACCTGCAATCCCATGCACAAGTTTGAATTAAAACATGTAAAAGTCTCTGAAAAAATGTATGCCAGCCAAGTATAGTACTGAACTTGCATATTCACAGTTCAGTTTCCAACTTCATCACACAAAGTGGATACTCACAACAGAACTTACTAATAATTTTGATATCTCCTACCAGTTCACATTTCTTTACACAAACTTTGAAAAAGTCATTCAACAAACAAGTTCCCCCACTGAACTTCAACTGCACAACTAGAACTAGTAAACAACTCACCAAGCAAGCCATTTGCAACCAGTCACTTTCATTAAAACAAAAAATATATGTATATGAAGTCTCTGCTACTCTCTAACCCAAAATTACCAGTACAAATGAACTGGAATGATAACTGATGTCTTAAAGGTAAAGGTAAAGCAGTCCCGTTACAGGCCTGGAGTGGCCCAGAGGGTTCCAGGAAGTTAACGTTCCCAGATTTCATGACAATGGCACAGGATGGTGGTAAGGTTGTCAGCCTTATGCACCGACCGCCTTTACCCCCAGGAAATGCTCCTGGTACTCATTTCTGTCGGAGGTTGCGTCAACCCCAGGGCCATAGTGTGATCGGAAGGATTTTATGTCAATGAAAAATTCCAATGACACCAGCTGGGATCGAACCAGTGACCTTCCAATTTGTAGCACAGCACCTTAACCACTGTGCCACTGAAGCCCTCAGCTGATGTCTTACTGCTTGAATCTGTGACACAAACCATGCATGCTAACAAGATTCCTCAGCATTCAACCCCATTTACATGTGCACAAGTAGGTCTTGCAAGTGGTCTCTTCTGCTGCTCGTTTTCATCAAAATTCTGCAAGAATTGAATGTTATCCTACATATAAGTCTCATACCTCTAACTACCAGCAAGTAAAAAAAGAAATTTAGGCCATAAATTCACAACTTGCACTTTGCAAGTCTACCTGTGAAATTTTAGAAGTTTTTAAGGTAACTTAAAGAAATATTTCCCCATTAAACTTTTGTTACAACACAGGTTAAGAGTCATACACAGAGTAAGTGGTTAGTCAACTTACATGCCTCTCGTCATGCGGAGATCCTTCACATGAATCATGACCCTATAAAATTGTGGAAGTTTCATTACAGTAGGCAGGCAGCTACATACTACACATGCACACTGGTTCAACAATCTATGATAAACAAAGCTTTAACAATTTCTAGGTAGAATGCAGAAAGGGATATAGGACAATGGAGTGGGAGACAATAAAAGAGGAAAATTTCACAAACAGTACCCAGTACTCTGCTCTCAAATCAGATTTCTCAAACACAGTTCACTGGATAACATAAAATATAAATTTCACTAATAATATGTGCTTTAATGGATAAATGGAACGAGAAAATGAGTTGGTAGGTAATAGTGAGCTAGTGGGAGAATGGAACATGACGGAGTGGGAGCAAATGAGCTGCTAAGTGCATAATAGTGAGCTAGTGGGTGTATTAAACATATGAGAGTGAAGTAAGCAAGTTGGTAGGTGACTAAGTTTGTTAGTGGGTACATGGAAATCAGAACACGACATAAAAAGTGCCTGAGTTGACACCTGTGGTTCTAGCCATTCTGCAAGAGTGGAATGCATTGTATTCATGCAAGTCCTAATCATCTCTGCTCTACATGCAAGCCTTTAACCACTACAGTACCAAGTACTAAGCTCTTGTGAAACCAAAATCTATGTTAACTATATATATCACACTTTCATTCACAGTTCTTGATCTTAAAAACATACACCACAGTTTCATACCTCCATGCAACTACTGACATCAAATTTCACTGTCTAAAAGTTTTACTGTTATGTTAATTTATTTGCAGTTCCTTTTCAATTTTCCTGTTGAACTAGGGGCAATGTTTTGTCAGAAAAATGATAAGGAAACATAATTCCTTCTTGAAATTCAATTCGTAAAATAAAATCTAGTATAACTTACAGTATATTCATTACACACAAGAAATTATTCAGAGCCATAACTGATGCAAAATATGAAATCATTTGTATATCCTTTAAATATAAAAAAAAAAAATAAGAGAACAAAACAGCAAAGTACAATGTAGAATTTCATACCTTCTTAACCTTGGCACTATATAGTGATGGTGCTTAGCTTCATGACCTGGTTAACTATACCAACAGAGAGAGGCTCAAAAATAAACTTAGACTGTTTCCACAGCCATTCTAAATACACTGGTTATAAGGAAGCAAATTTCAATACTTCTCACTGGATTTCACTGTCATCTAGCTCATTCCCAATCACCTTACTGAATGAGCTACCATGGCTCACACAAGAAACCCAACTGTTCTCACTAGACCCACAAAACCCATTTTCCTACTGCCGATTCCGCCAGTTTTACAAATCTTATCTTGTCTCACTCACATAATGCTAATTTATTACCCAACCATAAGATTCAACTTAGTACATGGGTCAAACTGCTGTACTAGTGCAAGACAATTTTTGTCCAGTCAGAGCCTTATTATGTGCAATTCTAATTACATTCCACGTGATGATTATGATGATGATGACAACTATGATGACGACAATGACAAAAACACCATCATTATTTTTATTTGATGCTAATACCATCACAATTTTTGTACCTGTTAACTAATAACCAATATTTCATACATAATGTATATATGTGTGTGTGTGTGTGTGTGTATTACACATGTCTGTACCACACTGCAATTACACACCTCTAATGGGTCATTAATTAAGTCCATGAAACTACAAGCTAATTAAAGGTTCTATACATTTTCCATTTTGTTCTATTACATCCTGCAAGTAAATAATGAGAAATTCACATTCGCAATGATCTATTACCATACACACTTTCACACACTTTAATTATGTGGCACTGGTGTCACTCCCACTTCATAAGCCGATGCATTAGTCATGCTTTTAAATACTGATGGTAGGATTTAAAAAGCATTACAAAGTGGGGGGTGGGGGTGGGGGGAAGACCTCCAAAGGCATAATACTCAAAGCTAATCTTGGGCGGAAGGGGGCAGGGGACCAGCACACACAGAATGGTGATGTTACAAGGCAAATTCTTTTTTACCAAGGAATGAAATCAGACTAAAATGAGGAAATGCAGTATTTTTTTCTATAACTAATATGACTACACAAGGGGTAAAATCCATCTCTCGGAACTTTTTAATGCTAATTCCATCACTGCCATCATCATCACCATCACCATCATCACAGTTCACAACATTTATAAACACAGCTATGGTGACCAACTCATGCAAGCTAAAGATCACATCCAGTAAGGAATAAATGCCACTACTACATGTAGGTTGGTTAGTTTCCTGTTATTAAGTGCTATACATTTGCATTTTTGTTGCAGATATTTGTAAATAAGCATGCAAAAATGACTGAACTTAATTTTAATCCCACTGATCATCCAAAGTTAACTTGTTTAATACAAGCAATAACAGCCTAGTTTTGCACATTTCAGCATTACTGCTCATACAGTCAAGCCTTCAAATGCCTGAATATAATGAATGCGCCTCATACACATGGCACACCATGACCATACTCACTCTCTCATCAACTTCTCCCAGACCGACCTCCTCATCGTGCTCTCTGTAAAAATACACAAATCACATTACAAACTGGTTGTGGCTACTACAAATTAAGTCACAACTGCCAATAATGCAGAATATCAACATGCTTTTATATAAAACTCACAGCTTTCAGGGTAAATGGTACATAAAAGAGACCTCACACATTTTCAGAGGAACTTCGTACCCGATTATTGGTAACAGTCATATTATGGTGGCAGATGATTAGAGGAAAATTTTAAACTTCCTCCAGTAACAGAAAGTGTTGCAAAACCAAGCAGTTCTATGATGAACACATGTACCTGTTTCTCATTTACAATTTAACTGAGTTAGATGCATGATGTAGAAAACTAAATATCCTCAAGATTACCAAATTCATGGATTTTGCCCAGAAGCACTTAATTCCTTCCTTGTATACAGCCTGAAAACGTCCATAAACCTAGGAATCTTAAGTGTAAAATACCATCATCAGAACCCTTTGAGATCTGATACATAAGTAAATAATTAACTAACTTCATGATACATGGCCTTCCCTGCAGCCACCCAAGGGTATTTAGTGGCTAAAAAAAATCCTCTCTGTCACACAAAACAAAGGTACACTACCACCATCAAGACAACGCAACACGGACCAAATGCTAGCTAATTTAAACCTTATCCTGCTAATGTGGAGAATATGGTGAGCTCCTAATAATGCCAGTAAATGGCAGATGGGATTTAATTCGGCGTTTAAAGGGTTAATCCAGAGGAGACGGACATCCAGCACATATGGGGAAACAAAAAACAAGCACTCAAGACTGCCTTTGGGAAATCATATGATGAGATCACATGGGGGATATGTACATACTCTGAACAGAAAAATAAAGAAATTCACTTCAAAGAAAAAGGTTCTGAGAATCAAGACTGGATTAAAGTGACTCAAGAGGAAGTCCAATGTATAATATGTAATCATGGAGGTGACACTTTGGGTTTCACAACAGCTGAAGAAATTTCTTACTCCACAGAGTCAGCTACTCACTGCATGTTATTTGTGTGTTCAGAGAAGACCCTCAGAATGAACTCTCCCTCTTCATTGGGCTCAAATGTGGATGGAACAATGCAGTACACACCAGGTGGCAACTTGAAGCGACAGCTCACCTCACGTAGATTGATGAAAGATGGGGACCGCGCAACTGATGCATTGTACTTGAAGAAGTTCAGGTCCAGTGGCTTCGGGAGGTTTTCCGGGTCTTGTAACTGCCACAGAGAAACACTTGGTGCAAGTCTCACATTCAGTCTGATATCCATGCTGCATTAACTTGCAGGCCATAATTAATGGAACAAATGTAAAAGGGGCTTGAAAGGTTACACTAATCAATTCTTTGATCATCTAATGACGCTGGTTAAACTGCCAACTAGAAAAGTGATTGTAATGGTACATAAATAAAAATCTGTAAGGAGAAAGTTGTAGCCAATTTTAATGTATGAGGGTGAATCAAAAAGTAAAGGCAATTTTTAAATTACACGGTAACCGGGACAGAGAGAAGCTGGCACACTGCGCAGTATTGACAGTGCCTGTTGAAGAGTTCAGCCATATGCAGTACAGTGCTCTGCCTTCAGTCGAATGGCAGTAACGTGGGCGAAAACATGGATGCTCCTTTGCAAGATTGCACCATCGAAGAACAACGTGGCGTAGTGAGGTTTCTTTGGGCAGAAGGAGTGAAACCTGTGGAAATTCACCGTTGTATGTTGGCTCAGTATTGACAGAGCACCATGAGTCAACGACAGGTTTATGAGTGGGTGGAAAGGTTTAAATCGGATCAAACATGTTACTGATGAAAGTCGTTCTGGTCGGCCATCAACATCACGCACACAAGACCACAATGACAGGGCAGATGCCATGATTAGAGAAGACAGATAGCTAACGGTGTCTGAAGTGGCTGCACATTTGGATATCAGCTACAGACCCGCATATGCCATACTGCATGATGATCTGGGATACAGGAAAGTCTGCGCACGGTGGGTTCCCAAGGAGTTTACTGTTGTGCACAAGTGACAGCGAATGGAAGTTGTGACCCAGTTCATTAGACAGTATGAAGAAGATCCGAGTATCCTGGAAAGAACTGTCACCAGCGATGAGACATGGGTGCATCACTATGATCCAGAGAGCAAAAGACAAAGCATGGAATGGCGGCATCCCTCCTCTCCAGCGCAGAAGAAATTCAAAAGACAGCCTTCCGCCAAGAAAGTCATTTTAACGCTCTTTTGGGACATGCATGGACCTATTCTGGTGCATTTCCAAGCGCATGGGCAAACAATGAACAGTGTTAATTACTGTGCAATGTTGCAAAATGAACTTAAACCTGCAATTTGCAAGAAAAGAAGAGGAATGCTGTCCAAAAAAGTCTTACTGCATCATGACAATGCACGTCCTCATACAGCAGCAGCGACAGTATAGA